>Ga0115005_10000093_pt1 | contig 60016 bp, 60 predicted proteins | sample ArcOceMetagenome_FD_87163 | JGI IMG/M metagenome (GOLD analysis project Ga0115005, IMG submission 87163) | Marine eukaryotic phytoplankton communities from Arctic Ocean - Arctic Ocean - Greenland ARC118M Metagenome | ecosystem: Environmental > Aquatic > Marine > Oceanic | place: Arctic Ocean... | reverse complement strand
ATACCGTCACTGCTCAAGATTAAAATAATTTTGACTTTAGTTAGGCTGACTGAACTTGATCCAATGACTAATTGGTTAGAATCAAAATTAGCCTTTTCTGGAAGTGTCGCTTTTATTCAACTGGTTAGTGATGAAATGATAGAACAGCCAGTATAGGAACCACCGGTTGCATTTATGTATTAGAGTTTGCAAACAACCTCTTTTTCGAATCCAAATCTGAGAATTGTTTTTTATTAAAAAAAAAGAGTTTCTATTTTTGAAAAAATCAACAACAGTTTTCTAAAAATATATTTAACATAACACCTTCAATTGTACTTTTTTCTGTTATAACTCCAAATGTATGGACAAATCCGTAATTAATTTTGTTGTTATTTTTTTGAATAGTGGGTAAAAAAAGGGGTTTAATTTAAAAAACATGGGCCTTAGCTATTGGCTAAGGCCCATGTTTTTTTTAGAGAACAGAAATGGTTTTATGCTTATTAAAGCGTATCCATTGCTTCGAACTCAAACTTAATTTCTTTCCAAACTTCACAAGCTGCAGAAAGTTCTGGAGACCACTTACAAGCTGCACGCATAACATCTCCACCCTCACGAGCAAGATCACGTCCTTCGTTACGTGCTTGTACACAAGCTTCAAGAGCTACACGGTTTGCAGCAGCACCTGGAGCGTTACCCCATGGGTGACCTAAAGTACCACCACCGAACTGAAGACATGAGTCATCACCGAAAATCTCTACAAGAGCTGGCATGTGCCATACATGAATACCACCTGAAGCAACTGGCATAACACCTGGCATACCACACCAATCTTGTGTAAAGTAAACACCACGTGAGCGATCTTTCTCAATGTACGCATCACGCATAAGGTCTACGAAACCTAATGTTACTTCACGTTCACCTTCAAGTTTACCTACAACAGTACCTGAATGAAGGTGGTCACCACCTGACATACGAAGAGCTTTTGCAAGTACACGGAAATGAATACCGTGGTTACGCTGACGGTCAATTACAGCGTGCATTGCACGGTGAATATGAAGAAGTAAACCATTGTTACGACAGTAGATTGCAAGTGATGTGTTTGAAGTGAAACCACCAGTAATGTAATCGTGCATAACAATTGGAACACCTAGATCACGTGCGAATTCAGCACGGAACATCATTTCTTCAGCTGTACCTGCAGTAGCGTTAAGGTAATGACCTTTAATTTCACCAGTCTCTGCTTGAGACTTGTAAATTGCTTCTGCACAGAAAAGGAAACGATCTCTCCAACGCATGAATGGCTGTGAGTTTACGTTCTCATCATCCTTAGTGAAATCAAGACCACCACGAAGACATTCGTATACAGCACGACCGTAGTTCTTTGCAGAAAGGCCTAGCTTTGGCTTAATTGTACAACCAAGAAGAGGACGTCCGTACTTGTTTAGACGGTCACGCTCAACCTGAATACCGTGTGGAGGACCTACGAAAGTCTTACAGTAAGCTGAAGAAATACGTAAATCTTCTAAACGAAGTGCACGTAGTGCTTTGAAACCGAATACGTTACCAACGATTGAAGTGAATAGGTTTGTTACAGAACCTTCTTCGAAAAGATCGATTGGGTATGCAATGTAACAAATGTACTGCTCACTTTCACCTGGAACTGGCTCAATATCGTAACAACGACCCTTGTAACGGTCTAGCTGAGTTAGACCATCGGTCCATACAGTAGTCCAAGTACCTGTTGATGACTCAGCTGCTACTGCTGCACCAGCTTCTTCTGGTGGAACGCCCGGCTGTGGAGTCATACGGAAAGCTGCAAGGATATCTGTATCCTTTACTTGATAATCAGGAGTGTAGTACGTAAGACGGTAATCTTGTACACCAGCTTTAAAGCCTGCACCTGTTCGAGTTTGAGTTTGTGGTGACATGGTTGCCTCCGAAATTGTATTGTAATTTAAGGATTTTTGATCTGCTCGTGAGGTTTTTACATTTTAAAAATAGTAAACCCTTAACTGGGGCGAAAGGATTCGAACCTCTGAATGACGGGGCCAAAACCCGTTGCCTTACCACTTGGCCACGCCCCAACTATATTTAGAATAACATATAAAATAAAAGAACAACGAGAAAACCCTTTTTTACAAAATAATCTAAACCTAGATTATTTTGTAGAAAAGGGTTTGGTTGACCAGATCCAAGTAATGAAATGCAATGCAACTCAGAATTTTCTTTAGCATGATTGAAAACATTGATTTTCTGCCTTCTGACGCATAAGACTAGATGAGAATATAAAACAAAAAGTACTTTACCCTCAAGGGGATTCGAACCCCTGTTACTTCCGTGAAAGGGAAGTGTCCTGGGCCTCTAGACGATGGGGGCATCAGACGGAAATTTTTACAAAATAAAGTAAGCTATTTACAAATGATCCTAATAGTAAAAACGATTAGAATCATTTGTAAATAGCTTAACCTAAGCTTGCCCAGCTCATGCCTACACCATCAAGTAAAACTGATGAGTTGTAGATTTCTAAAATAATAACTAGGAAAAGTGCAAATAGAGCCATGAACGTGCCCATGACTACAGTTGTTCCCCAACCTGGAGCTACTTTCCCATATTCTGAGTTAAGTGGTTTAAGGGCTGTCCCTAATGGGGTAACTTTCCCCTTTGTTACTGCTGTTTTTCCTTTTGATGTTGTTGCCATAGTTGAAGATCAAGTAATTAATTGTTTTCACGAGATAATCCAAATCATCTCTTGCTTGCCATAGATTTTTTTCGCTTTCCGTACTAAAATAAAACTAGTTATCTATTTATGGATAACGCTTATATTTCGTACAGGAAAACATAAACGATGGAAACACCTGCTTTTTTTTCAACAATCTTTATAGGTTGTCTTCTGCTTAGCATTACTGGATATTCCATTTACGTTGGATTTGGCCCCCCTTCACGAGACTTACGAGACCCGTTTGAAGAACATGAAGACTAAGAAGCAGCTCCTGAAGAGGAGCTGCCCGTTAGTTTTTATTTAATGATACGAGGAGGGTCACGGAAAAAGATGGCAAAGAAAATGATGCCTAACGTACCTACAAGTAGAAAAGTATAAACTAATGCTTCCATAATTTTTTATCGATTGAGGATTGATATAGAGAAAGAAAATAAAGAATTAAACTGCTTGACGCTTAGTTGTAATATCACCAAGCTTTTCAAAAGCACCGAATTCGATTTGCTCGTCTAGATCCGGATCAATACCAGCAAAAACATCACGGAAAATAGTACGTGCACCATGCCAAATATGGCCAAAGAAAAATAATAAAGCAAAAACAAGGTGACCAAAAGTAAACCAACCACGTGTACTACTTCGGAAAACCCCATCTGATTGAAGTGTTGCTCGGTCAAATTCAAAAATTTCACCTAGCTGTGCACGTCGAGCATATTTTTTTACAGTAGCTGGATCATTAAAGCTTACGCCATCTAATTCACCACCATAAAAAGTAACAGTAACACCTACTTGTTCTACACTATACTTTGATTCTGCACGACGGAAAGGAACGTCAGCGCGAACAACCCCATCTTTATCTAATAATAAAACTGGGAACGTTTCGAAGAAAGTTGGCATACGTCGAACAAAAAGTTCACGGCCTTCTTTATCTGTAAAGACTGCATGGCCTAGCCAACCTGCAGCAATTCCATCTCCATTATCCATAGGACCGGCACGGAAAAGACCACCTTTTGCTGGGTTATTACCGATATAATCGTAAAAAGCTAATTTTTCTGGAATTTGTGACCAAGCCTTTGATAAACTAGCACCACCTGCAACACTTTTTTGTACACGGCGTGTAATTTCTTCTTCAAAGAAACCTTTATCCCACTGATAACGAGTTGGACCAAACAGTTCAATTGGTGTAGCTGCTGAACCATACCACATTGTACCAGCAACAACAAAAGCAGCCCAGAATACAGCAGCAATACTACTTGAAAGGACAGTTTCAATGTTACCCATACGTAGGGCTTTATATAAACGCTGTGGTGGACGTACAGTTAGGTGGAAAAGACCTGCAATAATACCTAATACTCCTGCAGCAATATGGTGTGAAGCTACGCCACCTGGGTTATATGGATCAAATCCTTCTGGACCCCAAGCTGGAGAAACTGGTTGTACACTTCCTGTAATACCGTAAGGATCAGAAACCCAAATACCAGGGCCAAAAAGACCTGTTACATGGAAAGCACCGAAACCAAAACATAGTAATCCTGAAAGGAATAAATGAATACCAAAGATTTTTGGAAGATCAAGTGCCGGGTCCCCAGTACGAGGGTCACGGAAAAGTTCTAAATCCCAGTATACCCAATGCCAAATTGCAGCTAGGAAAAGTAAACCAGACAGTACAATATGTGCTGCAGCTACACCTTCATAACTCCAAATACCTGGATTTGTAATTGTTTCACCACTAATACTCCAACCACCCCAAGATTTACTTACACCTAAACGTGTCATGAACGGGATAACAAACATCCCTTGACGCCACATAGGGTTTAAAACTGGATCAGAAGGATCGAAAACAGCTAGTTCATAAAGTGCCATAGAACCAGCCCAACCTGAAACTAATGCAGTATGCATTAGGTGAACCGCAATTAGACGGCCCGGATCATTTAGTACAACAGTATGTACACGATACCAAGGTAAACCCATAAATTTTTTTATTTAAAACACAGTTGACTTTCTTTTTTGATTTTAAATCGAAGGTTAAAATTTGTTCGAACTGATTATAGTGTACCATAGCAATCAAACTGTGAGAAGAAGCAATCAAACTGTGAGCAAAAACAATCACATTGTGTACAAGGTTTTTTATCTCCTTCTATTAACCAAATGAACTACTTATAAGTTTGAAAATCATTTTCGTGTTACCATGTAAAATAGAGTCTATAGAAGTTTCATAATGAAATGTAAAGTCTATTTCAAACTAATCGAAGTTTGATCACAAAGGACTAGACTTCTACTTGCTTACAAAGTAGGAAAAAAAGAAAAGATTGATAATAAAGTACTGAAAAAATCTAAATTTTCATTAAAACGAGGTTTTTAAATGAGTAAAGTATATGATTGGTTTGAAGAAAGACTAGAAATTCAATCGATTGCGGATGATATTACTAGTAAATACGTACCGCCCCATGTAAATATTTTCTATTGTTTTGGTGGTATTACACTAGTTTGTTTCTTAGTACAGGTTGCCACAGGTTTTGCAATGACTTTTTACTACCGTCCTACTGTAACTGAAGCTTTTGCTTCGGTACAATATATTATGACAGATGTTAATTTTGGTTGGCTGATCCGTTCTACTCACCGTTGGTCAGCAAGTATGATGGTACTTATGATGATTCTTCATGTATGCCGTGTTTACTTAACAGGTGGCTTTAAGAAACCGCGTGAACTTACATGGGTTACTGGCGTTGTTTTAGCAAGTCTTACTGTATCGTTTGGTGTAACAGGTTACTCATTACCATGGGACCAAGTAGGTTATTGGGCTGTTAAAATTGTAACGGGTGTTCCTGAAGCTGTTCCAGTTGTAGGATCTTTTATCGTTGAGCTTCTTCGTGGAAGTGTAAGTGTAGGCCAATCAACGTTAACTCGTTTTTATAGTTTACATACTTTTGTTCTTCCTCTGCTGACTGCTACATTTATGCTGATTCATTTTTTAATGATTCGTAAGCAAGGTATTTCAGGTCCACTATAATTCATTTTATCCAAGCAAGATTATTTCGTGCTTGGATAAAATGAATTAAAAGACTAAGCTTGTAATCGGTATAAATGTTTCTTGTAAATAAGGTGTAATGGCTAGTGATTCGTTAACAAAAGTAATCATTGGGTTAAGAAAAAGACCAAGAAGGAGTGAACCTAAGGTACAAGCCCCCATTCCAAACTGGAGTGGACGTTGTAATGAAAATGAACCGCTTTTATAATTCGTTAAACAAAGAGCAATTTCTTTTTTCTCTGTAACAAACATAATTTTTACAATACGTAAATAATAATAAATTGAAATAACACTTGTAATCAGGCCAAAAAAGATAAGAAAAAAGAAACCAGCTTGCCAACCAGCCCAGAATAAATATAATTTTCCAAAAAAGCCTGCTAATGGAGGTATTCCACCTAGTGAAAGAAAAGCAATACTTAAGCCTGAAGCTAACCAAGGATCTTTTCTAAATAAACCACTTAAATCTTTAATTTGATCTGTTCCAGTTCGTAATCCAAATAAAATAGCACCAGCAAAAGCACCTATATTCATACATAGGTAAATTAATAAGTAAATAAGCATACTAGCATATCCATCTTTTTCACCTGTAAGTAAACCAATCATTAAAAAACCAGCTTGACCTACTGACGAATAACCTAGCATACGTTTTACACTTGTTTGGGTTAAGGCGACTAAATTACCAACTCCCATACTTAAAATAGCAAGAAGTTCAAATAAAAAGTGCCACTCTGCACCTAAATAAGGGAAAACAAGTGTAAGCATACGAGTTGCAAGCGCTAACCCAGCTGCCTTAGAAGTAACCGATAAGAAAGCTACAATTGGTGTAGGTGAGCCTTGGTAAACATCTGGCGTCCATTGGTGAAAAGGTGCTGCTGATAGCTTAAAACCAATACCTACAGTCACCAGTAAAAAGGCAATCCAAGTCGCACCACTATTTGTTAAATTTGTTGTTAATAAACTTGCAAGTAAAGCATGAAATTCTAAATGACCCCCGGAAAGACCATATAGCCATGAAGCACCATAGAGGAAGAAAGATGAGCTTGCTGCACCAATTAATAAATATTTTAATGCTGATTCATTGGAGCGAAGATCACGTTTTGTATAACCAGTCAGTAAATAAGATGCTAAACTTAAGGTTTCTAAAGAAATAAATAAGCTTGCTAAATCATTAGCACCTGCAAGAAACATACCACCTAATGTGGCTGTGGCAAGTAGACAAGCAAATTCTGTTTTAGCAGTCCCTGATTTTTCAATATATTCAGATGAAAGTAAAAAGGTAAAACCAGCCGAGACAGCAAGAAAAATACGAAAGAGTAAGCTGAAAGCGTCCCCTTGAAAACTCCCGACAAACGCTATTTGTGAACTGGCTTGAAGGTTAGAAGTGGTTTGATCCAACAGTCCAAACGATTGAATAATTAATAGAAAAACACTTCCAAAGAGTCCAAAAAAAGGAATCCAGAATACAAATGGGCTTGGCTTTTCTAAAATTAAATCCATCCCGACAGCAACTAAAAGAGATAATAAGAGAAGTGTTTCGGGTAAAATGATCTCTACATGTAACGAGGTAATGAGTTCACGAAAATCCATAAAATAATAGTCCCTTATTTCTTTGTTCTGATGGATAAAGAAGGAGTTCAACCCTTCCCCTTCTTCTAGGGAATGGGAATCATCGGTCTGTAGAAAAAAAGAAAAGTCTTTTCTTTTTTTCTGGCTTTTTTATCATCTATTATATTTTAGTATAGCAACAATATAAACTTCTGTTTGCTTACCTTTTTTCTTTCTAAAGATCGTTTTTGATTAGTGAGCAACAAAAGAGTTGCTCACTAATTAGGAGAACTGGAGCTTATGAAGCTTTACAGACCACCTCTTCCCCACACTACAAGAGATAGAGAGAAACTAAATGTAACCATTAAAAAAGCCCAAGCTGCGCTTACGATATCTGGCATAAGTATTACCTATCCTTCTATTTATATGATGTTATCCAAACTTACCAGAAGTTGATGCAATTAGGAAAGCAGCATAAGTAAAGATATAGCCTACCGAGAAGTGAGCTAAACCAACTAAACGTGCTTGTACAATAGAAAGAGCTACTGGCTTATCCTTCCAACGTACTAAGTTAGCAAGTGGTGTACGCTCATGAGCCCAAGCTAGAGTTTCAATTAATTCTTGCCAATAACCACGCCAAGAAATAAGGAACATGAAACCAGTTGCCCAAATAAGGTGACCAAATAAGAACATCCAAGCCCAAACAGAAAGACTGTTCATTCCAAATGGGTTATAACCATTGATTAGCTGTGAAGAGTTTAACCAAAGGTAATCACGTAACCAACCCATAAGGTAAGTTGATGATTCATCAAATTGGCTTACGTTACCTTGCCATAAAGTAAGGTGTTTCCAATGCCAATAGAACGTTGTCCAACCAATCGTATTTAACATCCAGAATACTGCAAGATAAAAAGCATCCCAAGCTGAGATATCACAAGTACCACCACGACCAGGACCATCACAAGGGAAACTATAACCAAAATCTTTTTTATCTGGCATTAGTTTTGATCCACGTGCGTCTAGCGCGCCTTTTACTAGGATAAGTGTTGTTGTATGCAGTCCTAATGCAATTGCATGGTGAACTAAAAAGTCTCCGGGCCCAATTGTAAGGAAAAGAGAGTTTGTATTACTGTTAATCGCATCAAGCCAACCTGGAAGCCAAATTGTTTGACTTGCAGCAATTGCTGGACTATCCGATGAAGATAATAAAACATCAAAGCCGTATAGAGCCTTTCCTTGTGCTGATTGAATCCATTGAGCAAAAACTGGCTCAATTAAGATCTGCTTCTCTGGTGTTCCAAAAGCTTGCATAACATCATTGTGTACATATAGACCTAAAGTATGAAAACCTAGGAATAAAGTAACCCAACTAAGATGAGAAATCAGTGCTTCTTTATGATCTAACATGCGTGCAAGAACGTTACCTTCATTTTGCTCTGGATCATAATCACGAATAAAGAAAATTGCACCGTGTGCAAAAGCCCCAGTCATAATGAAACCAGCAATATACTGATGGTGTGTATAAAGAGCAGCCATCGTTGTAAAATCTTGTGCCATAAAAGCATAAGCAGGCAACGAATATGTATGTTGTGCAACCAAAGATGTAATAACGCCAAGTGATGCAAGCGCTAAACCTAATTGGAAATGTAAAGAATTGTTTACTGTATCATATAGACCTTTATGACCAGCCCCAAGGCGACCTGAAGGTGCTGTATGAGCATCTAAAATTTCTTTCATACTATGACCAATACCAAAATTAGTACGGTACATATGACCAGCAACAATAAAAACAACAGCAATAGCTAAATGGTGGTGAGCCATATCTGTTAGCCATAAACTTTGTGTTTGAGGATGAAATCCACCTAAGAAAGTAAGGATAGCTGTTCCAGATCCTTCTCCAGTACCAAAAAGATGGCTTGCTGTATCAGGATTTTGTGCGTAAGCTGCCCAATTACCGCTAAAGAATGGTGCTAAACCTGCAGGGTGCGGTAGAGTACTTAAAAAGTTATCCCAACGTACATGCTGTCCACGTGATTCAGGAATCGCTACGTGAACTAAATGGCCTGTCCATGCTAATGAACTTACACCAAATAAACCAGATAAATGGTGGTTTAAACGTGATTCTGCATTTTTAAACCAAGAAAGACTTGGTCGGAACGCAGGCTGTAAATGAAGCCATCCTGCAAATAACATCAGTGCCGCTACTACAAGTAGGAAAAGCGAACCTTGATATAAATCTACATTCGTACGCATTCCAATTGTGTACCACCACTGATACACACCTGAATATGCAATATTTACTGGGCCTGAAGCACCACCACGAGTGAAAGCTTCCACTGCAGGTTGGCCAAAATGTGGATCCCAAATAGCATGCGCAATTGGTCGAATATGTAAAGGGTCACTAACCCAAGCTTCAAAATTACCCTGCCATGCTACATGGAAAAGGTTTCCAGAAGTCCATAAGAAAATAATAGCTAATTGGCCGAAATGTGACGCAAAAATCTTTTGGTAAAGATTTTCTTCTGTCATCCCATCATGACTCTCGAAATCATGAGCAGTGGCTATCCCAAACCAAATACGACGAGTTGTCGGGTCTTGTGCAAGACCTTGGCTAAACTTTGGAAATTTTGTTGCCATAGTTTTTTCATCTCCTTGAATTTTCTTTGCATGCAAACCTTAGTGCGGTTAATTACCACTTTTTTAACTTAGAAAGTTAGCCTACTGCAATAATACGGGCAAGGAAGAATGACCATGTTGTGGCAATACCACCTAATAAATAATGAGCAACCCCAACTGCACGACCTTGTGTAATACTTAATGCACGTGGTTGAATTGAAGGTGCTACTTTTAATTTATTATGCGCCCAAACAATTGATTCAATAAGCTCTTGCCAATATCCACGACCACTAAATAGGAACATTAAACTAAAAGCCCAAATGAAATGTGCTCCTAAGAAAATAAGACCGTATGCAGAAAGTGCAGAACCGTATGACTGAATAACTTGTGAAGCTTGTGCCCATAAGAAATCACGTAACCAACCGTTTACTGTATTTGCACTTAATCCAAAGTTACCCCCGGTAATATGCGATACACCTTTTGCAGTTACGTTACCCCAAACATCTGATTGCATCTTCCAGCTAAAATGGAAAATAACGATTGAAATCGAATTATACATCCAAAATAGACCAAGGAATACATGGTCCCATGCAGAAACTTGACATGTGCCTCCACGACCTGGACCATCACAAGGGAAACGGAAACCAAGGTTTGCCTTATCAGGGATTAAACGTGAACTACGTGCAAAAAGAACACCTTTTAATAGGATAAGCACAGTTACGTGAATTGTAAAAGCATGAATATGGTGAACCATAAAATCAGCAGTTCCTAACGAGATTGGCATCATTGCAATTTTACCACCAACAGCAACAATATCCCCACCCCAAGTTGGACTTGTGCTTGCTAAAGCATTCGGAGCTGTTAAATTAGGTGCTAGGTAATGAGTTTTTTGTACCCATTGTGCAAAGATTGGCTGAAGTTGTATAGCTGTATCAGAAAACATATCCTGAGGACGACCTAGAGCTGACATTGTATCATTATGAATGTATAAGCCAAAACTATGGAAACCTAAGAAGATACAAATCCAGTTTAAATGCGAAATAATAGCATCACGGTGACGAATCACACGATCTAATAAGTTATTGTAATTATTAGTTGGATCATAATCACGAACCATAAAGATAGCTGCGTGTGCAGCCGCACCAACTACACAAAAGCCGCCAATCCACATATGATGTGTAAAAAGAGAAAGTTGTGTACCATAATCTGTAGCAAGATATGGGTAAGGAGGCATTGCATACATATGATGTGCAACAATAATTGATACAGAACCCATCATAGCTAAATTAATAGCTAACTGTGCATGCCAAGATGTCGTTAAAATTTCATATAGACCTTTATGGCCTTCACCAGTAAATGGACCTTTATGAGCTTCTAAAATTTCTTTCATACTGTGACCAATTCCCCAATTTGTTCGGTACATATGACCAGCAACAAGGAAAAGAACAGCTAACGCAAGGTGGTGGTGAGCTGTGTCACTAAGCCATAAACCACCAGTTACAGGGTTAAGGCCACCACGGAAAGTTAAAATATCAGTATATTCTGACCAATTTAAAGTGAAAAATGGAGCTAGACCTTTACCAAAACTTGGGAAAAGCTGAGCCATTAATTCACGATTGAGTAAAAACTCATGTGGAAGGGGGATTTCTTTTGGATCAACACCCGCATCCAGTAGTTTATTTACAGGTAAAGCAATATGAATTTGATGACCTGCCCATGATAAACAACCTAAACCAAGTAGACCAGCTAAATGGTGGTTTAACATTGATTCCACATTTTGAAACCATTCTAATTTTGGTGCTGCTTTATGATAATGGAACCAACCAGCAAAGAACATAAGGCCGGCCATAAGTAGGCCACCAATTGCTGTACTATAAAGCTGAAGTTCACTTGTTATACCACTTGCTCGCCAAATTTGAAAAAATCCAGAAGTGATTTGAATTCCTTGGAAACCACCACCTACATCTCCGTTTAAAATTTCTTGACCAACAATAGGCCAAACAACTTGTGCACTTGGTTTAATATGTGTAGGATCACTTAGCCAAGCTTCATAGTTTGAAAATCGAGCACCATGGAAATACATGCCACTGATCCAAATAAAAATAATAGCTAATTGACCAAAATGAGCACTAAACACTTTTCTTGAAATTTCTTCAAGATCAGTAGTATGGCTATCAAAGTCATGGGCATCTGCATGAAGATCCCAAATCCAAGTTGTAGTTGCAGGACCTTTTGCTAAGGTACGTGAAAAATGGCCTGGTTTTGCCCATTTTTCAAATGATGTGCTGACAGGGTTACGGTCAACAACAATCTTTACTTTTTTTGCTTCTCGTTCCGGTGGGCTAATGGTCATTAAGAATCTCCTCTCTTCAGACGAGATACACGAAAAACAGACCTCAAATAACGTTTGGCTGTTAGCATCAACTAAAAAAGAATCAGGATGCTGTAAACGAATCTTAGATTAGAACAAATAAAAAAATACAGTCAGAACAAAGGTAAGTTTTCATATTTCTAGTATGTCACACTGAGGGTGTGCTGCGTGGACAAGTAAATTTTTTTATGTTTTTTAACTTTTCTATAAAACTAGAAACATTGAATTAAAACTCAAGTAGCTAGTGTAATTCTCCATTTTATCCTCTTAAGTAGAAAAAAGTATTTTTGATAAAGGAAAGTATTATGAGTTATAGCTTTTGTAATCGTTCAATCTTAAGTTTTCTGTATTTTCCACACATTTGATATTTTTTTAGTCAGTTATCTACTATTATATAGTCTAGTTTTAGAAAAAAATATTAGGTTACAAATTTAAGACTACTGATCTTAGTAAGACAAAATTTTTAATTGTATCTTTCTAAAAGAATGGCTAAAAATTTTAAGGTACTAGAAACCTTATCGAGTTATGCTTATTAATCAAAGAAAGAATAAAAATTAATCGGAAGCAATCGATACCTGAGTCTCAAGACAATTGTCTTGAGACTCAGGTATCGAGTAGAAATTACCATGGCCGATTATTTGAAAAATAAAACAAAAGGCTATAAGTAATTAAAAAAAAGGGAATACTAGAGGATCTGGGAAGAAACGATTGATTTCAATTAATAATCCAGCAGTAAAACCAAGTAAAGCAGCAGCAAGAACTGGAGCTGTCGAAAGGTAAGTAAAAAAATTTTTCATAATAAAATTGTTTTAATAGTTTTTATATGTGAAGTCGGAACAGATTTTACTCTGCATTTTAATTATACTCTTTTTCAGGAGCTTCGTCCATTAATTCACTTGCTGTGCTCTTTAATATACTGGAAGTTAAATTAATTGGAGCAGCATTTGTTTTTTTACGGCATTTTATGGTAAAAAGGTTACTAACTATAAACATATGCTATCTCCTATAGAAAGAGGCGGGCGGGTAGACTTCTACTAAAAGAAAAGATATTCTATTAAATAAGAACCTTTTCTTTTTTATGGGTCGATGCCCGAGGGGTTAATGGGGGCGGATTGTAAATCCGCTGGCTATGCCTACGCTGGTTCAAATCCAGCTCGGCCCATCACTACAAAAGGAGGGGTGTCCGAGTGGTTTAAGGTCCTGGTTTTGAAAACCAGCGTAACGTGAGTTACCGTGGGTTCGAATCCCACCCCCTCCGATTTCCAAGCCTGACCTCATCAAGTTGACAAGGGTTCTTTTAAGAATATATAATCAGGATAGAACTGAAAGCCTCTGTGGTGGAATGGTAGACACTTGTGACTTAAAATCACATGCGAGTTTTCGCATACCGGTTCAAATCCGGTCGGAGGTATTTATAGAGAATTAGTCATTAAATAATGTTAATGACCAATTGTGATTCGAAGAATACAGTATGGTTTGGAAAACCTGTTAACCATAGTAAAGAAATGTTTTTTTGTAATCTATGCCAAGCACTTCTATAAAAAGAATGAAACGGAAACTGTGGGCTAATGTTATTACTTTTTTTCAAAGTAAAACTGGATTTCATTTTTTATTTTTCCTTATGATTTTAATCATTGGAAACTTACAAGCCAGTTATAACCGATACCCTTTTTTATTCAACAACTATTTTGGATCAGTTCAATGGACAAGTTGGGAAAACTTTAAACAAAAGAGATGGGGCACAGCTCAGGATATCAAAAATATAAAAGGATTTCGTATTTTTGATAAATTCCTTGTCATTGAAGTAGGGGTGGATAACAAAATTTATTGTACTTCACTTCCTCCAAACACATCACAACGAGAACTTTTTACAACAATAAAAAATACGGCGGAAGTATCATTTCCTCCTCATACAAAGAAAGAAAAATGGTTGTATGCTAAAAAGCAAACTTTAATTCGTAAACTCGAGCAGAATTCATCTGAATCATCTCTTGAACGGATCGAACCCTCTTTACATCAGCCTGCTATAGGTGTTTATGTATATAGCCCTCCTGATTACTTATTACCAACTGCTCTTTTTAGTCCAGTTTTATTTTTACGCTTTTATTTAGCTGTATTTCCGCTCTGGCTTTTATCTCAAGTTTTCGAACGAATTCAAGGAGACAACAAAGAAAATCGACAAACAAATTCAATTAAAAAGAATCCTTTTCAAAACTCAAAGAGATTATCAGATTTAGCTGGTATCGAACCCTTTTTAGCGGATTTACAAGACCTAGTGAATTCCCTTCGGAATAAAAACAAGCCGGGCCTCCCATCAAAAGGTTATTTATTAGTAGGGCCTCCAGGCGTTGGTAAAACCGTTTTAGCACAAGCAATTGCGGGAGAAGCTGGAGTACACTTTTTTGGTACTACTGCAAGTGAATTTCAAACTGGCCAATCTGGTATTGGGTCAGCACGTTTACGTGACTTATTTACGATAGCAAAAAAGCATTCACCTGCTATTGTTTTTATTGATGAAATCGATACTTTAGGAAAAGCACGTAATGGGTCGTTAAATTCATTAACAAGCTCTAATCAAAATGAGGATGATAAAATCCAACTTTTTACAGAATTTTTAGTCCAAATGGATGGTTTTTCTACACGTGAGCAAGTTGTATTTATTGGTGCAACGAACTTTGTTGAATTGTTAGATCCAGCATTCATACGCCCAGGACGCTTTGATCGACTTTTTCAAGTAGAGCTTCCTGCTCGCCTAAGTCGTATTAAAATCTTAAAATTACATGTCGGTATGAAGGTACCGGACCAACAACAAAATAAGATTCCATGGTCTTATTTTGGTCAATTAACAACGGGTTTTAGTGGTGCTGATTTAGCTGCAATGGCTAATGAATCTTTATTATCTTCGATTCGTAATCATAATAAAAGTATTCACACAGGACGTAGTTTACAACAAGGTTTTCAACGAATTGCTACGTATTCTTTACCAAAAAAAAAAGTAAAGCTGGACCGATTTCAAGAAATGCGTAAAGCCTATTTTTTAGCAAGTAAACGTTTACTTTACTCTCATTTTACTCATGAATTGGAGGCTCCCTTACTTTTTCTGAACGAAGCAAAGAAAAATACACGATATAAAAAAATACAAGCTGAAAAGCAAAAAGACTTTTTAGGGTATTCACCTAAAAAATCTTTAGATATCCAACTTATGTACTTATTAATGGGTATTACAGCTGAAACATTCTTTTTAGAGAAACTGAAGGTAAATAATGAAAACGGTTATTTCTGGTTAAGTAATGAATGTGAAACAGACCTTCATGACGCATATTCCCTTTGTGAGGATATGGTTAAAAATTATTTATCTATAGCTTCTCGTTCAATTGTACTAGAAAAGGGGTATTCTTTAACGAATGTAAAAACAAAACTCCAATACTTTTGGCAGTTTTCTACCAAAGAGTTTGAAGATAGTTTAGTTATTGAAAAAGAGCAAAAGTTTACAAGTAACTGGAGGTTTTTACCTTTTTGGGCTTGGTTATCTACGGACAAAATTTATTCTAAAACGACCCCTTCCGTTTGGCATCAAACGATCTCAACTAATGAAAAACAAAACAAATATATTGATGGTATTCAAAAAATATCTTTTGAAAATCATTTTGACATTGAGGGATCTGTTTTACACTTTGAAGTAGAGGCAATACTTCGTGGATATCTTCGTCAAAGTTTTGAACAAAATCTTCGCTTTCTTAAATATGAAGAAGATTTAGTGGATATGTTTGCATTTAAATTAGTTACAACAGGGCAATATATTTCAAGTTCAGAATAAATAAAAATCAAATTCCAGCAAATAAAGAAAAACTTTATTTGCTGGAATTTCAAGATTCTAAATAACAAATGAATTTAGAAAACCAACAAGAAAAACAAGGAAGATCCATAAAGCTGAACCTGTGAACACAGGGCCTTTTGCACTAGCCCAACCATCTGGTGAAGCAAATGAAACAGGAACCGCAACAATCAGTAAAAAAGAAACAGCAATTAATGCAAAAAGAGCAAGTTGGAATAAAAAAATCATAAATGTTGGTCCTTATAAAACAGCGTATAAAATTTTAAAATGCTTACTACTTATTTAAGTATAGTTTTGAGAGAAGTTAAAAGAAAGATAGTTATGTATCATTAAAAAGGGCGAACGACGGGGTTTGAACCCGCGAATGATGGAGTCACAATCCATTGCCTTACCACTTGGCTACGCCCGCCTAAATTAGGTTCTAACTTTATTGTAGCAAGTTCTTCTTTTTTCTTCAAGAAAAATTCTCAAGTTGCTCTTCATTAAAATTTTCAGTATATTAATAGAAATGGCTTAGTAGCTCAGTGGTAGAGCAAGAGATTCATATCCTCTCGGTCGCAGGTTCAAATCCCGCCTAAGCCAATTAAATATTGCTTTAAATAAGTAGAATCTAATATAGCGGCGTTTTTATTAAACAGAAGTCTTGGTTTTTTTACTATACAGCTTTACAAAACCGGGGTATTTTATGGAAAAGGAAGGGGTCATTTTTATGACTATGTTCTATTCTTTCTTACAAAAAAAAAGGTATTTATGATCGATTTAGTAAAATCTCCTGTCTTAACTGAAAAGACAACAAGGTTATTAGAAAATAATCAATATACGTTTGATGTTGATATACGTTTAACGAAAACAAAGATTAAAGCGTTAATGGAAGAAGTATTTTCTGTAAAAGTTCTTTCTGTAAATACACACCGATGTCCGCGTAAAAAACGTCGTCTCGGCCAATACCAAGGATATCGCCCACGTCATAAACGTGTAATTATTACATTAAGTCCTGAAGATTCAATTTCTTTCTTTGGGGAGGCCTAGGTTACCTGGAACAAGCAATTGACAGTTGCATCAAATTTTAGTTTTGTTGAAAAAAGCAAATTTCTCTAGTAGAAAATTTTCTCAACGTTTAAACTTTCTATTTACTTACTTATTTAAATTCTTTATGGGTATTCGTTTTTATCGAGCATATACACCAGGTACTCGTAATCGTTCTGTTTCTACATTTGACGAAATTACAAAGAGTAAACCTGAAAAATCATTAACAAGTTATTATCATCGATCAACAGGCCGTAATAACCGTGGTGTTATTACCTGTCAGCAACGTGGTGGTGGACACAAGCGCTTATACCGTCAAATTGATTTTCACCGTAAAAAAATTGGATTATTTGCGAAAGTTTTTAGTATTGAGTATGACCCAAACCGTAGTGCTCGAATTGCTCTACTTCATTATCAAGACGGCGAAAAGCGCTATATCTTATCACCACGTGGACTAAAGGTAGGTGAATCTGTACTCTCAGATAATACAGCTGCTATTAAAGTCGGCAATTCTTTACCTTTAATGAATATTCCCCTGGGAACTGAAGTTCATAATATAGAACTTGAAACAGGACGTGGTGGTCAATTAGCACGAGCAGCAGGCAGCCTAGCCCAAATTGTAGCAAAAGAAGGCAAATATGTTACTCTTCGATTACCTTCGGGTGAAGTTCGTCTTATCGCACGAACATGTTGGGCAACCATTGGTCAAGTAGGTAATCACGAAGCCAGTACCATTATTGTAGGAAAAGCTGGTCGTAAACGTTGGCTAGGAAGACGTCCAAAAGTGCGTGGTGTAGTTAAAAACCCTGTAGATCATCCACATGGTGGAGGTGAGGGACGTTCACCAATTGGAAGAAGCCGCCCAGTAACCCCTTGGGGAAAACCTGCATTAGGCATCAAAACACGTGTACGTAAAAAATATAGTACAGCCCTTATTCTTCGTAGAAGAAAATAAAAAACATTTTTTTTTCGAAAATTAGGATAAATAAAGAGAATTACTTATGACAAGATCGTTAAAAAAAGGACCTTTTGTTGCAAATCATCTTTTGAAAAAAATTGATAAATTAAATACCCTAGGTGAGCGTCAACTGATCACAACCTGGTCTCGTGCTTCGACTATTGTTCCAATTATGATTGGTCATACAATTGCTGTGTATAATGGCAGAGAACATATTCCAGTTTTTGTCAGTGACCAAATGGTTGGACATAAACTTGGGGAGTTCTCTTCTACGCGTACTTTCCGAGGCCATGTAAAAAGTGATAAAAAAACAAAACGTTAGAAGGAGAATCATCTGATGACAAGTACAACTAAACTGGAAGCAACCGCGTATCGACGTAATATTCCAATGTCTGTTTTTAAGGTACGCCGAGTATTAGATCAAATCCGTGGGCGTTCTTATGAAGAAGCTTTAATGATTCTGGAATTTATGCCTTATCGTGCCTGCCAACCGATTTTACAAACCTTAGCGTCGGCAGCTGCCAATGCTAAAAATAATGTAAAACTGAATAAAGCAACACTTTTAATTAGTGAAGCTACAGCGGATCAAGGCTCTCAAATGAAACGTTTCCGACCCAGAGCTCAAGGTAGAGGTTTTCCTATTAAAAAACCTACGTGCCATATTATGATTACTGTGAAACAAGAAAGTTAAATAAAGGACAAGAAAAATTATGGGACAAAAAGTTCATCCAATAGGTTTTCGCGTTGGCGTTACACAAGAGCATTCAGTACAGTGGTTTGCAAAAGCAGATCAGTATGCAAGCCTTATCCAAGAAGACCGTTTAATCCGAAAGTTTTTCACCCAAACTTGTAAAGAATCAGGTATTTCTAAAATTACTTTAACTCGTAAAGTCGAACGTATTGACATTGAATTACATGTTGCAAGACCTGCAGTTATTTTAGGAAGAAACGGAAGTGGTCTCGAAAAATTACGAAACGATTTAAAACAAACGCTTGGCAAGACGTTTGGAAAACAAGTTCAATCAAGACAATTCGCTATTCAAGTTATAGAACTGACTGAACCAGATAAAGAAGCGCGTTTAATCGCAGAATTTGTTGCAAGTCAACTAGAGAAACGAATCCCTTTTCGTAAAGCAATGAAGCAAGGCTTACAAAGAGCTGTTAGAGCAGGCGTAACAGGGATTAAAATCCAAGTTTCAGGACGTTTAAATGGTGCTGAGATTGCAAGAAGTGAATGGGTCCGTGAAGGGCGAGTGCCTCTACAAACTTTACGTGCAGAAATTGATTATTGTAATTATGAAGCACAAACTATTTATGGGATTATTGGTATTAAAGTTTGGGTGGCTAATTAAAGAAACTTGTACTTCTTTTTTTGCTTCCAAAAAATCATTATTGAAAGGAGATATTAGATGTTAAGTCCTAAACGAACAAAATTTCGACGTTACCATCGTGGGAGCCTTCAGGGTGTTTCGACGAAAGGTAATACAATTGCTTTTGGTGAATTTGGTCTTCAAGCTTTAGAAGCAGGCTGGATTACATCCCGACAAATTGAAGCAGGACGACGTGTAATGACACGTTACGCACGTCGTGGAGGAAAACTTTGGATACGTATTTTCCCAGATAAACCCATTACAATGCGCCCTGCTGAAACACGTATGGGGTCAGGAAAAGGGGCTCCTGATTATTGGGTCGCAGTTGTAAAACCAGGAAAAATTTTATATGAAATGAAAGGTGTTCCTGAACCTCTAGCACGTTCATCTATGCGCATTGCTTCGTATAAAATGCCTGTAAAAACTAGAATTATCCGCCGTGAACTAACAAGCGTGTAAAAGTACTTGAACAGGGTAAGAGAAAAAGAATCTATATTTTTAAAAGAGATTGAACCCATTTGTGTTGAATTAAAAGAAGGAATCAACGCAAATTAGTCATTTTAAGTTCCTTTTACTAATTATCTTTATTTACTTCATTTTTGTTCTTGTATAAAAACAAAATGCGCATAAAAGCGTATCCATCTCACCAAATTTCCCGAGTATTTTTTTATTTATTTCATTTATTATGATTCAACCTCAATCTTATCTTAGTGTTGCTGATAATAGTGGCGCAAGAAAACTTATGTGTATTCAGGTCTTAGGTGATAACCGACAATATGCGAGTATTGGTGATATTATTGTTGCTGTTGTCAAAGATGCGATTCCAAATATGCCTTTAAAAAAATCTGACGTTGTCCGTGCTGTAATCGTACGTACACGAAAAGGCTTACGTCGAGAAAATGGAATGTCAATTCGTTTCGACGATAACGCTGCTGTTGTAATCAACAAAGAAGGCAATCCCCGCGGTACACGTGTCTTTGGGCCAATTGCACGTGAATTACGCGATCGTAATTTTACAAAAATTGTTTCTCTTGCACCTGAAGTACTCTAACTGATCTGGCTTGTCTTTTATAACTTATACATACTTATGACACAACGATTAAAAAAATTATATTTACAAGAGATTGTGCCGAAATTAATGCAACAATTCGAATACCAAAATATACATCAAGTACCCAAATTAACAAAAATTGTTATTAACAGGGGTCTTGGTGAATCATTTCAAAATGCAAAGACACTTGAAAATTCTTTACAAGAATTAACAACAATTGCAGGGCAACGAGGTATCGTTACTCGTTCAAAAAAAGCTATTGCTGGATTCAAAATTCGTGAAGGTATGGCAGTTGGTTTAACTGTAACTTTACGTGGTGAAAGAATGTATGCGTTTTTAGACCGTTTAGTTAATTTAGCTTTACCGCGAATTCGTGACTTTCAAGGTATTAGTATCAAAAGTTTCGATGGCCACGGGAATTATAGTTTAGGTGTTGAAGAACAACTAATGTTCCCAGAAATTAATTACGATAAGATTGAACAAATCCAAGGAATGGACATTTCTATTGTAACGACCTGTGCAAAAGATGAAGAAGGTCAAGCACTGCTAAAGAATTTAGGCATGCCCTTTAAGCTAAACTAACGGTAACCATAAGGCAAAGGAGAAAAATAATGGGAAAGATGACTACTGATAGGGTTGGGGATATGATCACCCGTTTGCGTAATGCTAATTTAGTAAAAACAAAATATGTTTTAGTGCCAAAGACAAAAATAACTTTAACAATTGCAAAAATCCTTCAAGAAGAAGGTTATATTGAAGCATTTGAAGAAATTGAACCACTACCACTTTATTTACGTGTTTCGCTTAAATATAATGGTAAAAAGAAAGCCCCATATATTTCAAAATTACTTCGTATTAGTAAACCTGGTTTACGTATCTATGCCAATAAAAACGAAGTACCTCGTGTGCTTGGAGGTATTGGAATTGCTATTTTATCAACGTCTGAAGGTGTTATGACTGACCGTCAAGCACGTTCGAAGAACATTGGTGGCGAAGTTTTATGCTATGTTTGGTAAAGGGAAAATATAACTTATCGAAGGAGGGCGCTTGGGGAAACAAGAAGAATTAATCGAAATGGAAGGCATTATTACCGATACTTTACCCAACGCTATGTTTCGGGTTGTACTGGATAACGGCTTTCATGTATTAGCCCATATTTCAGGTAAAATACGCAGAAACCATATTAAAATCCTTTTGGGAGATCGCGTAACAGTTGAATTAACACCATATGATTTAACCAAAGGAAGAATCACTTATCGATTACGAAATCGATAAAAACTATTTTTTATTCTCTATTTTTTATGAAAGTACGCTCATCAGTTAAAAAAATGTGTGACAAATGTCGTTTAATCCGACGTAATGGCAAAGTCATGGTAATCTGTATTGTACCAAAGCATAAGCAACGCCAAGGCTAAAGAAAATTAGACAAAAAAAGATAACTTCGCTATTATAAAAGATAATGCATCTATGGCCGAGTGGACGATGGCACGTGACTCATAATCTCGCTTCGAAAGAACACCGCTGGTTCGAATCCAGCTGGATGCATAATCTAATTTGAAAAAAGTTATTAAACATCAACTGGAGATAAAAGAATGGCAAAGAAGAGTATGATTGAACGTGAAAAAAAACGTTCTAAATTAGTTCTAAAATATGCAAAAAAACGAATGGAAGGTAAACAGAAAATCAAAGACGCTATAAGTTTTGAAGAAAAATTTTTAGCTCATCGAGAATTACAAAAGTTACCCCGTAATAGTTCAGCAACACGTTTACATAACCGTTGTTTAGTAACAGGTAGACCAAAAGGTTATTTCCGCCATTTTGGGTTATCACGTCATCTTGTTCGAGAGATGGCACACCAAGGTCTTTTACCAGGTGTTACAAAATCAAGTTGGTAGCTATTTAATTAAACCAATTGTCAAAAATATTTAGTTTTGGCAGTTGGTTTAATTCATGTTGAAAGAAATCCTTTTTTTTATTCGCAATAAATTTATAGGATAAATTAGTAATATAAATAAACCAGGCTTTCACCTTTATACTATAGATATAATGGAGAAAAGTAAAATTTATCTTTTCTAGTGCTTTCAAGCATTCTAAAGAGAAAACACTTATTCATTTTATCTTACAATTTTGGAGATTAACGCTATGACTATAGCAATTGGAAAAACCGAAGAAAAACGCGGGTGGTTTGATGATGTAGATGATTGGCTAAAGCGTGATCGTTTTGTTTTCGTTGGTTGGTCTGGTCTTTTACTTTTTCCTTGTGCTTTCTTTGCACTAGGTGGGTGGTTAACTGGTATTACATTTGTAACTTCTTGGTATACTCACGGTCTTGCTTCTTCTTTCCTAGAGGGCTGTAATGTACTTACAGCTGCTGTTTCAACTCCAGCAAACAGCATGGCACACTCATTACTTTTATTATGGGGTCCGGAAGCGCAAGGTGATTTCACACGTTGGGTACAGCTTGGTGGTCTTTGGCCATTTGTTGCCCTACATGGTGCCTTCGCACTGATTGGATTTATGCTTCGTCAATTTGAGATTGCACGTGCAGTACAAATCCGCCCTTACAACGCAATTGCGTTCTCAGCTCCAATCGCTGTTTTCGTTTCTGTTTTCTTAATTTACCCATTAGGACAGTCAGGTTGGTTCTTTGCACCAAGTTTTGGTGTAGCTTCAATCTTCCGTTTCATCCTATTCTTTCAGGGTTTCCATAACTGGACCCTAAACCCATTCCATATGATGGGTGTTGCTGGTGTTCTTGGTGCGGCTCTTCTATGTGCTATTCATGGTGCTACAGTAGAAAACACTTTATTTGAAGATGGAGATGGTGCAAACACTTTCCGTGCTTTTAACCCAACACAAGCTGAAGAAACTTACTCAATGGTAACTGCAAACCGCTTCTGGTCACAGATCTTTGGTGTTGCTTTTTCAAACAAACGTTGGTTACATTTCTTTATGTTATTTGTACCTGTAACAGGTCTTTGGATGAGTGCAATTGGTGTAGTAGGACTTGCACTAAACTTACGTGCGTACGATTTCGTTTCGCAGGAAATTCGTGCTGCTGAAGATCCAGAATTTGAAACATTCTACACAAAAAATATTCTTCTAAACGAAGGTATTCGAGCTTGGATGGCTGCTCAAGATCAGCCACATGAACAACTTGTATTCCCTGAGGAGGTTTTACCACGTGGAAACGCTCTTTAATGGAACACTTACTGTTGGTGGTCGTGATCAGGAATCTACTGGATTTGCTTGGTGGGCTGGTAATGCACGACTTATTAACCTTTCTGGAAAGCTTTTAGGAGCTCATGTAGCTCACGCAGGTTTAATTGTTTTTTGGGCTGGTGCAATGAACCTTTTCGAAGTTGCTCACTTCGTACCTGAAAAGCCAATGTACGAACAAGGACTTATCCTTTTACCACGTATTGCCGGTTTAGGCTACGGTGTTGGTCCAGGAGGAGAAGTATTAGATACTTTTCCTTACTTCGTAAGTGGTGTTCTTCACCTTATTTCTTCTGCTGTTCTTGGTTTTGGTGGTGTTTACCATGCTTTAATCGGTCCAGAGACTCTTGAAGAATCATACCCATTCTTTGGCTATGTTTGGAAAGATAAGAATAAAATGACAACTATCCTTGGTATTCATCTTGTTCTTTTAGGATTTGGTGCTTGGCTTTTAGTTTGGAAAGCTATGTACTTTGGTGGTATATATGATACATGGGCACCGGGTGGTGGTGATGTACGTATTATCTCAAATCCAACATTAAGCCCATTTGTTATTTTTGGTTATCTTCTAAAATCACCTTTTGGTGGTGACGGTTGGATTACAAGTGTAGATAACATGGAAGACGTTATTGGTGGCCATGTATGGATTGGATCAATTGAAATTCTTGGTGGAATCTGGCATATTTTAACAAAACCATTTGCTTGGGCACGACGTGCCTTTGTTTGGTCAGGAGAAGCATACTTATCATACAGCCTTGCAGCAGTATCAATGATGGCTTTTATTTCTGTACCTATGGTTTGGTTTAACAATACAGTTTACCCTAGTGAATTCTTTGGTCCAACAGGTCCAGAAGCTTCGCAATCTCAAGCTTTTACTTTTCTAGTTCGAGATCAGCGTCTTGGTGCTAATGTTGCATCAGCACAAGGTCCAACAGGTTTAGGTAAATACTTAATGCGTTCGCCTACAGGGGAAATTATCTTCGGTGGTGAAACAATGCGTTTCTGGGATTTCCGTGGTCCATGGTTAGAACCACTACGTGGCCCAAACGGCCTAGATTTAAACAAATTAAAGAATGATATTCAGCCTTGGCAAGAACGTCGTTCAGCAGAATATATGACACACGCACCTCTTGGTTCACTGAACTCAGTAGGTGGAGTTGCTACAGAAATTAATGCTGTAAACTTCGTAAACCCACGTAGTTGGTTAGCTTGTGCTCATTGGGTATTAGGATTTTTCTTCTTCGTTGGCCATTTATGGCATGCGGGTCGTGCTCGTGCAGCAGCAGCAGGCTTTGAAAAAGGAATTGATCGTGATAACGAAGCAGTTCTTTCAATGCGCCCATTAGACTAAAGCTTAGATTAACATTTATTAACGAATAAAACAGAAAAATCATGTTATTCGTTAATACTAGATAGGAAGGGGCTAATAGGTTTTTTCTTTAAGAAATTAAAAAGAAAAAACCTATTAGCCCCTTCCTATCTAGAAATTTACTTGTCAGAGGAGCACATCTATAAGATGCTATCTGTAAAAAATTAAGTCTAGTAAAGGACAACAAAATAAAAGCAAACCTGATTTAAAGTATTTTCTTTTTTAATGACACATCAAAAATATTAACGTATGGCTTAACAGTTAAATAATAGATGCCGAATAACTTCATAGGATTATCCGTGTTACGTATAATTAGAAAAAAAATTGCTACTATTATTGTATTGATTTAATGGGTTTAGTTATTGTTACAAATATGTGCACGCCTTCTTGGACATATGTTGATTTTGAATTATCAGAAACCCAAACTAAGATTGTCTTGAGTAACAATTTAAAAAATACTAAGTCCCAAATTTCAGCTTTATTCCTCTAATAATGCTTAGATACAAATTCACAAATATTATTGGCAGATAGGGGGAATCGAACCCCCGCCTCTTGCTTGGAAGGCAAGGGCACTACCATTATGCAATATCTGCGTTTTTTCGGACAGAAAATTAAGAAAAGCAACCTGCGTTATTGTAAATGCAGGTTGTTTACCAATAGGAATGACAGGATTCGAACCTGCGACCCTTGCAACCCAAATGCAATGCGCTACCAAACTGCGCTACATTCCTACGACTTCTAATTATGATTATACAAGAAATGTAAGGATTCTGCAACAGTATTTACGTAGGTTTAAACCTACGTAAATCGGATAACCTAATTACAAATTAAGTTGATCTCCACGTCGATATTGAAGATATGCTGTAACGAATAAACCTGCAATTGAAACTGGAATAAAACCTAACACGATACCTGATAAAAGCGGTTCAACCATGATTTTTTTTGATAAACTATAGTATACTATTCTTAGTATACCTACCTATTAAAAGAAATAACAAGAAACCCAGGCTAATACAAAAAATAAACGTGTGAAAAGTTCAGCAAAAAAGGTAATCTCCCACCACCCTTCAAACACTTCTGTATTAGCACACCAGCGTACCCAATCTCGCTCGTTATCACCTTGCCAAGAATTAAACCAAATAAACAGAAAACCAATAAACCCCCGCCAAGCACAATTCAAAAGCATAGACTGTTGTATATTAATTATCCACACTAAGAAGAAAAGAAGTGCAAATACAGCAAGTAAACGCGTTGCCATGTACATAAATATTATTTGGATAAAGAATGGGGTGAGTTTAAAAAACATACTTGTCTTTCAGGCCGCACTTAGGAACAGCCTGAAATCAAAGTTTCTTAAAGCGATGAGCCTATACCTGTATACGATCCGTAAAAGAAAAGAGATAGTAGACCAATGGCTGCAAGTCCGACTACTGTACCAATAAGCCATAAAGGAATTCTTCCTTTTGTTCCAGTATTTGCCATAAAGCATACTCCGTTTTCAAAACTAAACTACCTGTCACTCGTTGCTCTTACTTACAGCATGACCCGGTTAATTGAAAATATAGCTAGAAAATAAAACTGCTAAAACAAAAATTAGAAGTAAACCCCAGTATAAACTTGTTCGGTTTAATTCAACTTGTTGTTTGTTTGGATTAGGTTGTGTCATAAAAATCTCCAAAAATCGTAAGTAAAGATGAAAGCCTTGTGAAAACGACTTCGGGCTTAGCGCTGAATAAACTGCATAGCAGAAATAGACCCTAAGAAAAAAACTGTAGGTACAGCTAACGCATGAACTGCTAGCCAACGGAAAGTAAAAATAGGGTAAGTAAACGTTTTATTGCTTGTCATTGTTGTCCTTTTTTGCTACAAATTATACTTGTGCTTCTAATTGCTCTAAAGCATTGAAACGATCAGTAATAAGTGGAGTTGATTGTCGTGCTTCTGTAAAATATTCATTAGGGCGTGGTGTTCCGAATACATCATAAGCTAGGCCTGTACTTACGAAAAGCCATCCTGCGACAAATAAAGAAGGGATAGTAATACTGTGGATAACCCAGTAACGAATACTTGTAACAATATCAGAAAAAGGGCGTTCTCCTGTTGAACCTGCCATAATGAACTCCTTTTATCTAGGTAAAGTATGCCTTGCAACCAAAGGGTTTACAAGAAGAGGATGTCTTGAAGAGAAAGGAACAATCCTAGCTACTAAATCATTAATAGTATAGTATCGAGCCTTCTCTCGGGCAAGATACTTAAGGATTCTTTGAGTCTGCGGCAATCAAAAATATGTTGTCTATCACCCCCTCCCTTGCCCCTTTTTCCTTAGAGGCGTTTGGGTACAAGAGAAGAAAGTAGAGTTAACTGATTTGGTCTTGTTCAATATAAAGAAAAAGTGAAGCCATTACGATGGCTGGAAAAACTAACCCAATTAACGGAACTAAGATAGAAGGTAAAAGAGAAGTAATCATAATTACGCTAGAATTGTAACTTATTTTTCTTTATTGTCTTTATTCTACTCATCGTGTTTTAGAAAAACAAGATTAACCTCACAAAAAGAGTAGGTTTCTATTAAAAAATATGCTATTCTAGAAAAAAATCAATAGAAATACCTTGAGTCTAAGTCCAATTACTCCGCCAACTCATTTTGTTGTGTGTTAAGGAAAACCATTCAACTTTTTATGTCTAGATATAGAGGACCCCGCTTACGAGTTGTTCGTCGCCTTGGTGAGTTACCAGGATTTACGAGAAAAACCTCTAAGAAAGAAAATCCACCTGGCCAACATGGAGCATCTCAAACGAACCAAAAAGCCTCTCAATATAGTATTCGATTACGTGAAAAGCAAAAGCTTCGTTTCAATTATGGAATCAATGAACGTCAACTTCTTAATTATATGAAGAAAGCAAAAAAAGCTAAAGGCTCTTCAGGAGAAGTTTTACTTAAGCTACTTGAGATGCGTTTAGATAATATTGTTTTCCGTTTAGGAATGGCACCTACAATTGTCGCAGCAAGACAATTAGTAAACCATGGGCATATTCTTGTGAATGAGCGTTCTGTGGATATTCCAAGTTATACTTGTCGTCCAAAAGATCTAATCCAAGTCAAAGCAACTAAAGTTTCGCGTAAATTAGTAGAGAGTTACCTTGAAACGAATGTACCCGTAGGTTTACCAGAACATTTAACTTTTACTCCAGCAACACTTCTAGGAGAAGTTAACGGTTTTGTTCAACGAAATTGGATTTCACTGCAGATTAACGAACTTTTAGTTGTAGAGTATTACGCTCGAAAAGTCTAAAGTCAACAAAAAGTTTCAAAAGAATTTCTCTTTATTTTATTCTTTATTATTAAAATACTATGGCACGTCAACAAAAAAAAATGGTTACTCGGAAAGTAAAAAAGAAAGTAATCAAAGGTGTAGTTCACATTCAAGCAACATTTAATAATACAATTGTCACTATCACTGATCATAAAGGAGGTGTCCTTTCATGGGCTTCCGCTGGAGGTTGTGGATTTAAAGGGTCAAGAAAAAGCACACCTTTCGCTGCACAAAGTGCTGCAGAAAAAGCAGCACGCCAATCCATGGATCAAGGTATGCGGAATGTTGAAATTGTAGTTACAGGGCCTGGTTCTGGCCGTGAAACAGCTATACGAGCAATTCAAGCAACAGGACTTGGAATTACTATGATACGCGATATTACGCCTATTCCACATAACGGATGTCGACCACCAAAAAAAAGACGAGTGTAAACCGCTTTTTTGTTATTTTTTTTAATGTAGAAAACTAGAAGACCCATGTGTTCACGGGATAAAAAAAAGTTGTTTTTTCTAACTCCATGCCTACTGTCGAATACCTCACAAAACATAGTTTATCTAATGGTAAGCAATACGGTCGTTTTTCTATTGGACAATTTTCTTACAGAGGTCAAGCTATTACCTTTGCGAATTCATTACGCCGTACTTTACTTGGAGATTTACGAGGATTAGCAATAACTCAGTTAAGAATTGAATATTCTGTAGCAGGAACACCAGGCATAGTTGAAGAGGTACATTACCGAGGAAATCTTCATGAATATTCAAATATTCCTGGCGTACGTGAATCTATATTTGAAATCCTTTTAAACCTAAAAGAAATCCATTTTAGAAAAACGATACAAAAGAGGCCTTTTAAATCTGAAGTTTATCAAATGCTTGCGAATGAAAGTGGACTAGTAACAACTGGAAAGCTAGAACTTTCAGAAAACATTAGCTTTGTAAACAAAGACCAACCGATTTTAACAATACTTAACCCAAAACTAACTGTGTTAATTCAATTCACAATTGAAGAGGGCCAAGGTTTTAGAATTGGGCAAAAGAAGGTACATTTAGATATGCCAGCTCCCTCACCTCCCGGTTCTACACTTAGAGCCGATTGCTTAATCCCTTTTGAGGTTTTAGTCGTGAATGAGAATCAAGGCTGGATTCCAGTAGATTGTAAATTTTTACCGGTGATTAGTGTGAACTATGTAATTCACGAAGAAAAAGAAGAAATTCCTGGATTTGATGATCTTTACCTAGATCATATTCTTTTTGAATTATGGACAGATGGAAGCCAAACCCCTTTTGAAGCTCTTCACCAAGCTCAACTTATTTGGTTCCGACTATTTTCGTTGGTTTGGTATGACAATGAAGAGGAACTTTCAATAGTAGATAATTCTCAAAGAGTTGTTAGAAATTATTTAGATGAAAATAAACCCACAAAGTTAGTACAAGAAGAACCTACTAACACAAGTTATATTCGTATTGAAGAACTGAGACTTTCAGTTCGTGCATACAATTGTTTAAAACGTGCTCAAATCAATACTCTTGAGGATTTACTGGATTATTCTAAAGAAAATTTACTTGAAATTAAAAATTTTGGTGTCAAATCAGCAGATGAAGTAAAAGAAGCATTACAAAATAGGTTTGGTATCCTATTACCGGATTAAAATAAAAAAAAGACTCGGGATACTACAGAAGTAATCAAATCAGAAAAGCTTCCATAATAGACATCATAAAGGAGAGTTCAGTATGGGAAAATCAACGGGCCGCAGAAAGTCGGCAACAGCACAAGTCGAATTAATTTCTGGAGGAACTGGAAAAATTTCTATTAATGGAAAAGAAAGTACTGAGTACATGCAATATAATGCACGATCAGCTTGGAAAATCCAAGGACCTTTAGATTCATTAGGCTTCGTTACATCATATGATGTAATCGTTAGTTGTTCAGGTGGTGGTCTTACTGGCCAAGCGGAAGCTATTCAATTAGGTATTGCACGTGCCCTATGTACACTTAAACCAGCGAGTCGCGCAGTTTTGAAAGCAGAAGGTTTTTTAACACGAAATTCTCTTTCAAAAGAAAGAAAAAAATATGGCTTAAAAAAAGCACGTAAAGCTCCTCAATTCTCTAAACGTTAATTGGAAGCAATTTATTATACAATTTATAAAAAAGGACCCTATTATGTCAACTACTACAGATGCTATTATTGAACAACTGAAATCGATCACATTATTAGAAGCAGCAGAGCTAGTTTCTCAAATTGAAGAAACATTTGGTGTTGATGCTTCAGCACCAGTTGGCGGTGGTATGATGATGGCAGCCCCGGCTGATGCATCAGCTCCAGCAGAAGAAAAAACAGAATTTGATGTTATTTTAGAAGAAGTACCAACTGATAAGCGAATTGCTGTAATTAAAGCTGTCCGAGCGATTACTTCATTAGGTTTAAAAGAAGCTAAGGAAGTAATTGAATCTACGCCAAAAACAATTAAAGAAGGAATTAGTAAAGAAGAAGCTGAAGCTGCAAAGACACAACTTGAAGAAGCTGGAGCAAAAGCATCAATAAAGTAAAATTTACTTTTTATTTTCCAAGAACTTAACTAAGTTCTTGGAAAATGTTTAGCTTTCTTTTGTTACAAAAGGAAGCGAACCTAAAACACGTGCTTGCTTTATTGCACGTGTAATAGCCCTTTGTTGTTTTGCGTTTAAACGCGTAATGCGTCGGGGTAAAATCTTCCCTTGTTCTGTGATAAATTTTCGAAGCAAATCAACATTTTTATAATCAATCATCTCACCAGTTTTAAGGGGTGTTACTCGGTTTCTAGTTAAACTCATTTGTATATGTATATAGGTCTCTAGGTCTTAGTACCTAAGACACAAAAAATAAAAAACTTTACTCATACTTTAAATTAACATGAATCTAAGGAAAAAACTACTTCCCTAAAACTTAAAAAAACTATTAACCCAACCTTTTCTAAAGAAAAGCGTTTTTAATGGAGAACTAGAGATCAAAAAGAGAGTAAATAATTACTTTTTTGTTGCGTAAACGTATAAAGATTTAATTTTAGTTGGCGGGGGGTGGATTTGAACCACCGACCCCAGGATTATGAGCCCCGTGAGCTACCAGACTGCTCTACCCCGCTAATTATATTATAACATAAAAGATAAAGCTTTAGCAAGTAATTTTTCTAAATAAACAAATCTAGCGAAACTTGCATTTTCCAAGTCAACAATGTATAATAATACATAGATCCCTTGCCTTCTTAGCTCAGGGGCTAGAGCATCGTATTTGTAATGCGACGGTCGTCGGTTCGAATCCGACAGAAGGCTTTTTTTATTGTCGCTTCTCGTTAAAGGTATAGGCATTTTTCTAAGCCTAGAGTATACTAAAAGAGTGGACCTAGCAAAAAGCAGAACCTGATCATTATAAAACTGTTTTGAAGAGGTAAGTTATGAACCTTGTATCTTTCGAAGTCTTTGCCCGTTTACCGGAAGCATATGCACCTTTCGATCCAATTGTAGATGTATTGCCTGTTATTCCTGTTCTTTTTTTACTACTAGCTTTTGTTTGGCAAGCTTCTGTTAGTTTCCGATAATCCAATTTGAGGTAACCGAATGAACTTAGAAATCGTTTTCCAATTAGGGTCTCTACTTTTTATCGTAGCAGCAGGCCCGATCGTAATCGTCTTACTTTCTGCACGTCAAGGCAATCTATAATAGATTTTCATAAGATTCGCTAATTAAAAGGAGTTATTTATGCCTTTATCAGATAGTCAACTTGTTATCGCGTTATTTACTGCTCTTGTGACAGGTATCTTTGCACTACGTTTAGGTACCGAACTTTATAAATAAAAAAAGATTTCCGGTATAGATTAGTTTCTAGTACCGTCGATCCTCTTTTATTTATAGATGTTAATAGAGTAATGATTAAGGGAGTGGGTTGGCTACTTTCAAAAGTAGCCAACCCAATCTCTTAATCAAAATCACGTGCGTTAGGGTTACGACCTGGGTCATTAGAAAGGAACCCAAAAATGAATAAAGAAACAAAGAAAATCACTACAGTGTAAACAAAAATTTTTAGGGTAAACATAAGGTAGAGAGTGTAAGTAGTGTATCGTTTCGTCAGACAACAATATTAGTGTATCTAATAATTCATCAAGGGACAAGAAGAAATTTTGTCTACCGGCGGATCTTTTAGTAATTTTTTACCTTAGCAAAGTAAGGACATTGACATTTGTTTCTATTACATGTTTACTAAGAATATCTACATGTTTATTGAGAATAGGAGTTGGTAGCTCAGTTGGTAGAGCACTCGGCTTTTAACCGACTGGTCCTGGGTTCGAGTCCCAGCCAACTCAAAAGAAATCTAAATAATTTAACGCTTTAGATTAAAAGTATTCCGTTTATTGATAGATGAAGTTTATTAAAATTTCTAGTTTAATACCAATAGGAATAATCCCGACAATCGTTTAACTATTCGCGTTTGGAATAGTAATTCCTATTGTTTAGAAGAACACAACCGAATATAAAATAGTACCTTCCGTTTTAATACAACTATAGCTTTTAAACAGATTAATATTTTTTTATACAAAAAGGCAACAATTAGAACTAAACCCAACTAAGGTTTTCATGAAACTCCGATTTAGACATGAAAACTCTTAACAAGAAAAATAGAAGGTATTTAAAACGAACAGCTAGGTCGGTGGGGTATTTCTGCGAGCTATTAAGGTAAGGGGTTAGTGCCTAATTACCACGTGTTTAACTGGTAATAAACCGCTGGTTCCATGCGGTCCAACTAACTCTAGACAAAAAATTGTTGCTTTGATCAAAATGGTTCGCTTAGATATCAATAGAGGCTATTATAGAACCTAATGTTTTCCTTCAAAATTGTATTATTGTAAGTTTTTCTTTTTAGAATTAATTGAATAAATACTGTTGGTTAGATCCATTGAGTTACAGATCTGATTTCTAGTACTGTGGGCTCTACGAGCGTGATGGGTTTTTATAAAAAACCAAAATCTTAATTAAACAGATTATTTTAATCTAAATCTATTTTCTCAACTTTTAGATATGGGAATATATTTTGCTCTCTTACTTTATAATAACGGGATTGCTTCTGAAATTATATTTTTGATGCCTGTGAGGTTTTTAGATTTTAAAATTAAAAAACTCTTAGCTGGGGCGAAAGGATTCGAACCTCTGAATGACGGGGCCAAAACCCGTTGCCTTACCACTTGGCCACGCCCCAATAATATTTTAAACAATGCAGAAAACCCCTTCTATAAAAGAAGGGGTGATGGGAATTAGAAGTTCATTTCAGCTAATTGTACTTTTTCGAATTGTTTCTTTTTTAAGACTAAGAAAACCTGGCCAATAATTGTAAAAGCAAGGAAAATAAATAAACCTATAATACGTGATGGGTCTTGTAAAACGACTTCCGTTTCAGTTTGGCCAAAACCACCTACATTTGGATTATTTGTTAATGGCTGATCAGCTTTTACTAGTTGACCTTCTGAAACTAAAAGCTCCGGACCAATAGGGATAATTTCAACAATCGTTGAACCGTCAGCTTTTGTAATAGTAATTTCTGATGTTTTCTTCGAAGTAACAATACTTGAAATACTACCAGCCGCTGATGCGTTATATACTGTATTATTACTTTTTTCACCTGTTGGGTAAATTTGTCCACGTCCACGGTTTCCACCTAAATAAATAGGGTATTTTAGGAAATATACATCTTTATCTGTAGCTGGATCAGGAGAAAGGATAGGGAATGTCATTTCACTATATGTCTTTCCTGGAACCGGACCTACAACAATAATATTTTTCTGTTTTTCACTATAAGGCTGGAAATATAAGTTTCCAACTTTAGCTTTTAATTCTTCTGACATTCTTTCTGGCGGAGCAATTTGAAAACCTTCTGGAAGGATAAGAACAGCACCTACATTTAAAGGTCCTTTTTTACCATTACCTAAAACTTGTTTCACTTGCTTATCGTAAGGAATTTCTACAACTGCTTCAAATACAGAATCAGGAAGGACAGCTTGAGGAACCTCGATATCTACTGGTTTTTGAGCTAAATGACAGTTAGCACAAACAATTCGGCCTGTTGCTTCACGGGGATTTTCATAACCTTGCTGAGCATAAACTGGGTAAGCTTGAGCAGGTGTAGCAAAACAAGTGGAGCTTAAGAAAACGAGGATGCCTGCGAACAGGGATTGGATTCTAAAACGATCTAGTAAAGGAGTTTGCATAATTGAGTACTTATCAACGAATTTATTCTTATTATAAACACCTCTCAGCTTTTTAAAAGCAAAAAAGATGTAATTGTGATGAAACCAAAGAAAAAAATAAGGAGTTATTCTAATCCTTCTATAGAAACTTGCAAAAAAGAAGCCAATTGTGCAGCTTTTTTTTCAATTTCGCCAATCGTAATCGGCTGACCAATCCTTGTTAGCGGGATTTCTGGTCGTCCTTTCACACGAATATATAAAGCACGCTTCGGGTTGATTCCTTCTTTTAATTCAACACGGATGGCCTCAATATCTTTTAACAAATAGGTTAATTGGATTCGGCGATTTTTACCTGGGAACCCAAGTCGAAAAATACTCATCGTCCCATCTGTTTTATTGAATTCGTTGTAGCCTTCACCTACACTCCAAAGTAGGATTAAACCTAAATAAAAACTTAATAAAAAACCAACAATTCCATAAAAGCACATGACCAATCCTTGTGGGAAAAAAAGAATTTCTTTTGCATCTAAAAAGGGCAAAATATTAAAACCTACATAACTTGATAAGCCAACAAGAAAAAAACCTAAGGCTCCAAAAAACAAAATAGTTGCCCAACAATAATTACTTAAACGTCTAGACCCTACTACTTGTTCACGAAACACTAGACTTTCCTGTTTATCTGGAGAAGAATTGAAAACGTTCACCTATTTAATGGACTTACTTTTTTTTTCTTTATTACAATGCCTTGTCACTGCAACAGGGGCTTTTAGTTTCTAGTGTAAAGAATAAATTCCACCAAGTCTAGAAGCAGGACAAGAGCAAAAAATACTTTATGTTTACTCAATAGAATTTGAGCGCCACATTTCTAGAGATAAGCCTATTCTTATTTCAAGAGTTTAATTACTCCTGAAACAAGAATTTTTATGAAAATTAGGCTTTAATTTCTAATACTACACCAGCTCCTACAGTACGGCCACCCTCACGGATTGCAAAACGCATACCTTTTTCAATTGCAATGGGTTGGATTAATTCAACTTCCATCTTAATTCGATCGCCTGGCATAACCATTTGTGTAGGTGAATCATCATCTGCTCGGAAAGATTCAATCTTACCTGTAACATCAGTTGTACGTACATAAAACTGAGGTCGGTAACCTTCAAAGAACGGAGTATGGCGTCCACCTTCTTCTTTCGTTAAAATATATACTTGAGAATCAAATTTGGTATGAGGTTTAATTGTGCCTGGTTTTGACAGAACCATTCCGCGTTCAATGTCATCTGCAGGTATACCACGTAAAAGAACACCTACATTATCTCCAGCCATTGCTTCGTCTAAACTCTTTTGAAACATCTCAAGACCTGTTACTGTCGTTTGAGGTACCCCTTTTGAAAGACCGACAATCTCAACTGTTTCGCCAACTTTAACAACACCACGTTCTACACGGCCCGTTGCTACAGTACCACGACCTGTAATCGAAAAAACATCCTCAACAGCCATTAAGAAATCTTTCTCGGTTTCACGGGGTGGTGTTGGAATATATGTATCAACGGCTTCCATTAGGGCAATAATTTTATCAACCCATTCATTCTCACCCTTTTTTAGAGTAGGTGTTACTGTTAAAGCTTCAAGTGCAAGTAAAGCTGAACCTGGTAGAACTGGGATGTCGTCCCCTGGAAAATCGTAATTACTTAAAGTTTCACGAATCTCCATTTCAACTAATTCTAGAAGTTCTTCATCATCAACTTGGTCTTGTTTATTTAAAAATACAACCATGTGGGGTACCCCAACTTGTTTCGCTAGAAGGATATGTTCTTTAGTTTGAGGCATCGGACCATCTGCAGCTGAAACTACAAGAATTGCTCCGTCCATCTGTGCAGCACCAGTAATCATGTTTTTTACATAATCAGCGTGACCAGGACAATCTACATGAGCATAATGACGGTTCACTGTTTCATACTCTACATGTGCTGTATTAATTGTGATTCCTCGAGCGCGTTCTTCAGGAGCTGAATCAATATCTGCATAACCTTTTGCTATACCACCGCCAGCGGCTGCCAGAGTCATAGTAATTGCAGCAGTTAGAGTTGTTTTACCGTGGTCAACGTGCCCAATGGTACCAATATTTACATGTGGTTTCGTACGTTCAAATTTTTCACGTGCCATAAAAGAATCAAATAGTTTAGAGTGGGTTTGATTTTGGTGTTTTTTTACTAGAATGTAATCTAATTACGTATTAAAAGCGAAATTGAGAAAAAGCTTTATTGGCTTCAGCCATACGGTGGATCTCTTCACGCTTTCGTGTAGCATTACCTGTTTGGTTTGCAGCATCAATAATTTCGTTAGCAAGTTTCGAATACATTTCACGGCCTGGTCGATTTCTTGCTGCCTCGACAAGCCAGCGTAAACCTAAAGTTGTTCCTCGTTCTGAATTCACTTCTAAAGGTACCTGGAAGGTTGACCCACCGACTCGGCGAGATTTTACTTCTACAAGTGGTGTTACATGAAAAACAGCTTGACGTAATACTTCTAAAGGGTCTTTTTGTGTAGATTCTTCTACTTTTTGTAAAGCATTATAAAGTATACGTTGGGCAAGGGTTTTTTTGCCACATTGTAAAAGTCGGTTTGTTAACATGCTCACTAAACGACTATGATAAATGGGGTCGGGAGTAATAATTCTTTTTTTTGGTGTATTTCTGCGTGACATGATTATTCAAAGAGGGTAAAGTTATGATAAAAAAATGTTTCTCAAAAAAATGAGAAAACAAAAAGAAAAGTAATCTTTTCTTTTTATTCTTTTGGTTTTTTTACTCCATACTTGGAGCGGCTTTGGGTACGGTTCTTAACTCCTGCCGTATCTAAAGAACCACGTACGATATGATAACGTACTCCTGGTAAATCTTTAACACGTCCACCTCGGACTAAGACAACAGAATGTTCTTGTAAATTATGGCCAATACCAGGGATGTAAGCTGTAACTTCAAATCCCGATGTTAGACGAACTCGTGCTACTTTACGTAACGCTGAGTTGGGTTTTTTTGGTGTTGTTGTATACACTCGTGTACAAACGCCACGACGTTGGGGGCAAGATTGCAATGCAGGGGATTTTGTTTTCTTTTCAATTTTCTCGCGTTGCGAGCGGACTAATTGTTGAATCGTAGGCATACTAGCTTAAACAGGGGGGTAAAGAAGATTATTTTATCAGATTCACATTCGAGCAAATAGCGTGAATACTAGAATTCTGAGTATCAATTCCGATTATCACTGACTTCAAATTCACATTTAGTTGAAACAAAATCCATTAAAGCTTTAAAAGAAAGAGGATCTAAAATAGCTAGCTGTGCTAGGACTTTTCGATTTAATTCAATATTGGTTTGCTTTAGATAATGAATAAGTTGGCTATAATTTACTCCATACATACGCGCAGAAGCATTAATACGACGAATCCATAATTGACGGAATTCGATTTTTCGTTTTCGTCGATCAATATAACTATATCGAAGTGCTTTTAAAGTTTGCTGATTAGCTGTTCGAAAGAGTGTCGAATGCGAACCAACATAGCCTTTATTTAATTTTAAAATTCGTCGTCGTCGTTTTCGTGCGACAGCACCACGTTTTACTCGAGTCATGGGGTTCTCCTAAAGTAGGTAAACAATATTCTTAGCCTTTCATATATATTTCCCTTAAATCACAATTGGTGGTGGGGGAAACAAGATGATAAACTTTCTCTCGGCATTTGAGCCTCTCCACTATCTTACTAAATCTTGTAAGGAACGTCTATGGTTTTTTATGAAACGATTGACAACAAGAGAGTAAATATGCGATCATAAGATCAAGAAGAAAGAGGGATCGTAGTTCAATTGGTTAGAGCACCGCCCTGTCAAGGCGGAAGTTGCGGGTTCGAGTCCCGTCGGTCCCGAAAAAATAAAATATTTAAAATGCTTGCTTTCTCCTTTCGAAGAAAGGAAGAAAGACAAAGCATACTCTAGGAAGCTAGACGCAGGGCCCTTCAAATTCACCTTCTTCGAAGGTTAAATACTTACTTTGCTAAGTAAGTTGTACGGTATTCTACAATTGCTGTTTTCAGAAGTTCTTCAGCTTCTTTAGAAAAAGCTTTTGTTTCATTGATTCCTTTTGCAATTTCCGGTTTCGTTGTATTTACATAGTCACGTAGACCTACTAAGAATTCGCGAACCTGTGAAACTTCAAGTGGCTGCAGGTAACCATTTACACCAGTGTAAATTGTTACAACCTGGTCAGCAACAACAAGCGGACTTGATTGTGCTTGCTTAAGAAGTTCACGTAAACGAACACCTCGTGCAAGCTGGTTTTGTGTTGCTTGATCAAGATCCGAAGCAAATTGAGCAAAAGCTTCTAGTTCGGCAAATTGTGCTAATTCTAGTTTAAGCTTACCAGCAACTTGCTTCATTGCTTTAATCTGTGCAGCTGATCCTACGCGTGATACAGAAATACCTACGTTAATAGCTGGTCGAATACCCGAGTTAAAAATATCAGCAGATAAGAAAACCTGGCCATCTGTAATAGAAATTACATTTGTTGGGATATAAGCAGAAACATCACCAGCTTGTGTTTCAATAATCGGTAACGCTGTCATACTACCTTCACCTAAAGCACTACTTAATTTTGCTGCTCTTTCAAGAAGACGTGAATGTAAGTAGAAAACATCACCTGGGTAAGCTTCACGACCTGGTGGACGTCGTAAAAGAAGTGACATTTGTCGGTACGCTTGAGCTTGTTTTGATAAATCATCATAAATTACAAGCGTGTGGCGTCCAGTGTACATAAAGAACTCAGCTAAAGCTGCGCCAGTATAAGGTGCTAGGTATTGTAGTGTTGCAGGAGCATCTGCATTTGCTGCAACGATGATTGAATAATCCATTGCTCCACGTTCTTCTAATGTGGTAACAATTTGTGCTACAGAAGAGGCTTTTTGCCCAATGGCTACATAAACACAAATAACGCCTTCACCTGTTTGGTTTAAAATTGTATCTGTTGCTACTGCAGTTTTTCCTGTTTGGCGGTCACCAATAATAAGTTCACGCTGTCCACGACCGATAGGAATCATTGAATCAATCGCAATAAGTCCTGTTTGAAGAGGTTCATATACTGATTTACGTGCAATAATACCAGGTGCTGGTGATTCAATCAGACGTGTCTCTGTTGAAGCAATTTTACCTTTACCATCAATAGGACGTGCTAATGCATCAACTACGCGGCCTAAAAAAGCTTCCCCTACTGGAACTTGTGCGATTTTTCCAGTTGCTTTTACAGAATCACCTTCTTGAATTGCAAGACCAGCGCCCATAAGAACTGCACCAACGTTATCTGCTTCTAAATTTAGAGCGATACCTACAGTTCCATCTTGGAATTCTACAAGTTCACCTGCCATTACTTTCTCTAACCCGTAAATACGAGCAATCCCGTCTCCAACCTGAAGAACTGTACCTACGTTCACCACTTGAACTTCTTTATTGTAAGTTTCAATCTGCTGGCGAATAATACTGCTAATTTCGTCTGGTCTAATTTTTACCATAGGAGTCAATAAGGTTTAGGTTTCAATAAAAAAGGTAAATCATGGGTTTCTCCCAAACAAATGTTAGGAGTGCCCATTCATTTTAAATATTACCTAATAAGGCAATATTTAAATCAATAACACGTCTCTGCAAACTTGAATCCAGTCGTTTGTTAACAGTTTGAACTGCTTGTTGAAGAGCAAGTTCGCGAACACGTTCTGAAACTTCTTGAACAGCTTTCTCTTCTTCAAAACGTAAGCTAACTTCTTTCGTATCTTCTAAACGTTTCATATCTTCTTCTGCACGTCCAAGGAGATTTGTTCTTCCTTGACTTGCTGTAGCAAGACCTTGAACACGAATTTCTTCAGCTTTTGTTTTGGCAAGAGAAAGTTGTTCTTTTGCAGCTTCTAACTTAGCTGTAGCTTCTTTAAAACGCTCTTCTGCATCTGTTAAACTTTTCACAATCAATTCTTTACGATTTGTAAGAAGAGATTGAAGAATATCACCGCCAAAGTAAACGAGTACACCTACAACAACGGCTAAATTTAGTACGTTTGTTTCTAATAAATTTGTATTAATCCCAAAACCTTCCCCTAAGGGCAACTGGCTAAGTGTAATGATCACAAGTAAGAACCCTCCCTTTTTTTCGATTATACTAGGTTTCTTTTCTAAGTGTTTTTACAAACACTTAGAAAAGTATCAACCATAAATGGTTTTAGCCTACGAACGGGTTTGCAAAAATAATTGCAAGAGCAACTACAAGACCATAAATCGTTAGGGCTTCCATGAAAGCTAATGAAAGAAGAAGAGTACCACGGATTTTACCTTCAGCTTCAGGCTGACGAGCAATACCTTCTACTGCTTGACCAGCTGCAGTACCTTGACCAATACCAGGACCAATCGCGCCTAGACCAATTGCAAGACCAGCACCGATAACTGAAGCAGAACAAATTAATGGGTTCATGAGAATCTCCTTAAGTAAAAAATGAAATAAAAAAGCCTTCTCGTTATGTCAGGTGATCTAAAAAATCACTTGAAAGACCTGTAGTGACCCATGAGGTAATGTCAGATTATGCCCAAATTACCAAGTTTAGACAACTTCTAAAAGCTGTTTATAGCCTTTTTTCCACTGATCAAAGGTCACAAGGAAAGATTAATGTCCGTTTAAAGCTTCGCCAATGTATGCACCTGAAAGGGTCGCAAAAATAAGTGCTTGAATTGCACTCGTGAAAAGGCCTAGAAAAATCAAAGGGATAGGGATAACAAGAGGTACTAATGAAATTAATACTGCTACAACTAATTCATCTGCAAGTATATTTCCAAAAAGGCGGAAACTTAAAGAAAGTGGTTTTGTAAAATCTTCCAGAATATTAATTGGAAGTAAAATAGGGGTTGGTTCTACATACTTTTGAAAATAGCCTAAACCTTTTTTAGCAATACCTGCATAGAAATAAGCTGTAGAAGTAAGTAAAGCTAAACCTGCAGTTGTATTAATATCATTCGTTGGCGCACCAAGTTCCCCATGTGGAAGTTCAATGATTTTCCAAGGAATTAAAGCTCCAGACCAATTCGATACAAAAATAAATAAAAACATTGTACCAATGTACGGTGTCCAACGTAAATATTCCTTCTCGCCAATCTGAGTTTTTGCAATATCTCTGATAAACTCTAACACATACTCAACTAAATTTTGACCACCTTCTGGGATAGCTTTTAGTTCACGAGTAGTTGCTACAGCGAAAGCTAAAATTAGAGCAATAACTATCCAAGAATTTATAAGTACTTGTCCGTGAACTTGATATTCACCGAAATTCCAGTAAAAATGTTCACCAACTTCCACGCTTGCCAGTTCATACATTGAATTAATAAAAAGTGTGTCCATGAAAAATTCTTCCTCTTCAATCAGTAAGCAATTAGGCAATTATCTTTAGTCTACCAAGAGAACAATGATATTGTTAGTTTAGTTGTATTTTTTATGAAAAAATTTACTACGGATAGGATTCGAACCTACACAGAACAACTTAGAAGGTTGATGCCCGTCCATTAGGCGACCGTAGCAAAAAAAAGGCTCCGACTGCTACTGATCATTAAATGATCAGTAGTAACTGGATCTGAAAAAAATTAATTTTTACTATTCAAAACCGAAAACAGTACTAAAAACTTCTTGGACTTTGGTACCTGAATCAATCGATTCAAGAGGATCTTTTCTTAAACGATGGCGGAGACAAAGCGTAACAATTTTAAAGATGTCTTCAGCTGTTACTTCTGTTCGAGTATCAAAAGCTGTCAGTGCTTTCGCTGCACGGTTCGTTACAATATCTCCTCGTAAACCATCTACATTAAGTTCCGAGCAAATTTGTGAAATTTTCACTTGAAGTTCATAATCTAGTGTAATAGAATCAGCTTGTAAAAGTTTACGTGCAGCTGTAATTTTATTAGTTAATGCGTCTTGAGAATCTTGATATTCTTCTCTAAACTCTTTTGGAAATTCATCGAAACGTGTGCGCTGTTCTACAATTTTTACTCGTAAATCAGGCTCACGCACTGTACCAATTTGGGCATGCATTCCAAAACGGTCAAGTAATTGTGGGCGTAATTCTCCTTCTTCTGGATTTCCTGAACCAACAAGGATAAAACGAGCAGGATGACAAATTGAAATACCTTCACGTTCAACAGTATTCCAACCTGAAGCTGCAGAATCGAGTAAAACATCAACTAAGTGGTCATCAAGTAAATTTACTTCATCCACATATAAAATACCGCGGTTTGCTTTGGCTAATAAACCAGGTTCAAAAGCCTTCACGCCTTCAGTTAAAGCTTTTTCAATATCAATTGTTCCACAAACACGATCTTCAGTCGCACCTAATGGTAAATCAACCATAGGAATTTTCATTGTTGTTATAGATAGATCCTTTTCTTTTGAATCCAGTGGATCCGAGTTAAATGGATCATCTTGAATAACTTCAATCTCAGGAAGTAAATCAACAAGAGCACGGACTGTTGTTGATTTACCAGTTCCACGATCTCCCATAATCATAACACCACCAATTTTGGGGTCAATTACATTGAGAATTAAAGCTAATTTCATTTCCTCTTGGCCTACAATAGCTGTAAAAGGGAAAACGGGTCGTTCATTTCGTGTTTCACTCATTGTGTTCCTTGATTCTAAGGTAGGATGTTTTACTACCTAGGAAGTATTTCTTAATTACTTCTCTTATCATACACAATAATTAGAAAAAAAGTAACTAGTAACTTCTTTTCTTTTTCTATCTCTTTATTAAATTAGAGACTCTGTAGAAAAGTGTTACACTACGAAGTAGACTAGGTTAGCAGTTTTTGTTTAAAGTTATATTATACTTCCTAAAGTATTATCAGCCATAAAAAAGGGGGTGCGTATTTTGTTTATTCTTGAAGATTATGTGTATGTTTTCATTTTTTTCTTAATCGCTTGTTTAATACCCTTTGGGGCTTTAAGTCTTTCAAGCCTTGTGCGACCAAAAGGGGTTGGCCCTGAACGACGTACAACTTATGAGTCAGGAATTGAACCTATGGGTGAAGCTCGCATTCAATTCAATATCCGCTATTATATGTTTGCTTTACTTTTTGTTTTATTCGATGTAGAAACTTTATTTTTATATCCGTGGGCAGTAACATTTAATCAGTTAGGTTTATCAGCTTTTATTGAAGCATTCATTTTTATTTCAATTCTTGTTTTAGGATTAGTATACGCATGGAGAAAAGGAGCATTAGAATGGTCATAGAAAAAAAGTCCCAACAAACTATTTATTCAGTAGAATCTTCAAAAATTACTGAAGAATTATCAACAAATGTTATTTTCACTACATTAAATGATCTCTATAATTGGGCACGTTTATCAAGTCTTTGGCCACTTTTATATGGAACAAGTTGTTGTTTTATTGAATTTGCGTCATTGATTGGTTCACGCTTTGATTTTGATCGATTTGGTTTAGTTCCGCGCTCAAGCCCCCGCCAAGCTGATTTAATTATTACAGCGGGTACAGTTACTATGAAAATGGCACCTTCTTTAGTACGTCTTTATGAACAGATGCCCGATCCCAAATATGTAATTGCAATGGGTGCTTGTACAATTACTGGAGGCATGTTTAGTACAGATTCGTATACTACAGTTCGTGGTGTTGATAAATTAATTCCAGTTGATGTGTATTTACCAGGTTGTCCACCAAAACCCGAAGCAATTATTGACGCTGTAATTAAACTTCGTAAAAAAGTTTCTCAAGAAGAAACTTTACTTCGAGGAGCAAAAGAGCAAAAACATAAATTTCATACAATGAGCCATGAATTAGCGCCATCAGCTGCAATTTATACTGGTACCTATATGCAAGAAAAAAGTAGAGCTTCAACAGCTTCAACAGCTTCTTTACTTGCTAAAGAAATTTTGGATGCTTAAATAAATTCTTCATGCTGCCTTTACGTGTATAGAAAGTCAAAGTATGACTTCTGACTGAAAGTAACAATCTAATCTACATGTAAGTATACATGTAGATTATGATTTTCATATTGAATATTAATCAGACCCCAAAATACGTAGGAAGTTTGACTCAAACTGTAACTCTTTAATAAGAATTACAGTTTAATTTACTTGTACATGTAAGTGCAGCTTTAGAATTCCTTGAAAACTAAATAAAAAAGACTTTCTTTTTCAAAGTTTATTAGACTTCAACTTCTTTTTCTTTCTCAGGAAGTTTTTCGTAAATAGGTGCTATTCCAAGTGAAAGAATTGAAGTTTTTGCACAAAACCCTGTACCAGCTGGTATTAAGCGCCCCATAATAACATTTTCTTTTAACCCCTTAAAAAAATCCGTTTTTGTTTGAAGAGAAGCTTGTGTTAATACCCGTGTTGTTTGTTGAAAGCTAGCTGCTGAAAGAAAACTCTCTGTTAGTAACGCTGCTTTTGTAATTCCTAAAAGAATTGGCTCATAAAATATATCGTCAATATTATACGTTTCTAACTCTCGAAGATCTACTAAATCTCCATAAAGGAAACCTGTAGAAGCAGCAGATTCAATCAAAACTCTTGAAGTCATTATTTTGGCAATAACTTCAATATGTTTGTCCGAAATCTCAACACCTTGCGATTGATAAACTTTTTGGACTTCATCAACTAATTTATGTTGAATTTTCCTAATACTTTTTTTTACTGCTTCTGGTCGAGTATAGCGTTGTTTCATGAAGTTTTGAAAATACCTATGCAATTGATCTGGGGGATTATTTAAAATAGGTCGTAAAGAAGTTGTACGCCTCGCTTCAAATAATTGTTCTACTTTAGGTAATCCTTGGACGATATCTTCCGTCTTAGCTTTTTTATAGAACAAAGTGACTAAGGGTGTTTCTTCAGAGACTAAAGCTTCGTTGTGAACTGATATTTTACTTGAAAAAGGAATAAAGTAAGGTATAGTATTGCGTACAACTAAAGTATCTCGTCGAATTTGATCGACTCTTCCTGAGGTAGGTAAAAATATTTTTGGTAATAATGAAAAACCACTCAAAAGAATACGTCTTAATAAAAAAGGCTGGGCTGGGAGTATATACTGATTTTGATGGCTTTCTCTGCTCACAAAACAGTACTGATCTTGTTTTCTACAGATAAGTTCTTTTGTTACAAAAGCCCGAGACCGTGGTTTTATTTTCTCGTTAGAATGTACTAATGGTTCGCTCGAACTCTGCGTAAAAACATCCTGTTGCTTAAGTAAATTTATCTTACGGTCATTTTGTTTGGACTTTTCTATTGTTTGTTTGAATTCAGATCGCTCAATAGTACTTGGTTTAGAAAATATATCAAAAAGGGACGATCTATCTATAACAACACTAACAATTCCTGGAGTGCATACCCTCTTGAATTGCGATGCCATAGAATTTTTTTTTTTTTGGTGAACAATAAGACCTTTTTCCTTTAGTTTCAAAGTAATAATAAAATCTTTTTCGAGCAAGTGTTTTCGCAAGCTAGAACCGGGTAGGAAGATAGAAGCGGACAGGTTTTTACTTTGTAACACAAAAAGTAAAGAACCAGGATTTTTACGTTGTTCAAGAGGATTCACTTTAAAGCCCGTCCCATCTGCAAGGCTTCCTATGATGCCTGGAACACCCACAGGAAATAATATTCCTTCTTTACTGTTACGTAAAAGCACTTGCTCTGCACGTCCTATGACAGGAACACCCACGGGGAGTAATAACCCTTCTCTACTGTTGCATAAAAGCACTTGTCCTCCATGTGATGCATAGATTTCTTTACGCGTAAGGATCCCTTCTTCCGTTTTCAAGCTATATAAAAGTTTGTCAAGTGTCGAGATTTCAGCAAGTACTTGTTTCCAATAAACTTGCATATTGGGTTTAATAAACAAGATGGAATAGGCCGGCACAATTATTGTCGTCTTTTCTTTTGAAAGCTTTTCGATTGTAACAGCAATGGGTTCTTTAAAAAAAACCCCCTTTTGCCCATACGAAGTATGTATTTTTTTTGCGTTAGCCAATGAAAAAAATAACTTTCCATGATGTGGTATATAGATACGTTTGGAAACTTCGGTTGAAAATACTCCTCCCGTATGGAAAGTACGCATAGTCAATTGTGTTCCAGGTTCTCCAATAGATTGAGCAGCAATAACTCCAACAGCTTCACCTAACCCAACCATTTTACCTTCTGCTAAACTCCACCCGTAACAAAGTTGGCATGTATGTTTTATAGTTATACAGGTTAAAGGGGATCGGATTTCAATGGGTGATTCGGATTCGGGATAAGCTTTTACTAAATGTCTTGCTAAAGTTTGACAAATGGCACGGTTTTTTGGGGTAAAAGTAACCATCGGAAAATTCCCCGAAGTGTCGATATTAAAAAATGTATAAGTTTTTATTGCTAAAGGTTTCAGTAAAACCCGCCCAAGCAGTCTTTTTTCAATAGAAAAGACTACCTGATCCTCTTTTTTCAAATCAAAAACACGGATGCCCTCCGATGTCCCGCAATCAATTTCTTTAATGATGATAGCTTGAGCAACATCGACTAACCTTCGAGTTAAATAACCTGAATTGGCAGTTTTTAGTGCAGTATCGACAAGACCTTTACGTGCTCCATAACATGAAATGATATATTCTGTAACCGTTAATCCTTCTCTAAAATTACTTTTAATAGGTAACTCAATGATTTCTCCCTGTGGATCAGACATTAAACCTCGCATACCTACGAGTTGGCGTACTTGAGATAAATTACCTCGGGCTCCAGAAAAAGCCATCATATAAACTGGGTTTAATAAATCAGTTTGCTTAAAATATTCGACAATTTCCTCTTTTATTACTTCGCTTGTTGCATTCCATACATCAATCAATGTTTGTGAACGTTCTACTGCACTAATTTTCCCACGTAAAAATCGTTGTTCAGTTTGGCTAATTTCTTTATTTGCATAAGCTAATAATAGCTTTTTAGCTGGTGGGATTTTTAAATCTTCCAGACCAATAGAAATTCCAGCATGAGTTGCATAATGAAAACCAAGGGTTTTTAGTTTACCGACCATTTTTGTTGTTTGTACCGAGCCATTGGTTACTAGAAACCAAGCAATTAAGCGTTTCAATTCTCCTTTATCTATGGGTCGATTACAAAAAAAATTAACCATTTATTTTACCTACTAAAAATTTTGTATCCTTACTAGTGGATACATCTCTATGGCTCATTAATTCTTTAGAAGAGACAAAATCGGTTTTCACCTGCAAAACTTGATCAACGACTTGGTTAAAAAGAAGGCGGCCAATAGTAGTTCGCATGTAAACTTTTTCATTTGTTGAAATATTAGGACTTAGCCTAACTTCTAGATTCCGTAGACTTTTAATTTGCCCACGTTTGTATAATGTATGCAGACCATATTGAGATACACGTATTTCAAGTGGCTCTTCATTGGGCGAATCACTTTGTAATTGGTCCCGTAAACAAGAAAACCAAATATGTTCATGAACTTCTTGATTTTTTTGAAAAATTAAATGGGCTTCTTCAAAATCAGTTAAATAAGATTTTTCTTTACCTAACAAAAACAAAGAAGTATCTTCAAGAGTCAAATAATAACAGCCTAGAACCATATCTTGACTTGGAAGAAGAATAGGCTGCCCATTTGATGGTGATAACCAGTTATTAGAAGCTAGCATTAGAAGTCGTGATTCAACTTGAGCTTCGACTGATAATGGTATATGAACTGCCATCTGATCGCCATCAAAATCTGCATTAAAAGCCGGACAAACTAAAGGATGTAATTGAATAGCACGTCCTTTAATAATAATAGGTTGAAATGCTTGAACACCTAAACGGTGTAGAGTTGGAGCACGATTTAAAAGAATGGAATGGCTTTTAATTACCATATTTAAGAGAAGATCAATTAATACACCACCTTGTTCAATCTTTGCTTTTGCTCCCCGCATTGTTTGTGCAAAACGATAATGGAGTAAACGACGAATAAGAAAAGGTCGAAAGAGTTCAAGCGCCATTTCTTTAGGTAAACCGCATTGGTGAAGTTTTAAAAGAGGACCTACAACAATAACAGATCGCCCTGAATAATCTACGCGTTTTCCAAGAAGATTTTGACGAAAACGTCCTTGTTTACCTTCAAAAATATCTGCTAACGATTTTAAAGGGCGTTTATTGCCTCCTAAGGCTGCCGGCCCACGTCTTCCATTATCAAGTAAAGTATCGACACTTTCTTGTAACAGTCTTTTCTCAGCACGGATTATAATCTCAGGCGGATCTACTGATATGTATTTAGTTAAACGGTTATTTCGGTTTATTACACGACGATATAATTCATTTAGGTCTGAAGTTGCAAAGCGTTCGTTTCCTAATTGTACTATAGGGCGTAAATCTGGTGGTAATACGGGTAAATGATCAATAACCATCCAGCTTGGACTGACTCCTGCTTGGTAAAAACATCTTAATAAATGAAGTCTTCTGGTTATTCGTTTCTTTTTACGGTTCAATTTATTAATACGAAAATCGTAGCCCCTCCATCGTTCTGTAAACCTGTTTTCCCCTAATACCTTTTGTAGGAAAGAGAAACTACCCGTTACTGCTAATGTCGAACCTGCTTCTACTAGTTGACCTACTGAAACTAATATTTCAGGCTCTAATGGAATATAATCTTCTACAGGTTGAATATTCTCATCGTCGATTTCGCATAAGATATTAATTTGAGGAATTCTCTCAACGATCATGGAACCATTAGTTTTTGTAATAGTAATTTCATAAAAAATTTCTACTGTTTCCTTCAAAGTATTATAATTCAAAGTATTAGTTTTACGAAAAATACTTGAAATACGGCCAGCCGTAGAAGCGTTAACTTTGTAAGTGTCTTCTTTAAAAAGAAATTGCTTTGGTTTATAATCTAGAGCCTGACTGTTCGGTTTTTTTAAGAAACAATTTATATCCAGAGGATCTTTTCTTAAACGATGGCGTAAGCGGAGGAATTTCTTATAGCTAGGCGCAGGTTTTTTATTTTTTAACTTCTTTTCTTCGTGAATCTTTACTGGCGCACTTACGTTTACTTTCTCCATTATTACGTCCGTACGTTTTACGACATCAGTAGAACCAGTAAGTAATGGACCATTCCGTTTGGAAATACGGCTAAGATATTGCAGGCCAGGTATTCTTCTTGTTTTTATCAACTTGCCTCCTACCAAGGCCTTTATTCCTGTAGCATTAAGAGATTTAGCATTAATCTCAAAAAGCGACTTTTTCCTATTAATTAAAGTATCAATACCTTTAGGATATCCTGTATCTCCGACCGACACAAAAACCAAACAATAAAAAAGTGCTATTTCTTTGGTAGCACTTTTTCCTGGGGTTAGCACGAGTTTGTGTTTGCGGTGAAGATGACAAATAAAGCCACTCTCGTTTTTTTCTACCGTCTCCGGTAACTTTTCATAAGCTAAAGTGAGAACTTTTATACTTTCTAATAGGTTTAACTCTTGTAATTTTCGTCGAATAACATGAGCACCCGTAGCTTCTTGTTCTATTTCGTCAAAAGAAGGATCCTTGCCCCGATATTTACCCCGTTTTTTCGACAAGGGAAGAATTGTTTGATTTGGTGAACTTAAGTACTTAACCAAAAGCTTCAATTTACGAGCTCCCCCATAGACTGGACCGTATGCTAAAAATTGTTTCCCATTAACGTTTAGAATATTAGAGTGAATCATCCGCTCTTCAAAGTCTAAAATCAGCGCCCTGTCTCTAACCCAATCTTGGATCAACAAGTTCAAGCTAAATACCTTTTCGTCATTTTTTCTCTTTCTTGTCTTGCGTGGCCAAAACTTTTTATTGAACTTGGTAGGCGAATAGGGGGTGTAGCTATGATCAAAATCCAGAGAATCCAGTATTTTGGTTTTAAGGTTAAAGCGTCCAAAAAACCTACCATTTTTTTGTCGAAGGTCACGTAAGATTTGACTTATACCGTTCTTATCAGTGATTTTGGTCCCTTGTGCTTTAAGTGCTGTGTTAAACGTTTTAAAATTTCCAGGTAAAAACCTATAAATAAGATATAGCGTTTCAAAGTTTTTTAACTCCAAGAACTTTTTTCTAGTCTTTACAGTTCCTTTAGCCAATGGTAAAACGTCGTCGGTCCAACACGAATAATCCCATCCAAAAGGTTGATTCCTCCTCGAAGAACGAAGATTGGTGTACTCTTCTTCTTTTTCCGGACAATAATCATTGTAATAAATGATTTGTTCTAAATCTCGTGCTTTTATGTCTAAGATAATTGCTAAATAGCTTGGAATACTTTTTAGATACCAAATATGTACAACAGGTGCTGCTAATTTAATAAAGCCCATACGATATCTTCGAACACTGGATTCAGTAATTTCTACTTGACAGTTTGGACAATACGAAGGAGCCTCTGCAGGGAGAACAGTTTCTTCTTTTGTTTGATAAGGTCGCGTATGCTTTGTTTTTCCACAGTAGCATTCCCAATTTTTCACAGGGCCGAAAATCTTTTCACAGAAGAGCCCACCGGGTTCAGGTTTAAAAGTCCTGTAATTAATTGTCTCCGATTTAGTCACCTCACCAACAAGAGTCCCGTCAGGTAGACGACGTTGAGTCCAACCAAGAATGGAGGTAGGCGAAGCTAATCTAATACTAATACTCTTATAATCTTTGGGTAATCGTGCATTTATCATAGTAAAGAATAAAAAATCATAAAAGTCGAAAATCTATACATAAAGCACGGAGTTCACTGAGAAGAACAATAAAGGATTCGGGAAATCCTGGTGTTGGTAAAGGAACTCCTTTTATCATGGCACGTAAGGTTTCATTTCTACCTTTCATATCATCGGATTTGATTGTAAGCAATTCTTGAAGTGTGTACGCAGCTCCAAAACCTTCAAGGGCCCAAACTTCCATTTCACCGAAACGTTGACCACCATGCTTAGCACGCCCACCTAATGGTTGTTGCGTAACTAGAGAATAAGGACCAGTGGAACGGGCATGGATTTTATCATCAACTTGATGAATTAATTTTAAAACATAAGGATAACCTGCAAGTACAGGCTGGTGAAAAGCTTCACCAGTGCGTCCATCAAAAATTCTACTTTTCCCGGCAAAGGCTGGTTGTAAAAGCCAATCTTTACCTGTCTTTACACGTGCTTCATAAAGCTTTTGATAAACAAGTCCACGGGAAGCTTGTTGCCCATACATTTCATCAAATGGCATGACCTTCATAAGTTGACCTAATTCTTTTGCAGCTAAACCTAAAAGACATTCATAGACTTGTCCTACATTCATACGTGAAGGGACACCAAGTGGATTTAAAACCATATCAACAGGGGTGCCATCAGGAAGAAAAGGCATATCTTGGATTGGTAATATATTAGAAATAATTCCTTTGTTTCCGTGCCTACCCGCTACTTTATCACCAATCTGTATATTTCGATTTTCAGCAATATATACTCGAACTGTATCGTTATACTCTCTAATATCAATGACTCTCCCTTTCACACCACCATTTGGAACACGAAATGAGCTATCAAAGAATTCAGGAGGTTTTTGTAAAAAAATCGCACGTAAAAGTCGTTCTTCTGGAGTTTCGTCTGTATCCGATTTCAGTGTGACTTTACCAACGAGAACCGATCCAGGTTCTACCCAACTTCCAATTTTGATTATTCCTGATGAATCTAATCGACGTAGTTCATCAGGTGTAGCTGAAGGAATATCACATGTAAAGTTTTCTTTTTTTCCAAGAGAAGTTTCATAGCGTTCAATGTGAATTGAAGTATAAATATTATCATAAACTAATCTTTCACTTACTAGAACAGCATCCTCAAAATTGTAGCCCTCCCAAGGCATATAGGCAACTAAAATATTTTTACCTAGAGCTAATTCACCCTGAGCGGTTGCTGAACCATCAGCAAGTAGATCACCTTTTTTAACCCAATCACCTGGTTTAACAGCAGGACGTTGATACATACAAGTAGCTTGATTCGAACGCTGGTAACCTTGTAAGCTATGAAGAATTACCTTAGAAGCAAACTGACGTTTTGCTCTATTCACCACTGGGAGAATAGTAATTGCCCCAGCTTCAACATGTACAACTTGACCAGTAACGGATGCAAGCATGACCGTTCCTGAATCTCTAGCTATTTGACCTTCTAACCCTGTACCAACAAAGGGTTTTTCTGGTTGAAGTAAAGGAACAGCTTGACGTTGCATATTTGAACCCATTAAGACACGGTTAGCATCATCATGTTCCAAAAAAGGAATAAGAGACGTTGCAACAGAAATCATTTGAATAGGAGAAATAGCCATAAATTGGACAAATTCTGGGGGAGCTGAGGTAAATTCTTTCTTAGAGCGAATAGGTACAATTGCTTGTTCAAAATGGTTGGTTTTCGATAAAACAAGATCACCAGGTGAAATTGTAAAATTTTCTTCCGTTTTAGAAGAAAGATAATAGAGTCCTTCTTCCTTTTTTACCTGACTTTTTTCTACTCGATAAAAAGGTGATTGTAAATAACCTGAGTTATCGGTACGAGCGTAAATTGCAAGAGAACTTACTAAACCAGCATTACCCCCTTCTGGTGTTTCAATTGGACAAATCTTACCGTAATGGCTTGGATGTATATCACGTACAGCCATCCCTGCTCGGTCTTTATGAAGACCACCAGGACCTAGGGAACTTATCCTTCTTTTGTGCGTAATTTCAGCAAGAGGATTTACTTGATCCATATATTGAGATAATTGGCTTGAACCAAAAAATTGACGCATCGTCCCTAAGAGTGGTTTTGAATTAATGAGCGCACCTGGAGTATATTTTTCTGCGAGAGTCCTTACTTCACCAGCTCGAGGATAGGCGATTTTTTCACGTACAATGCGCTCGAGACGAGACAATCCAACACTTAATTGCTCTTGTATTAATTCACCTGATGTGCGAACGCGACGATTCTTTAAATCATCAATATCATCAAGAGAACCTTTTCCAAAATGTAAACTTACTAAATAATTTACCGTACCTAAAATATCGGCAGTACGCAAAATTGTAGTAGTTGGGTTTCCAGACAAACCAAGTTTTTTATTCAAACGTGTACGTCCGAGTTGCGTTAAATCGTAACGAGCAGGATCCATAAAACGTGAATTTAATAGGTTTGAACCCTCTTTAAAACTATAAGGATAGATACATCGAAAATGGAGATGTAATTTTTTCAAACAAATCTCTCGAATTCTTGGAGAATCTTCAAGCTCTTCAATTTTGTTTTTCCTTGCTTTTTTATTATAAGCCAGTCTTGAACCGTCTAAAAACTCAGAATACCGAACGGATTCATTAACTTCAGAAGGACTAATCCCTAATGAATATAATAAAATATGAATCGGTATTTTTCGGATTTTATCAATTCTCGCCCAAACAAGCCCGTCGCGGTCTATTTCAAACCGAAGCCAGGAGCCTTTTTTCGACAAAATACTTGCTGTATAAATTTTATGATCCTTTGCATCAATGTGTGTTTTAAAATAGACCCCTGGACTTCGAATAATTTGGTTGACCACTACCCGCGAAGATCCGTTAATAATAAACGTTCCGCGGCTTGTCATGAAAGGAATATCACCTAAAAAAATATTTGTTCGTCGTGATTGTCGAGGCATCCCCTGTTTTGGATATGAAAATATCTGAACAGGGATAGTAATACTCATTGAATAAGTTTGTCCTTGCAATCGAAATTGTTCAGGAGCAGGTCCGTATTCTCTAGTTAAAAAATCAGTAAATAATTTTACGTGCAATTCCGCTTGTTCACGAGTGAAACCGAGTGCTATACATTTTAATTGCTCAGCAACGATTCGTTTTTGCAATTCAGGGGTAAATTGTGGTAGTCTATATTTTAATTCTTTAGGATAAAAACGAACTTCGATTCTTTCCTGTGAATTTTCACATTGAATAGGTGAAATCTTTTTTATTTCGTCTGCAATACCTGTCATTACAAATGAAACGAAACTTTCGCGTTGGAGTTGAATAAAATTTGGCGTTCTAAAGTTAATATTCATTTTGGTTGGTAGGAACTTGTAAAATGGATACGAAATAAGTTACAATAAAATCAGACGGCGGCATAGCCAAGTGGTAAGGCAGAGGATTGCAAATCCTTTACCCCCAGTTCGAATCTGGGTGCCGCCTTTATTGGTCTAATAAGCGACACGACAAAACGAAGCCCATAAATCCTAACAAGCAAAATAATGGTTAATGCTGCTCCCGGTAGGGCCTGACATTTATTCAAAATCTGATTTCTAGGACTATGGGCTCTACAATAAGGATACCACCTTTTAAAAAAAAAGCAAGCTCTTAGTTAAACTGATTATTTTGGTGTAGAATTATTTTGTCAACTTTTATTTTTTGTTATGGTTAGTTTAGAACAACTTTTAGATGCTGGAGTACATTTTGGTCATCAAGTTCGACGTTGGAACCCTAAAATGGAACCTTTCATTTATGGTCAAAGAAACGGAATACATATTATTGATATCGTACAAACTTTAGTTTGTCTTGAAGAGACAAATCAATTTTTAATGCAACAAAGTTCTGAAGGAAAGACCATTCTTTTTGTTGGTACGAAACGCCAAGCTGCGCCAATTATTCAATCTGCGGCTCTTGAATGTGGTTCTTTTTATGTAAATCAGCGATGGTTAGGTGGTATGCTAACAAATTGGTCTACTATTCGTACATGCATTGATAAATTAAATGCTATGGATAAGCAAGATGAAGACGGTAAGCTTGCACAACTTCCAAAAAAAGAAGTCGCTTTACTTACGAAAAAGCGTGCAAAACTTGAAAAATTTTTTGGTGGCATTAAGCACATGCAAAAAAGACCAGATATTGTCATTTTAATTGGCCAACCACGTGAAATGAATGCAGTACTAGAATGTAATAAATTAGGTATACGAACAATTACACTTTTAGATACTAACTGTAATCCTGGTTTAGCAGATCTTTTTATACCAGCAAATGATGATTCCATTCGTTCAGTTGAATTAATTCTAAATGAATTTACACAAGCTATTTTGAAAGGAAAAAAAACTAATTAAACTTTGTCAATGTTCTATTTTACTACTTATTAAGTGGTAAAATAGAACAACAAATACTAATAAAAAAGAGAGTTTTTGATTTCGCATAAATTCATTTCTCTTATCTGTGGTTAAAAAAAAGAGCCTAAGTTGACAAGGCCTCCTTTTATGCTAAGTTAGAACTAACTTACATAAGTAAGTCTTTATTGATATTTATTGCACAGGTTTTTTCAAATGTTTTAGTTCACTTTGATCTTCATGAAATATTTACCATTCAACATGAAGAGTATTCAAGTCCCTTCTGTTTTATCTCCGTTAAATCTCAAACTTTTATGAAAACTCAAGTAGAAACAGGTGTAGGTACTATTACACAAATTATTGGCCCTGTTATTGATGTAATGTTCCCAGCAGGAAAAATGCCAAGTATTTACAATGCTATTATTGTAGAAGGTAAAAACCTAGTAGGTGAAGAACTTAAAGTTGTATGTGAAGTACAAACACTTTTAGGCGATAACTTAGTTCGTGCAATCTCAATGAGTGCAACGGATGGATTAATGCGTGGTATGAGTGTTAGAGATACCGGTACTGCACTAGCAGTTCCAGTAGGAACTGCAACTCTTGGACGTATTTTTAATGTACTTGGTGAACCTGTTGATGAAATGGGTGAAGTTGGTGCAACAGAAAGTCTACCTATTCATCGCGAAGCTCCTTTATTTGTTGACCTAGACACGAAACTTGCTATCTTTGAAACTGGAATTAAAGTTGTAGATCTTCTTGCACCATACCGACGTGGTGGTAAAATTGGATTATTTGGCGGCGCTGGTGTTGGTAAAACTGTTTTAATCATGGAATTAATTAACAATATTGCCAAAGCTCACGGTGGTGTATCAGTTTTTGGTGGTGTTGGTGAGCGTACTCGTGAAGGTAATGACCTTTACATGGAGATGAAAGAATCAGGTGTAATTAATGGAAAGGATCTTTCAAAATCAAAAGTTGCTCTAGTTTACGGTCAAATGAACGAGCCGCCTGGTGCACGTATGCGTGTTGGCCTTACAGCTCTTACGATGGCAGAATATTTCCGTGATATTAACAACCAAGATGTACTTCTTTTCATTGATAATATTTTTCGTTTTGTTCAAGCTGGTTCAGAAGTTTCAGCTCTTTTAGGCCGTATGCCTTCTGCTGTAGGTTACCAGCCGACATTAAGTACTGAGATGGGTGGTTTACAAGAACGAATTACTTCTACAAAGAATGGTTCAATTACATCAATCCAAGCTGTATATGTTCCTGCTGATGATTTAACAGATCCAGCTCCAGCAACAACTTTTGCTCACCTAGATGCAACGACAGTATTATCACGTAATTTAGCTTCAAAAGGAATCTACCCAGCTGTAGACCCACTTGATTCTACTTCAACAATGCTTCAGCCATGGATTTTAGGAAACGAGCATTACGATACAGCACAATCAGTTAAAAAGACTTTACAACGTTATAAAGAACTTCAAGATATTATTGCTATTTTAGGTCTTGATGAACTTTCAGAGGAAGATCGTCTAGTTGTAGCTCGTGCACGTAAAGTAGAACGTTTCTTATCTCAGCCGTTCTTTGTTGCAGAAGTTTTCACAGGCTCACCTGGAAAGTATGTAAGCCTTGCAGACAGTATTACAGGTTTCCAGCAAATTCTTTCAGGTAAATTAGATGCTTTACCAGAACAAGCTTTCTACTTAGTAGGAAACTTAGACGAAGCAATTGAGAAAGCTGGTACATTAGAGTAATTTAGCACACTATATTGAGTAAAGGAGACAGATACGATGAGTTTACAAGTTTGTATTATGGCACCTGACCGTGTCTTTTGGAATGAAGAGGCGACAGAAATCATTCTTCCAACTAATACTGGTCAAATGGGTGTATTAAAAAATCACACGGCCCTTATTACTGGGTTAGATGTTGGAGTGATGCTTACCCGTACAGGTACAGAATGGACTTCAATGGCTTTAATGGGTGGATTCGCTTTAGTAAAAGATAATAATGTTACGATTCTAGTTAACGAAGCTGAGCTTGGTTCAACAATTGATGCTGAAAAAGCAGAAGCAGATTATTTACTAGCTAAAGAAGCTTTAGAGAAAGCTGAAACACGCAAAGAAAAAATTGAAGCTAACCTTACCTTTAAACGAGCACGCGCACGTTTTCAAGTAAATAAGTAAGGACATACCCTTATTGTTTTTTATTCTGCCTAGAAAATTTCTAGGCAGGAAATATTACTTTTTTTGTAAATCAGCAATTATATTATTAAAAAAGTCTAGTTTGGTTTTGTATTTTTTATCAGCAACAGGTTTGGGGAAAAAAAGTCAACAAAAAAAGAAAATTACTTTTCTATAATTTTCTCATTTTATCAAATGGTTTTGTAAAAATAGGTTTTGATTAAAGATATCATAAACTTAAAATAATAAAAATCTGTTTATCGTTAATAGGTAAATAAAAAATAAACTTTTCTAGGGTATAATTACAGAAAACCTTTTTATTAATATTAGATTCAGTTCCGCTCCTTTCATTAATGAGCTTTAATTTTACAACTAAGTTTCCAGAAAATTGAGAAATAAGCAATAAGATTGCAAGACAGATACGATGCCAATTGGAGTACCCAAAGTAGCATATAAAATTCCAGGGGATTCAACTTCACAGTGGATTGATTTATATAACCGATTATACCTAGAACGTGTTATATTTTTAGGTTCTGACCTGGATGATGAATTAGCAAACCAACTAGTAGGTATTTTACTTTATCTTGGTGCAGAAGATGAAAGTAAACGTTTATTTGTTTATATCAATTCACCGGGTGGTTCAGTTACTTGTGGTATTGCTGTTTATGATGCAATGGTGTGATTCTTTTCATAAAATGGTTTGCAACGATGCAATCAACTTGAAAGTAGTCTTTGCAAATAACTAACTAGGTAAAAAGAAAATTTCTTTCATTATTAAGTATATGAAAAACCTCTTAGAGTGCGCATTTCACTATGAACCAAGAGTCTTTTTTTTAAGGATAAGTAATGAAGATTTTTATAGTTTAAGAATAAAAGAACTTAAGTGCATTGTACTTTAGAAACTAGAAAATCATCCTAAAAAAAACTGACCTAGTTAGAAAAAAGTTTTCCCTTTCTTAGAAAAGGATTCAGATTTTTTATTCACATTTGAATAAAAACAATTATAAAATTGGGGAGCCTTATGATTTGAAAAAATCTTGTAAGGTTTTGTATGGGCGGATTTTTTCGACTCAAATCAACATGTTACTGCAAATATTACAACAATTTGTATTGGGATTGCTGCATCTATGGCCTCTTTTGTTCTAGCTGGGGGAGAACCAGGCCATCGAATTGCTCTTTCTCATTCTCGTGTCATGATTCACCAACCACAAGGTGGGAGTCAAGGACAAGCTTCTGAAGTTACAGCCGAAGCTGAAGAAGTTATGCGTATCAGACGCCAAGTAGGTTTTATTTATGCACAACGAACAGGCCAAAGTTTAACTACGATTGCTCGCGATATGGATCGTGACCGATTTATGTCTGCGCGTGAAGCAAAAAATTATGGGTTAGTTGATCAAGTAGCACAACAAAAACCTTATTAAGACTTCTTTTGTTGAGAAATTGACTAGACAGGAAGAGAGGATAGAAGAGGTTCTATTTATGCTATACTACCGATAAGCGATTAAAAAGAAAAGCCTTGTTAATTACCCTCTTGTCTAGAAATTCACTAGACAGGAGGGTATATTAATGATATACTATCTATAAGTAATGAACGCCAAGTTAAGTGAGCGGATGTAGCTCAGTGGTAGAGCGCAACCTTGCCAAGGTTGATGTCGTGGGTTCGAATCCCATCATCCGCTCGCTTCTGATGCCCCCATCGTCTAGAGGCCCAGGACACTTCCCTTTCACGGAAGTAACAGGGGTTCGAATCCCCTTGGGGGTAATTGCTTTTAATTTTAAATTATTAACCGGGGTGCCGAATCATTATCACCTCGGTTAGTAATTTCAGGAAACAACTAAAAAAATAAGAGAGAATGTTTGGGTATTCTGTAATCTGGAAGTTTGGCTTAACGTACTTTTTAATACTAGTATTAGTGTAACAGAACCGGATCCGCTTATAATGAAAAAGTAGAAAAATATATGATGTATTCTCACACAAATTTTCTTTTAGACAGAAAAAATGATGAGATAAGCCCTAGTTTTTCAGTTGAATAAAAGCGACACTTCCAGAAAAGGCTAATTTTGATTCTAACCAATTAGTCATTGGATCAAGTTCAGTCAGCCTAACTAAAGTCAAAATTATTTTAATCTTGAGCAGTGACGGTAT
>Ga0115005_10000088_pt1 | contig 60737 bp, 50 predicted proteins | sample ArcOceMetagenome_FD_87163 | JGI IMG/M metagenome (GOLD analysis project Ga0115005, IMG submission 87163) | Marine eukaryotic phytoplankton communities from Arctic Ocean - Arctic Ocean - Greenland ARC118M Metagenome | ecosystem: Environmental > Aquatic > Marine > Oceanic | place: Arctic Ocean... | reverse complement strand
TATCTGCTAATACTCCAGAAATGGTAGAAGCTCATTTTGGTATCCCCATGTCTGGTGCCGTCTTGAACACTATTAATACACGTTTGGATTCTGATACTATTGGCTACATTCTTGATCATGGTGAAGCCAAAGTTTTTATAGTTGATGGCGAGCTTGCACCTCAAGCCGCAGTTGCAGTTGCTGAGCGTAATATTTTAATTATTGATATTGCAGATTTACAGGACAATTTAAAACCAAATCGCATTGGGACTATCGATTATGCTGACTTTATTGCTAAAGGAAATGTCAATGCAGATTGGGATATGCCAGCTGATGAATGGGATGCAATTGCGCTAAACTATACATCAGGGTCAACTGGTAGGCCCAAGGGTGTAGTCTATCACCATCGTGGTGCATATTTAATGTCTATGGGAGTTATTGCTGATTGGGGGCTACCTCGACATCCAAAATACCTTTACACTGTGCCTATGTTCCATTGTAATGGATGGTGCCATGGCTGGACTATGGCAGCATTAGCAGGAACAATAATTTGTACACGCACAGTTTCACCAAGTGTAGTTTATAATGCTATCTATGATCATGGGGTTACGCATTTTGGTGGAGCACCTATTGTATTAGGTATGATCCTAAATGCACATGACAACGACCGAAAGCCTTTCGATTACACTGTGAATGTTATGACTGCAGGCGCACCTCCACCAGCAGCTGTTTTGGAGGGTATAGAGAAGCTCGGTTTTGATGTTACTCAAGTATATGGGTTAACAGAAACCTATGGCCATACGGTTATGTCTACGTGGAATAGTGATTGGGATAATTTACCTCAAGATGAACGTGCAATAATGAAGTCACGTCAAGGTGCTGGCATGGTTCACACTGACGGATTGCGTGTTGTTGACATTAATGGTGCAGATGTTCCGGCAGATGGCAAAACATTTGGTGAAATTTTGATCCGAGGGAATACGGTAATGAAAGGTTATCTAAAAAACCCACAAGCTACATCTGAAGCTTTTGCTGATGGCTGGTTCCGGTCAGAGGATTTAGCAGTTATGCATGCAAATGGATATGTTGAAATTAAAGACCGATTAAAAGATATTATTATTTCAGGTGGTGAGAATATATCTTCTGTCGAAGTAGAAGGAATTTTGCACCGACACCCATCAATAGCGTTAGCTGCTGTTGTTGCTATGAGGGATGAAAAATGGGGTGAGGTGCCTTGTGCCTTTGTTGAGCTAAAAGACGGAGCATCTGCAACTGAAGTAGAGGTTATTAATTTTTGTCGCGAACATCTTGCTGGGTTCAAGCGCCCTAAAAAGGTTGTGTTTGGTGATCTCCCAAAGACAGCTACTGGCAAAATTCAAAAATATGAACTGCGAGGAAGAATTTAAGGCGGTTTATTATAATTAGGTTTTAAAACTTCCTTTTATACTCAACAGCTTGTTAAATATTTTGGTTGAGATATAAAATACTAAATTTACTTGCCCTTCCAAATGGGATCACGTTTTTCCGTAAATGCTTTTGCGCCTTCCAGCTGATCCTCTGATGTATACAAAGCTTTAACAGTTGGTAATGTACTTGAGGTAATTTTGTCTAATGCATCTTGAAATTTCATATTTTCAGCTTCACGTACAATTTCTTTTATTGCAGCATAAACTAGAGGTGGCCCTGATGCTAAAACCATTGCCATTTTACGAGCCTCATTCATTAATTGATCAGCAGCATGAATTTGGTTTATCATACCCCAACGGGCAGCCTCTTCTGCACTTAACCAACGGCCTGTGAATAGCATTTCCATGGCAATATGATACGGTATTCTTTTAGGTAATTTAATTGATGCGGCATCGGCCACTGTTCCTGAATTAATTTCAGGCAAAGCAAATTGAGCATGGTCAGCAGCAAAAATAATATCTGCCGATAAAGCTAGCTCTAACCCACCACCACAACAAATACCGTTTATTGCAGCAATTACAGGCTTATTCAAATTTTTTAATTCTTGTAACCCACCAAACCCACCAAGGCCATAATCTCCATCTACTTCATCGCCATCAGCGGCAGCTTTTAAGTCCCATCCCGGACAGAAAAATTTTGGCCCTGCACCTGTAATAATAGCGACACGTAATTTTGGATCGTCTCTAAAATCAGTAAATACATCACCCATAATTTGGCTTGTTATTAGATCTATTGCATTAGCTTTAGGGCGATCGAGCGTAACTTCTAAAACGTGATCATCTCGTTTTATTTTAATGGGGCATTGGATCATGTTTTTCTCCTATTTTGATAAGTGCATCTGCCACAATTGCTTCTGTTTGAGTGCAAATAAGCGGATTAATCTCTATTTCTGATATTTGGCCATAATTAGAAATTGTGAATTCTTGGATTGCATTAATCGCTTGTAAAATACTATTTAAGTCTGGAGCTGGTCTGCCCCTATAACCTAATAATATGGGCCATATTTTAAGTGTCTTTAGTGACGTAATAATGTCATCATTATTTGCAGGAATTAACAATGAAACCTTATCATTCAAAATCTCAGTCAATTGTCCACCTGCAGCTATAGTTAAAACGTAACCATGAACATTGTCTAAAACAACTCCAATGAGAAGCTCAATTAAACTATTATTTATCATTTCTTCTACTAAATATGTGCTACTAGGAATTTTTGTGGCTGCAACGCAAATTTCATTATAGTTTTTAAGATTTAATATTACTGCACCAACTTCAGTTTTATGTGCGATTCCTTCACCTTTAAGTACAATGGGATATCCAATTTGATCAGCAATTTTGGAAGCATCATCAAGATTTGATGCATGTCCCGAACGGGGTAAGCGAACATTGAATTTTGATAATATATTTTTGGCAGATGCTTCTGATAAAACCTGAGGGTTCTTCGGTGCTTTTGGTGGTAAAACTGGATCCTTATTTATACTATTTTTTATTGCACAAGCTGCAATAGCTGCGACAGCAACTTCCATACCGTTAAATGGAATAATATCTTGGGCTATTAATGCCTTTGCAATTTCTTCCGGCATAGTATCTGAAATTGATGCTACAATACCAATTGGACATCCTGTTGCCTTTGCTGTTTCCGTTAATGATGGGATAACATCAAGCCACATTTGTGGATCACAACGATCAAAACGTGGAAAATCAAGAACCAATAGACCTAAACTTTTTGTATCCTTAAGCGCAGAGCAAAATGTTAATGTCATGGCTTTCCAGTCGCCCCAAATATATGTGTGATAGTCTAGTGGGTTTGCTAACTTAACCATGTGCCCTAAAGAGGTTCGTAAATTGTTTTTTTGAGTTTCATTTAGAGAGGGAAAAGTTACACCTGCATTCTGGCCTAAATCAGCCATTAAGCTTGCTTCACCGCCAGAGCATGACATGGATATTACTTCTGCATTTGGAAGTTTTCCAACTACATGGGCTAATTTTAGTGCCTCTAGAAAAGTTGTTAAATTATTAACTTGGATCACGCCTAAACGTGTAAATAGTGCTTTTGCTCCAGCATCGCTTCCAGCAAGCGATGCTGTATGTGAAATAGTTGCAAGTTGGGCTTGATCAGAGGCACCAACCTTCAATGCGATAATTGGTTTTCTCAAGGAATTTGCCTTCATAACTAATTCTTCAAAAGCAGTTACATCATGAATACCTTCTATGTGTAGGCCTAAGGCTGTGACACGGGGATCGTCCAGAATTGTGCTCCCTATATCGGATAAACTGACTTGTGCTTGATTGCCTACCGATGAAATGAAGGCTATTGGTAAACCGCGTTTTTGCATTGTTAGGTTTATAGCAATATTTGATGATTGAGTAATAATTGCAACACCCTTACTTACACGTTCGCCACCATGTTGATCAGGCCACAAAAGTGAACCATCAAGATAATTTATAAACCCATAACAGTTAGGCCCTAACAATGCCATTTTGCCCGCTGCAATTAATAGCTGATCTTGCAAATCTGCACTTTGTGCATCCTCTGAAATAGCTTCGGAAAATCCACTAGCAAAACAAACTGCACCTTGAGCATTTATTGTATTTAATGACTGAATGACTTTAATTGTAGCGAACCTATTTACACCAATGAAACTTGCATCTGGTCCATTAGGCAACGCCTCTATGGATGAAAAGCAAGCAATACCTTTTATTGTGGACCGCCTAGGGTGAACCGGCCATATACTGCCTTTAAACCCCATTTTTTGACATTGAATTATAACATTTTCACACCAAACTCCACCGCCTATGATGGCGATAGATTTTGGGTATATCATACGTTTGAGGCGGCTCATTTATGCCCCCAATGGACGGAGTAATTCACGGCTGATAATATGGCGCTGAATTTCAGAGGTCCCATCCCAAATGCGCTCTACGCGCGCATCACGCCAGAAGCGTTCAATTGGAAAATCATCCATCAGACCCATGCCACCAAAAATCTGCAAGGTTGTGTCGGTTACTTTGGCTAAAGTTTCTGAAGCGAACACCTTTGCGCTCGCAATTTCGCGGTTAGAAGGCTTACCTTGATCAAGCATCCAAGCAGACTTTAATGTTAATAAATCAGCTGCGTCTATGTCTGTAATCATATCTGCAATTTGAAATCCTACACCTTGAAATTTTCCAATTGGCTGACCAAATTGTTTACGCTCAGCTGCGTAATTAAGTGCATAGTCAAAACACCGCCGTGCGCGCCCTACACAAAATGCAGCTACTGTAATTCGTGTGGCATACAGCCACTCATTCATCACTGCGAAGCCACCATCAATTTTGCCCAGGATAGCTTCTTTTGGAAGGCGGCAATTATCAAAGTCTAAAATATAATTTTTGTATCCTTTGTGGCTGACAGAATTATAACCTTCACGAACTTCAAAGCCAACTATGCCACGGTCGACAAGAAATGTAGTAATCCGTTTCTTGGGACCGCGGGCCGTTTCGTCTACACCTGTTGCAACAAATACAATAAAAAAATCAGCATGCTCTGCACCAGAAATAAAATGCTTAGACCCATTTATAACCCAATCTGTTCCATCAGAAATTGCACTGCATTTCATGCCTCGCACGTCACTTCCTGCATCTGGTTCTGTCATAGCTAAAGCATCAGTTCGATTGCCTCTGACTGCGGGCAATAGATAACGTTCAATTTGTTCGCCCTCGCATGCCATCAAAATATTTTGGGGCCGCCCAAAAAAATGCGTCAATGCCATGGACCCACGGCCAAGCTCTCGTTCAACTAATGTAAAGTCCAAATGGCTAAGGCCAGCACCACCCACGCTTTCTGGAAAATTACATGCGTAGAAACCAAGATCTATGACCTTTGCTTTTATTGATTGTCCTAATTCAATTGGTACATGACCAATTCGCTCAACCTCAGCCTCGTGGGGATAAATTTCTTTTTCTACAAAGTTGCGAACAGTTTCGACAATCATTTGTTGTTCTTGGCTTAATCCAAAATCCATATTTTAAACTCCTCGGGGGTCTGGCAATTTAGCATGTATTGCCGCAACCATTTCTAGTTTTTCTAACACATCTGCACGGGGCTCACATGCACGCCTTGTCTCCAGGCTAACGTGAATTAGCATCTGTTCCCCTGATGCCATTAAGGTCCCGTTATCTAAAAACATTTGGTGGAATAATCGCATTTTTTTACCTTCACCTTGAAGCACAAAAGATTTTACGTGTATAGATGATCCGGCATGTGTTTCAGCTAGAAATTTGATTTGAATATCTACAGTAAAATAACTAAGGCCTGACCTGATGTAATCTGCATTTGCACCTACTGTTTGCATTACAATATCAGCGGCATCAGAAAAAACCTGGCCATAACGACTTTCATTCATATGGCCGTTGTAATCTGTCCAATCAATTGGAATTACACGTTTGATTGTCATTAGTGGTTCTTCAATTATTTCAGGTAATGCAGGTTTTATATTTGCTTCGTGTGCATTGATTAACGCACCGGCTGCAGTGTCCTGGCCCTTTAGGGCACGCAAAAGTGCAATTAAATTGTTATCGCGTAAACGTTCCAAATCTCGGATGGATTTATCGCCAGATTGCGCATTTGATTGATCTGCAATTTGTACAATTAATTCATCGGTTAATTCTGGCACATCCATCAATTTAGTCCATGGCCATTGTAAGCAGGGTCCAAACTGTTCGATGAAGTGTGCCATACCTTCTTCACCACCAGCAATACGGTAGGTTTCAAACAATCCCATTTGGGCCCATCTTAATCCAAAACCATAACGAATGGCATCATCAATTTCTTGAGTTGTTGCAATGCCGTCTTTTATTAACCACAACCCTTCACGCCATACTGCCTCTAAGAACCTGTCAGCAATGTGCGCATCGATTTCTTTTCTCACGTGTAATGGAAACATACCAAGTGAAGTCAAAATTTGTTTGGCGCGGTCTAAAACCAAAACTGGGTTAGCAGAAGATGGCACCAATTCAACAAGAGGCAACAAATAAACAGGATTAAACGGATGAGCAACAAGCACAGAAGCAGGGCTAGAGAGGCCCTGTTGAAGTTCCGATGGTTTAAATCCTGATGTGGAAGATCCAATTATTGCATCTTTGGGAGCTGTGGCAACAATTTCTGAAAAAACCTTATGTTTTAGGTCTAAGCGTTCAGGAACACTTTCCTGAATCCAAGATGTATCAGTAACTGCTTCCTGTATAGTACTGCAGATTTTAAGTTTACCCTCCTTTGGAAGAGTGACGTCGTACAACATCGGCAAAGCGTGACGGGCATTTTCTAAAACGGCTGCAATTTTGCGTTCTGCCTGTGTATCAGGGTCATACAAATTGACGTTCCATCCGTTTAGCAGGAAACGGGCTAGCCATCCCCCACCAATAACCCCGCCACCAATAATTGCTGCTGTTTGTGTCATGATTTCCTCATCTAAATATTAATTTTTTTAATACTTAATCTATTTCTATTAAGATAATGTACGCCTAAGGTTTAATTTATATTATAAATATAGCTTTTGAATTATTGAATTTATGTCATGGGCTGTTAAAATTTTTGGGTAGTATTTTTGAACTAAGTAATTGCTTCTGTATGACCATCAACAGCTAATGCCTGGCCGGAAATTTTCGATCCGGCAGGGCTGTCTAAAAAGTGAACCATATTTGAAATATCGTCGGCGGTTACCCAAGTTTTTAATGATACCGCAGCAACATAATCATCGCGTACTGTTTGTTCGCTAACGCCACGCGCTTTGGCTTCGTTTCCAACCACTCGATCCATACGATCACCCTCAACAGCGCCTGGGCAAATGCAATTTACACGAATGCCATCGCTACCCATTTCCATTGCGAGTGTTTTAGTTAGCCCAACGATGCCCCATTTTGCTACAGCATATGGGCTTCGATAAGGATACCCAAATAGTCCAGCTGTTGATGATAGAAGTACAATTAACCCAGCTTTTTGTATCCGCATATGTTTTGCTGCCCATCGTACCAATAAAAACGTGCCATCTAATGTTGTAGCAATTGTAGACTTCCATTCAGAATAATCTAAATCTTCAATTAATGCTGCGGGTCCGCCGATACCAGCAGCTGCAATTACAACATCGACACCACCTAAATAATTGTCACAATTCTCAAAAAAATCCAACATGTCTGCTTCAATTGTAACATCGGCTTTGACGGCGAGTGCATCTGGATACATTATTTGAAATGCATCTATTGCGATTTTATTAATGTCACAGATCGCTACTTTTGCTCCTGCAGCTATATAGCTTTGGGCTATGGTTAGTCCAATCCCTGCGGCTCCCGCGGTTATGACTATACGTTTATTAATCATTTCGGCATACGCTTTGTTAAGCCTAGTTTTTCGCGTACTTCCGTTGGTCCCATTATGGAGCTGCCCATTGCTTCGACGATTGTTACGGCACGTGCAACGAGTGCTTCGTTTGTGGCTAACTCACCTTTACCTAACCATAAGTTATCCTCTAAGCCCACGCGAACATTACCCCCTGCTAACACTGATGCTGCTACGTATGGCATTTCGTTTCTTCCAATAGAAAATGCTGACCAATTCCAGCCATTTGGTACATTGTTAACCATTGCCATAAAGGTATTTAAATCGTTTGGAGCTCCCCAAGGAATACCCATACATAGTTGTACAAGTGCAGGGGATTTTAGAATACCTTTTTCCACTAAGTTTTTGGCTAACCATAAGTGGCCAGTATCAAATGCTTCAATTTCTGGTTTTACGCCTAAGTCCTCCATCATTGAGCCCATAGCTTTTAACATTCCAGGAGTATTGGTCATGACGTAATCAGCTTCAGCAAAATTCATAGTGCCACAATCTAATGTGCAAATTTCAGGCAGGCATTCTGCTATATGTGCAACACGCTCTGTGGCGCTTGCCATATCAGTAGTGTTGGATAATGGAAGGGGGCTATCAGGGGAGCCAAAAACAATATCACCTCCCATGCCTGCTGTAAGATTTAACACCATATCCACATCAGAAGCACGTATACGATCTGTTACTTCACGATAAAGTCCTAAATCGCGTGAAGGCACACCTGTTTCAGGATCGCGTACATGACAATGCACAATTGCTGCACCGGCTTGCGCCGCAGCAATTGCACTATTAGCGATTTGCTCTGGGCTGCGTGGCACATGATGGCTGCGATCTTGTGAACTCCCTGAGCCTGTAATTGCACAGGTTATAAAAACTTTGGGATTTATTGTTAATGGCATAATTTTATCCTTTATTATTTATTGAGATGCTAATCATCTTGCATTAGATCTATATGCAGTATTAGACATATATTATGCATATTTTACCATCACCGCAAATAATGCCTATAACTATTGATTTCTTAGTTTACGATAACTTTTCAAATCACTGCATGGCAAATTGCCTGGAGCCATTTCGAGCGGCAAATACTCTAAGTGCTAACGAAACATATAGATGGAAGTTTGTGACACTTGATGGTGAGCCTATTCAAACGTCTAGCGGATTAAGGTTGATGCCTGATCAAGTATTTGGAAATACAAAACGAGGCGATTTCTTATTCGTAATTGCATCTTATGACTTTCGTAAACATGATAGTGTTGCGTCAAGGCGTGCTTTACGTGCAGCCATCAAACGATATAAAACGGTTATTGGATTAGATGCTGGGCCATGGTTAATGGCTGGGGCGGGGATCTTAGATGGTTATCATGCTACAGCACATTGGGATATTATTGATGAGTTTGCAGAAGAGTTTGTAGATATTAATATTGAACGGCAGAAATTCATTTTTGACGGAATGATGGGAACATGTGCTGGAGCAATGGCAGCCTTTGATCTTAGCCTAGCACTTATTAGAAAAATTAATGGTGTAACGGTTGCTCTAGATGTTGCGTCAATTTTCCTCAGTGGAACTGATACGCCTCAACAATTTATATCTAATGCTGTATGTAAAATTCCAATGGTTCAAAAAACATTAGAAATAATGCATGCAAATATTGAAGATACATTAACTATTCCAGATATTGCTTATGATTTAGGAGTTAGTGCCAAACAGTTACATCGTTTGTTTATTAAAGATTTACAGCAGTCGCCAAGTGGAGTGTATCGAAATATTAGGTTATCGTTTGGGCGTCACCTTTTGCAGACAACCCAAAAGCCTGTGCAAGAAATAGTTTTAAGATCTGGGTATCAAAACCTCAGTGCATTTTCGCGCGCATTTAAAGTTAGATTTAATCAAACACCTAGCCAATATAGAAATCATTTTTAAGCTAACGAAAATCTTTAGGTTTTATATTATAGCGTGCCAATCTGTCATAAAAAGTTTTACGAGGTAATCCTAGCTCCATTGATGCTAAAGTAGCCTTTCCTTTAGTCCGCCGCAAAGTTTCGCATAATACTAAAGCCTCAAAGCTGTAAAGTTGATCTGCCAAAGTTTTTTCTTCTTCTTTTGGTATGGATAGGCCAATATCTAAAAGAAAATTACGGGCAAAATTACGAAGTTCTGGTATGTTTGAATTCCAATCTTTTGACATGATTTGCGCATATATTGATTGAGGAACATTGGGCATATCTAAATCTAAATTCCTAACCAATTGACGCAAAATTTGCTCAAATAATATTGGCAAATCTTTACGTCTTGCCCGCAGGCTAGGGATTGTTATTTTTACAGGCTCTATCGCATCAAAAAAATCCATGAACTTAGTATCTTTAACTAATTTAGAAATTGGCAAGGTGCTTGATGCAAATATGCGCAAATCTGGATTTTTAATTACCATAGTTTTTAAAGTTTTTAAGTCATTAATATTAGCTAAATGTAATGATTTAACTGACAAATTTATAATACCTTCAGCCACATTAAGTTCAGATAATGAATTTGCTAATAATTCAAAATTATACCCTTTAAATTTTGCAGTTTTTCTCCCCAATGTATGAAGTGTAAAAGCTGCAAGTTTTTTGCCAACCCCTTTTTCGCCCGACATGAAAATATGTGATGGCAATGGGCCAAGTTTTCTTAGTAAATTTTGTAAGTTTTTAATGGTATCTGATTGTCCTGGAAAATTTAATGCTGCTGCATCATTTCGTTGTATCTCGCGTTCTAACTTACGCTTTTGAAGGACGATATTTCGATAGGCAAAAGCACGTTTGATTGTATCTAAAAGTTTATCTCTTGGACAAGGTTTTTCTAGGAAGTCATAAGCGCCACTTTTGATTGCCCGTAATGCCATTGGTACATCAGCTTCGCCTGTTAACATGATTGTTGGCAAGTCATTATCTACAGACTTCACATAAGCTAAAACGTCAAACCCATCATGTTGAGGCATACGAATATCAGAAATAATAATACCTGAAAAATTTGCTCGTATATTACGGCGAGCCTGTCCTAAGCTGCTAGCTGAAATTACACTGATACCCTCTAAATCCAAAGTTTGGGCCAATGACATGCGCATTGCATCGTCATCTTCAATTAAAATTACTTGTTTTTTCATGATGTTTGCTTTTGTGCTTTGCACAGGCTGATTGTGAATTGTGCACCACCTTGATCATGATTGTTACAAATCATTTCTCCCCCAAAACTACCTATAATTCCATATGAAATAGATAAGCCTAAACCAATTCCCTTACTGGCTCCAATTTCTTTTGTGGTATAAAATGGTTCAAAAACTCGTTCAGGATCAACTAAACCTGCACCAGTATCACGCAAGGACATTTGAATAGTGTTATTGATTTGTGACAAATCAATAAATATTATTTTGGGATTTAGATTGTCCATTGCATCCAAAGCATTTGTTAAAAGGTTTATAATAACTTGCTGCAATCGAACATGCCCACCCATTACCATTGCTGGATCAATGCTTGGTTGCCATACCACGCTAACATTTTCAGATATGCAGCGTGCGTTCATTAAGCTTAAAGACTCGCTGATTACTATTTGTAAGTCTACTGGCTCTATTGTTTCTTTTTCTTTTCTTGCAAAGGCGCGTAGAGATTTTATAATCCGTGTTGCTCGATCGATTTGATTACTAATCAATCCAAAGTTATTTTGTGCATCAGTAAATTGATTATGGTCTAGCATTTTTGTACCATTTTCAGCAAAGTTTTTCATAGCGGCTAAAGGTTGACTGAGTTCATGGCTAATGCCTGCTGACATTTCTCCAAGTGCTTTTAATTTGCCAGCTTGAACTAATTGATATTGTGCTAGTTTTAATTGTTCTGTTCTTTTTTCTACTCTAGCTTCTAATTTTATATTTGCTGCTTCCTCTATTGCCAAACGATCAGCTAAACGTTGACGGCGCAACCATAATGACCAAAGGCCCATGCCAAAAGCAAATAAAATAGCAGCGGTTAGACCTGCTTGCACTCGTGAATAAAACTTAGTGGATTGAGTTGACATAAATATACGTGCGGTCATTTCTAAGCGGGGTATGTATTGTGAAAAAACCAATGCTTCTTTAGGCAATACATCTGTATTTTGAAATTTCCAAATATTATGATTGAAAACCGTTGATTTGCTATGATCAAAAAAATTCAAAACTTGATTTTGAGCATAATGAAGTAGATCTGAAAACGGTTTTCCAGGACTCCCAATCCGTCGTAATGCCATGCTTGGCCTATTTGTAACGAAGGCTACGTCATTTGCGTCAAAAAACGCTAGTGAAACATCATCTACGTGCCATTGATATTCTAAAGTGGCAATGTCTACTTTTATAATAACAGCACCTTGTGGAACTGATTGGCCCGCGTAAATGCCGCGTGCTATAAAAATAGTACGGGCATCAGTTTGTTTATCAATTGCTCCAAAATACCCTAAACGACCATTTAATGCAGCTTGAACATAAGGTTCATCCGGATTAATTTCATCAGTATTTGATATTGATGTATCTGCATTTGATGAGGCTATAACTTTGCCTTTTCTACTTACGATAAAAATTTGCTCAGAGCCATAAAGTAAGGCTGTATCTTTTAACAAACCGTTTATATTTGTTAATTGAGTGGTGGGTTTGAAGGCTGTGATAATATCAGGATGGCGAGATAATATATTAGATAATTGTTTAAAACTTACTAACTGACCTAGTAAACGGTCGCTAGATTGATCAATGCGAACTCTAGCAGTTTCACCTAAGCGGTCTAATCCAGATTGTAAGGAATAAAAATACATGCCCATTATTAATGCCGAGGACACTGCAATATAAAGTAAAACATAGATATTTAGTACTGAACTTTTAGGCATTTCGAATCGCTTAAATTTATCTCTACTTTATGGTTCATGGTATGGAGGACACAATCATTATGTGCGATTTTTCGCACAATGCTTATTTAAACTTTATATGATTTCAGCAAATAACTGAAAAATAACGCAAAAAAAAATATTTATAAAAAAATTTGCTAAAAAAAATGAAGAGTAGCTATTAAAGCTATGCGGAAATTCCGCTTATTTCCATTGGGAGGAAACTATGAAAACATTCTTAAAGGCTGCATGTGTTGCAGCAGTTGCGCTAGTACCGTCTATTGCATCAGCTTCTTGTGAAAGCGGTGAAGTGGTCATCAAATTTAGTCACGTGACAAATACAGATAAGCATCCAAAAGGCATTGCAGCATCGTTGCTGGAACAACGGATTAATGATGAGATGAATGGTAAAGCTTGTATGGAAGTTTTTCCTAACTCAACGCTTTACAACGATAACAAAGTTTTAGAAGCAATGTTACAAGGCGATGTTCAATTAGCCGCACCATCATTATCAAAGTTTGAAAAGTTCACTAAGCAATTCCGCATTTTTGATTTGCCATTTATGTTTAAAAATATCAATGCGGTTGAGGCATTCCAAGCATCTGATACTGGTCAAGCAATGCTAGACTCCATGCAAAACCGTGGCCTGCAAGGTTTGGGTTATTGGCACAATGGTATGAAGCAAATGTCAGCAAACGTTCCATTGGTTGCACCTTCAGACGCAAATGGATTAAAATTCCGTGTTATGTCATCTGATGTTTTAGTAGCTCAAATGGAAGCTATGGGTGCTAGCCCGCAGAAAATGGCGTTCTCTGAAGTTTATGGTGGTCTACAACAGGGTGTTGTTGATGGTCAGGAAAACACATGGTCAAATATTTTTGGAAAAAAATTCTTTGAAGTCCAGGATGGAACAACAGAAACAGATCACGGTATTTTAGATTATTTATTGGTCACAAATATTGATTGGCTAAACGGCCTGGATGCTGCTGTACGTGAACAGTTTTTGACTATTGTTGCTGAAGTTACTGAGACACGTAACAAGGAATCTACTGCAGTTAATGCAAGTGCTAAGGAAGCAGTAATTGCAGGTGGTGGAGTTGTTCGTTCTTTGACAACAGAACAGCGTCAAGCTTGGATTGATGCTATGAAACCAGTTTGGGCAAAATTTGAAGGTGATGTAGGAACTGAAAACATTGCAGCTGCTCAAAAAATGAATATGGCTAACTAAGCCACTACTTTATGGCGCGTTAAATTATTAGCGCGCCATTTTAACATCTAAAATATTTTGAGGTCATTATGGAACAAAACACTTCATGGCTTGACCATATTGAAGAAAACCTAATTGCATCGTTGTTAGGAATTATGACCCTACTTACATTTGCAAATGTGGTTGCTCGATATGTGTTTAACTCTAATATCTTTTGGGCGTTAGAGCTGACAGTATTTTTATTTGCGTGGCTGGTTTTACTGGGTGCATCTTATGCCGTCAAAAAAACGTCTCACTTAGGTGTGGATGCAATTGTAAACATGCTGAGTATTGATAAACGCCGAATTCTGGCTTTATTTACAGCGTTGGTATGTATTTTATATGCACTTTTATTACTTAAGGGTTCCTGGGATTACTGGGCTCCATATGCAAACCTTCCTCCGACTGAAGGGCGATGGTTTCCAACAGGATTTGTTGATAATTTTCGTGGTCGTGGTTGGTATGAAACTCAAGATATCCCAGTACCATTTTTTATGCGGTGGTTGGAGGATGCGTTTAATGCAGGCGCCGAATATGAAAAAATGCCTAAAGTAGTTCCTTATTTAGTAATGCCTTTGTCTATGTTTCTATTATTATTTCGCTTTATCCAAGCAGGCATAGCAATATGGAAAGGTAAAATTGATATGATGATAGTCAGTCATGAAGCTGAAGATGATGTTGATAAAGCAAACAAAGCTATGGCTGAATCGGAGATAAAATAATGGAACTTTTCCTACTTTTTACAATGGTAATTGGTTTGATGCTTATTGGTGTGCCAATAGCCGTATCACTTGGGCTCTCATCTATACTATTTCTTTTAATATTTTCTGACAGCTCATTGGCGTCTGTCGCACAAACGATATTTGAAGCATTTGAAGGGCATTCAACTCTTCTTGCTATCCCATTTTTTATTCTAGCTTCATCGTTTATGTCGACTGGAGGAGTTGCAAAAAGGATTATTAGATTTTCCATCGCTCTTGTAGGACATTTTAGGGGTGGCTTAGCTATTGCGGGAGTTTTGGCTTGTATGATATTTGCTGCGCTATCTGGATCATCTCCTGCAACGGTAGTTGCAATTGGATCAATCGTAATAGCGGCAATGCGACAGGTTGGGTATACTAAAGAATTTGCAGCTGGTGTGATCTGTAATGCAGGTACATTAGGCATTCTAATTCCGCCATCAATTGTAATGGTTGTATATGCTGCTGCTGTTGAAGTTTCTGTTGGGCGTATGTTTTTAGCGGGAGTTATTCCAGGATTGTTGGCAGGCACTATGCTTATGATTGGAATTTATGTCATGGCGCGCGTAAAGAATATGCCATCTGGCGAGTGGTTGGGGTGGCGTGAAGTATATGAAAGTTTTAGTGATGCTGTTTGGGGCTTATCGTTGATAGCTATTATAATGGTAGGTATTTACGGTATTCCAGGAGTTACAGGTGCAATATTTACTCCAACAGAAGCTGCAGCAGTTGCATCAATTTATGCTTTTATCGTAGCAAGTTTCATCTACCGAGATATGGGTCCTCTTGCTGGCAGTGATGGTGAAGCTCGTAAAAGTTTATTACGAAATCCACAGGCTCTTTTAACTGCTTTTTGGCATGAAGATACACGCCGCACATTATTTGATGCAGGAAAATTAGTTGTTACACTGATGTTCGTGATAGCGAACGCATTACTACTAAAGCACGTTATTACAGATGAACAATTACCTCAAAAAATTACTGAAGTAATGATTTCATATGGGTTTGGCCCTGTGATGTTCTTGATAATTGTAAATATAATATTACTAATTGGTGGTCAGTTTATGGAACCTTCAGGCCTTTTAGTTATTGTAGCCCCTTTAGTTTTTCCTATAGCAATGGAACTTGGCATTGACCCAATTCACCTAGGCATAATTATGGTTGTGAATATGGAAATTGGGATGATTACTCCGCCCGTTGGTTTGAATCTATTTGTGACTGCAGGTGTGGCTAATATGTCTATGATGGGCGTAGTACGCGCGGCACTTCCATTCTTAGCTATAATGTTCGTATTTCTTATTATGATTACTTACATCCCCTGGATTTCTACAGTCTTACCAAACGCAGTTATGGGTCCTGAAATAATGATTAAGTAATTAAAAAACCACTTTTAAACGGGTGGTTTTCTGCGCTTGTGTTACTATCTGGGTCGTAATGAGACTAGTCAACTTGGTGCTTTTCTTTTACTATATTATAAAGATTAATATGGGGAATTAAATGCATCACGTTACCAATCAATACTTTAAGATGGGCATTCAAATGGCGGGGGTTCCTTTCCCAAGCACAAATAGCGCACGCCCTATTGGAATGTTGAAAAATTGCCCTGCACACTCCCAAACATCCTTGCTTTACGCAGGCAAATTGGCGGCTGATTTAAATATAGCATCTATTCAAATAAAAGATGAACGCAACCGAATGAAATTAGGCAGTTTCAAAGCTTTGGGGGCAGCCTATGTGATTGCGAGTGATGCAGCTGAACGTGATGTTTCTAATGTAACATATGTAACAGCATCTGCTGGAAATCATGGAATGTCTGTTGCTGCGGGTGCAGCAGCTTTTGGTGCTACTGCAGTTGTTTATTTATCTTCTACTGTACCTGAAGATTTTGCAGAACGGCTATCGGTTATTGGTGCCACTGTTGTGCGCTCTGGTGATAATTATGAAGCTTCTATGCAAGCCGCTCAAAATGCTGCAGTACATAATGGATGGGTTTTACTATCAGATAGCTCATGGGATGGATATTTTGATCTGCCTTGGCGTCTAATGGAAGGTTACACTGTTATGGCCGCTGAAATTGTAGAGCAGATTGATCATGTTCCGACCCATATTTTTTTGCAGGCTGGTGTTGGTGGTTTGGCTGGGGCAATGGCAGCATGTTTTCGCGCCTCTTGGGGAGATTTACCTCATATAACAGTTGTAGAGCCTGCTTTTGCTCCTGCGTTGCTAAATTCAATTGTAGAGGGAAAGTTTGTTTCAGCTCCGGGGCCTGTTTCGGATATGGGACGACTTGATTGCAAGGAAGCGTCTTTAATTGCTTTAGCTGGTTTGTCTCGAGACGCTAACCAATTTGTCACTTTGACAGAGAGTGAATGCCTTGAAACTATTGCAAAATTACCCAAACATGATTTAGCGACTTCATCGTCAGGCGGCGCAGGACTTGCAGCTATGATGTTGTCGAACCTTCCCACTGATTCTAGTGTTCTATGCATTTTATCTGAGGGACCTGACGCATAATGCAACGTGGCTTTTCAGATTTGGAGTTTGCTAATCGAGTAAAGCTTGCACAGATTCTGATGGAGAAAAATGATATTGGAGCACTGTTACTAACAACAGAGCCGGACGTACGTTATTTTACAGGATTTTTAACACAATTTTGGCAAAGCCCAACACGACCTTGGTTTCTTGTAATACCTGTTTCAGGTAAACCTATTGCGGTTATTCCGAATATTGGACAAGCTTTAATGAACGCCACTTGGATTGATGATGTGCGAACATGGTCTTCCCCTGATATGTTTGATGATGGAATAGGCCTGTTAATTGATACTTTATTAGAAGTAGTTTCTAACGGTAAAGTTGCAGTTCCTGATGGTGCAGAAACACACATCCGTATGCCTTATTCTGATGTGCAACGCTTATCTAATAGCGTGTTGATATCCTCCGATATGGGCATAATGCGCGAACTGCGTATGGTTAAATCAGATATTGAAATTAACAAAATCCGTTATGCATGTCAGATAGCTAGTGATGCATTTGGTGCTGTGAAAGGTTTTGCTAAAGTTGGTATGACCCAATCCGAAATTAATCGCCAGTTCCAATCAACTTGTCTTAATTCTGGAGCGGATAGTGTGCCTTATGTAGCAATGGGGCTTGGTGCGTGTGGATATTTTGATGTAATTTCTCCTGCTACAGATATTCGAGCCCAAACTGGTGATATATTAATGTTGGATACTGGTTTAATGTGGGACGGTTATTTTTGTGATTTTGATCGTAATTTTGCTTTAGGAAATCCTGATCCACGAGCGGCCTCAGCACACGCCTGTTTAATTGACGCAACGGCGGCTGGATTAGAGGCAGCTGTTGTTGGTGCCACTGCTGCAGATATTTTTCATGCAATGGCAAAGATAACAGGCTCAGGAAAAGCGATGGAAGCAGGCCGATTTGGGCATGGCTTGGGAACGCAACTAACTGAATGGCCATCGTTTATAGCTGATGATCACACTGAATTGCTAGAGGGCATGGTGTTAACATTAGAGCCATCTATCGAAACCATTAATGGACGTATTTTGGTTCATGAAGAAAATATAGTTATTAGGAAAGGTAGTGCAGAAAAACTTTCTGATTTTGCCACAGAAATGGAAATAATTAGATGAATAATTTTTCTTATGAATTGCAAGTAAGTAAAGAACCGACAATAGGTCTAGTGGTTCTTCAAGCCGATCAAAGAATTGAGTTAGATATGAGGCAATTATTTGACCCTATTACTAACATGCACATCACGCGCATTCCATCGGGCGCAGAAGTTAATACTGATACTTTGATGAAAATGGAAAATGATTTGCCTGCAGTTACATCATTATTGCCACGTGCAGCAAATTTTGATGTTGTGGGATATGGCTGCACATCAGGAACTTCAGTTATTGGTGCTGCAAAGATTTCTGAACTTATAAAAAGTAGTTGTAAGACAAGGTGGGTTACTGAACCCGTTAGTGCATTAATTGCTGCCTGCAACCATCTTGGATTAAGTCGTATTGGCTTACTGTCACCTTATGTAGAAAAAGTTAGCAAAACATTATGCGAAACTCTTCAAGCATCTGGTATTGAGACCCCTATATTTGGAAGTTTTAATGAAGGAACAGAGGAGAAGGTTGTACAGATTTCACCTCAATCTATATTTGATGCAGCAGTTAAGCTTGATACTAAAGAGATCGATGCAATTTTTATTTCATGCACAAATCTAAACACGCTACCCATAATTAAAGAAATAGAAAATGAAATTGGTAAACCTGTGTTGTCTAGCAACCAGGTATTAGCGTGGCATATGGCAAAATTAGCCATGGCTGGTTTATCGCAAAATTGTATTGGGTGTTTATTTGAAGTTAATAAGCTTTAATTATTCAGTCATAATTTTGACATTAATTTATAGATGAGCTCATTATTTATTTTTAAACTTTTTTCAATTTTTTTATTAATTAATTCTAGAGAGTTAATGCCAGTTGTTTGAATAAATAGTTCAGTTGCGGCATCACTAAGGTTTGAAATATTAAATTTTTCCATGCCTAATAAACGCTTTAAATGTTCAATTTCGCCAAATAGAATTAACGCCTCATTTAGGCATGTTTCTTCTGAAAGAGTTATAACACCTAAGTCTAATGCACTTTTCAGTTGTTCTTGAGGCTTGAGGTTTCTGGTATTGCTTAGCAAAGTAAAGCTTTGAGCTAAGAGCTCTAAATCTAAAACACCGCCTAAAGGCTTTTTCACTGGCCAGCTTTGGTGTCTATCAATCTCTAGTTTTGAAATCCGAGCACGCATTTCACTAACTTCTTTAGATACCTTTTTTTTATTATTTGCTTGGCTCAATACGTCTTTCAATATAGCATTAATTTCATGACATAGTTCTGGGTTCCCAGCTACAGCTCTTGCCCTAGTTAATGCGAGCTGTTCCCAAACCCAAGCTTTGTTTTTTTGATAATCTTTAAACCCAACCAAACTGGTTGCTACAGTGCCCGCACGTCCAGAAGGACGTAAGCGCATATCAACTTCATATAAGCGGCCATAGGACATTGAAGATGACAAAGCACTAATTAAAGTACGTGTAACTTTTTGAAAATAAGTACGTATATCTAAACCTTTTATGCTAGAAACTGAATCTGAATGACCATCATAAATTACTATTATATCCAGGTCGGATGTACAGGTCATTTGTTGAGATCCCATTTTACCCATAGCTAAAACTGCAACAGAACTGCCCTGAATATTTCCATATCGGCGCATTGCTTCAGATGAAGCTTGTTCCAAACATATCTGCAAACAGGCTTGTGCTAAATTTGAAAAAGCTTTTTCAGCTCGATTGGTCGAGATCTGTTGTGTCAATTGTGCATAAATAATTTTGAAATGCTCTTCTGATTTCCATGCTCGTGTTTCGATTAAAATAGACTCAAAATCTAAACCATTTTGAATTCTCGTGCCTAAGTTTTTTGAATAGGTGGCTAAATTGGATGGAATTGCGTTTGGCCCAATGTCTGCGAGGCCATCTAAGACGCTAACTTGCCGTGCTAGGGCATTTCCTAATTGTTTAGAAAGACTCGTCACGTAAATTACTTGCTTTAAAATATCGGGGCGACGTTCAAATAATGAAAATAATTGTACACCAGAAGTAAGTCCAGATAAAAAATACTCAAAATAATCTAAGGTTTGTTCTGGATTACTAGCTTTTTGTACTAAATTCAAAATATGTGGAATTTGAGTTTCAAATACTTCAACAGCACGTTCGGAGCGAAAGGCTGGAAGTGTCTGCCATTTATCAAAACGCATTCTTTGTTTATTCGTTGGATCGATACGATGGCTATCTATTGTTTCTAGCGTCTCAGTAGCGGCGTGAGTAATCTGTAATTGTTTAACTACATCTGTTTCGAATACGTTTAATGTTGCATACCCTGACAATTTATATAGGCGTATTTTTTCTTCTGGATTTTTTGGGATTGAATGACTTTGCGCATCACGAAGCATCTGGATGCGGTGCTCAATTTTTCTATGATGGCGCAAAGAGGTTATTAAGACACGAGCTTTTTGTTGAGTTATTATCCCTTGTTTAGCCAATGATTGGAGTGCGCCTTGTGTTGAGGTATTACGTAATTCTCTATGCCTTCCACCAAATATCATTTGGTTTGCTTGTGCAAAGAATTCAATTTCTCGGATTCCACCACGGCCCAATTTCATATTGTGGTCTTCGAGTGTAATTGGTCCAGATATTCCTTTGTGCTCTCGGGATTGTATCAAAAGCTGTTCTATTTCGCCAAGCGCAGCGAAATCTAATTCTCGGCGCCAAATGAATTTTTGCATGCGAGATAGGAACCCAAGCGCTGCTTTTTTATCGCCAGCACAAAAACGTGCTTTAATAAATGCAGCACGCTCCCAAGTTCTTCCCTCACGAATATAATAGGCTTCTGCACTGCGCATAGCCGGACATATAGTTGTTACAGAAGGATTGGGGCGTAAGCGTAAATCAGTTCGAAATACATACCCATCTTTACTTGGCTTTGATAATAAGGAAAAAACTTTTTGAGTAATTTTTACAAAAATAATACGATATTCAGCAATTTTGTCAGCAGGGTATCTGTTGTCATCAAAAAGAAAAATCAAATCAATATCTGATGAATAATTTAGTTCTTTTGCGCCCATCTTTCCCATGGCCAAAACAAACATACCTGCTGATAAATCATTATTTAACCAAGTGCCTTTTAATACACCTTTATCAACAGATGATCGCAATTCACTTTCTAGTGCGGTCTTAACTGCATAATCAGCAAAATTTGTTAATTTTTCTGTAATCCATTCCATAGTACGTATGTGTGACAAATCACATAATGCTAAAATTAACGCTGTCCGAGCTTTGGCTAAACGTAAAGCAATTCGAAGTTCTCCATTTAAGGTTTGAGCTGCTAGAACGGCTTCTTCTGGAGTTTTAGTCCAGTGAATAAGTAACCAATCGCGATGACGGTTCAACAATCCATTCAAATAAGTGCTACTACCTGCAATGCCTTCAATCAAACGTAAGGCGTCTGCAGGTAAGCCATTATAAGTGGCACTTACTTGCCCCCCTACAATGGGATCAAACGGAATTGGAAAATGTAGAATGGGTTCTTTAAATATCATAAAGCAATCTTGGATATGCATCTCGGTTGGGTCAATGCAAAAAACTTAAGTTCAAAGCGTTGACTCTGCTTGTTGTACCTCTATAAGCCGGACATCGCCTATTTTTAGGTGACCATATTGGTGTTTGTGGCCTTCGTAAGAAGATGCCTGTCACCCAAAGCAGTTCTGCCGCGGGAAAGGAAAGCGCCCTTATCTTAATATAAGGAGTCCAGCGTATGACTAAACGTACAGCTGCCAAACATAAATTAGACCGCCGCATGGGTGAAAATATCTGGGGTCGTCCAAAGTCTCCAGTAAATCGTCGAGAATATGGGCCAGGTCAACATGGTCAGCGCCGTAAACAAAAGCTATCTGATTTTGGTACCCAACTACGCGCAAAACAGAAATTAAAAGGTTATTACGGTGATGTGACTGAAAAACAGTTCCGCCGCGTTTATGCTGAAGCAGTTCGCGTAAATGGTGACACAGGTGAAAATTTGATTGGTTTGTTAGAGCGTCGTTTAGACGCTGTTGTTTACCGTTCAAAGTTCGTACCAACAGTATTTGCTGCGCGTCAGTTTGTAAATCATGGCCATGTAACGGTAAATGGTAAAAAAGTGAATATTCCTTCCTACCGTGTTAAAGAGGGTGATGTTATCGAAGTTCGTGAAAAGTCACGACAAATGGCCTTAGTTATTGAAGCATTGGCATCGTCAGAGCGTGATTTTGCTGAATATATCAATGTTGATGCATCTAAAATGAAAGCTGAATTCGTTCGCACGCCAACACTTGCTGATGTGCCATATCCGGTAATCATGGAGCCAAACTTGGTTGTGGAATATTACGCGAAAAACTAAATGTAGAATTAACTATCAATATCAGAAAGCCGTACCGTTTGGTGCGGCTTTTTTCTGTTTTAGTCCTTTCCCTATATAATTTTTATCAGTAGCATTTTTAAATGAATTCAAACAGTATATCCACTTATGATGCCCATACTCTTCCTCTTTGGAGGAGGCCAATTACTTTATTGGCAATAATGATATTTGGCATGCACATGGCTTTTGCTACTTGGATGGCATTGTTAAATAATTTTGTACATGAGCGTGCAAATTTTGATGGGTCTGACTTGGGGTGGCTTCAAAGTATTCGTGAAATTCCAGGGTTTTTTGCTGTTGCAGTAATTGTAGTCTTATGGGTTATGCGTGAACAAATATTAGCCATTGTTTCATTGGTAATGCTAGGCTCTGCAGTTGCTGTTACTGCTTGGTTTCCCACATTTAGTGGGCTGTTGCTAACAACTTTTATTTCTAGTCTGGGGTTTCATTATTACGAGACCGTAAAGCAAAGTCTTGAATTGCAATGGATTCCTAAAGATAAAGCTCCCCAAATATTAGGGTGGCTTTTAGCGATTGGTTCAGCAGGCTCGCTTATTGCTTATGGCGGAGTTGCTATTACTTGGTGGGTTTTGGGTTGGGATTACAATACACTATATATGATTAGTGGTAGTATTACGATTTTGATCGCAGTATTTTGTTTTTTTGCGTATCCACGTTTCCATGGGCCAACTGTCCAAAATAAAACCTTTTTATTACGTAAGCGCTATTGGTTATTTTATGTTTTGCAGTTTATGGCTGGTGCACGTCGACAAATTTTCATTGTTTTTGCAGCATTTATGATGGTGGAAAGATTTGGTTTTGAAGTACATGAAGTAACTGTATTATTTTTAATTAATTATATAGCAAACATGATTTTTGGGCCTATTATTGGGCGTATTGTTTTCAGGTTTGGTGAACGCAATGCATTAATATTTGAATATTTTGGTTTAATTGTAATTTTTGCTGCTTATGGCGGTGTTTATTTGTTTGGCTGGAGTGTCTTTATTGCTGCTACGCTATATGTTCTTGACCACTTATTTTTTGGCCTATCCATAGCTCAAAAAACTTATTTTCAAAAAATTGCAGATCCTGCAGATATTTCTTCAACAGCGGCAGTAGCGTTTACAATTAATCATATTGGGGCTGTAGCTTTACCCGCTTTGCTAGGATACGTTTGGCTGTTTTCGCCTGCATCAGTTTTTGCAGTCGCAGCACTCATTGCTGCTATATCTTTGGGGTTATCATTTTGTATTCCAAGGCATCCTATGGTTGGTAACGAAACTATTTTTTCAAGTTTTAGAGAATAAAAATGAAGCGAAGAGCTCGATTTACTACAGGCTCCACAATGCGTCATGTGGCTGTAATGACTACAACTGGAATGATTGGGTTAACATTTATGTTTTTCATAGATGCGATTACATTATTTTGGGTATCGCAGCTGGATAACGAAAGCTTTATGGCGGCAATGGGATTTGCATGGACAGTTCAATTTTTTACAATATCTGTTGGTATAGCATTTATGATTGCAACAACTGCATTAGTGTCTAGATCTTTGGGAGCAGAAAACTGGGAAGACGCTCGCAAACAAACTTCTGTTTTTGCACTCCTTACTTTTTGCATTCTTTTGATCACCGTAGTATTTTTATTAATTTTTCGAAGGGAAATATTGATTTCTATTGGTGCAGAAGGTGCAACGTTGGAGTCAGCTTCAACTTTTTTACTAATTTCTGTACCTTCATTGCCTATTATGGCTCTTGGTATGATTGGGTCAGCTGTTTTGCGTGCAGAGGGAGATGGTGTACGTTCAATGATGGTGACGGTTTCATCTGGGTGTGTAGCTGCAATTGTTGATCCATTATTTATTTTTGGATTTGATATGGGCATGGATGGTGCCGCCCTTGGTGTTTCTGTGGCACGTATTACTTCAGCAATCTTAGCAATCTATTTTGTTGTCAAAGTCAAAAATTTAGCTGCTGCCATTACATTCATTGATATTAGACGTTGGTATATACCTTTCACAATGATTGCAGTTCCAACAATTTTAACTCAATTGGCGTCGCCTGCGGGTAACCTGTTGGCAACAAGCGTTATTTCTGATTTTGGTGAATCTGCTATGGCTGGTTGGGCTGTATTAGGGCGTGTCACTGTAGTAGCCTTTGGAGGTGTATTTGCATTGTCTGGGGCTATTGGGGGGATCATAGGTCAAAATTTTGGAGCAAGAAAGTTTGATCGTGTACGAACTGCTTATCGTGATGCACTCATCTTCTCAACATTCTATGTATTTGTTGTGTGGTCGCTTCTTGCGATATTGACGCCATTTATTTTGCAGGTATTTAATTTAAGCGAAGGTGCTAGAACAGTAATTGAAGCATTTAATTATATTGCAGCAGGCAGTTATGTTTTTGCTGGTGCCTTATACGTATCTAATGCGTCGTTCAATAATTTAGGTAAGCCATTATATTCGACACTATTTAATTGGATTAAGGATGGCGTTGCTATGTTACCACTTTGTATTTGGGGCGCCTCGATTTATGGCGCCTCTGGTGTAGTCTATGGCCAAGGTATAGCATATGTTATTTCGGGTATTGCAAGTGTGATATTTGGATGGTGGTTTATTAAACAGGTTGAAAAAACACATTTAAAAGTCATATCAAAGTAAAATGAAAATGCGATAGTCTTTAATTATTTCAAATATAAACTGAGGAAAGCCCCATGTTTTTCACTAAACGCCCAATAGATATCCCGAATGCATCCAATGCTTTGCCTGGTCGAGATTATGAAATTGAAACAGCTTCTAAGCATTTCGTGCTTAGTACACCAATTAAAGGTACCATTCCAGAAGGTTTTGAACAAGCAATGTTTGGAATGGGATGTTTCTGGGGTGTAGAGCGTATTTTTTGGCAAATTGAAGGTGTCTGGACAACAGCGGCAGGCTACGCGGCAGGCCACACGCCCAATGCAACCTATGAAGAAGTTTGCTCTGGGCAGACAGGCCATAATGAAGTCGTTTGGGTTGTATTTGATCCATCTATTGTCACTTATGAAACACTTCTAAAAGCATTTTGGGAAGGACATAATCCTACCCAAGGCATGCGCCAAGGAAACGACCAAGGAACACAATATCGATCTGGTATATATTTTTATAATATTATCCAACGAGTGGCTGCATTCGCTAGTAAAAATTTATACCAGCAACGCTTAGATTTGAATGAAATTGGGACAATTACATCTGAAATTTTAAATAGTTCTAAATTTTTCTATGCTGAAACATATCATCAACAATATCTTGCAAAAAACCCTAGTGGATATTGTGGAATTGGAGGTACGGGGGTTAGCTGCCCAATTGGTGTGGATGCTTGACGCATGGTCTGATCTGAATTAATTCCAAATAAAATAATTTTGGAAATAAAAATGCCAACATATACTTCGCTCACATCACTTGAAGGAAAAGATACCGCAAATAGTTTAGGCTTTGCATTGGAAAGCCTGAATAATGCTCCTTACGGTGTGGGAATATCGGAAATTGAAGACGGCTCTGGTATATTTGAGGTGAGTGGATATTTTATTGAAACACCTAATGAAATTGAACTTTTAATTCTGAGCGCAGCATATGGAGCACAACCATTTGTAATTTCAGAGCTTCCTGACAAAGATTGGGTTGCAGAGGTCCGCCGCGAATTAGCACCAGTAGAAGCAGGCTGTTTTTTTGTCTATGGTGAACATGACGCTGACAAAGTTCCTTATGGCTCTAAGTCATTATTAATTGAGGCAGCCATGGCGTTTGGTACAGGTCACCATGGGACAACTAAAGGCTGTTTAACCGCGTTAGATACTTTAGTGAATTCTGGATTTACTGCTAAAAATGTTCTGGATATTGGTTGTGGAACTGCTGTGTTAGCAATGGGTGCTGCCTTATGTTGGCCCGGCCAAGTTTTAGCGAGCGACATTGATGAAATTGCCACAGAAACATCTAAAGCTAATGCTGTTGCAAATGGTTTAGAGGGTAGAATTAACGTATTAACATGTGCAGGGTTTGATCATCCTCATCTTCAAGCAAGCGCGCCCTATGATTTAATTTTTGCTAATATTCTAAAAGGGCCACTAATTGCCCTAGCACCTGATATGGTTAAATATTCTGCAAAAAGTGGATATGTAATTTTGTCAGGCCTATTAAACACCCAAGCAGAGGACGTGATTGAAACATATGCTGATGAAGGGTTTGATTTAGTTGCCCATACTAAATTAACAGAATGGTCAACACTAACTCTTTGTAAGTATTAGGAGGCTGCTTCTATACAAATTTTGGTAGCATGCTATGTCGAAAATAAATACGCCCCAAAGATTGTTCTCTGAGGCGTATATTATTACCTGGATTCATTATAAGCTTATACTTATGTTCAAATAAATATTTTTAACTCAAAATAAGTTATTAATATCACCGCGCGTAAGTCCAATATCTTTCAGTTCGCGTTCTGTAAGTTTAGATAAAGCAGCTTTTGTTTTGCGCGATTGATGCCCTCTGATCACAGCTGTAAAAGCTGCTTCCAAGAAGCTTGCTACACGAAAAATCGTTATTGAGCCAAGTGGTTGTGAAGATGTGTTTACGAAATTTGCCATGATAAAATTCCCTTTATCAGTGAGTGTCTATGAAACTTGAGTATGCTTGTATTGGGTTACTTACCAATGCCATTAATGCATTCCCGACGTGCAGTTTATGCATAGCTACCGAACAATATAAAATTATTATTTATTGGGGGAGCTTAATTCTTCTCTTGGCGAATGTTCTTGTTTCGTGCTATAATAAAAAAAAATGGTATATATACATGCGAGTTATCGGTATTGATCCTGGATTGCGAAATTTGGGTTGGGGCGTCGTTGATGTTGTAGGCTCTAAAATTACTCATGTAGGCAATGGAGTTTGCAAATCTTCTACGGGAACACTTGCAGAGCGTTTGCTTGAATTACACGAACAGTTAACTGATGTTATGCGCACTCATCAACCAACGACATCTGCGGTTGAAAAAACTTTTGTAAATAAAGATGGTGCTGGAACATTAAAATTGGGACAAGCGCGTGGTATTTGTTTGTTAGTTCCAGCCCAGGCTGGACTCGATGTTGCGGAATATGCACCCAATACAATTAAAAAAGTTGTTGTAGGTGTTGGTCATGCTGATAAAAAACAAGTGGAACATATGGTTCGAATGCAATTACCAGGTGTAAGTTTTGTGGGTCCAGACGCAGTTGATGCGCTTGCTATTGCAATGTGTCATGCGCATCACGCACAGTTTTCAGGAAAATTAAATGCTGCGGTTGCGCGCGCACAGGGGGCAGCATGATTGGTAAAATTACGGGGCGGGTTGATTATCGCGGCACTGACCATGTTTTAGTGGACGTGCAGGGAGTAGGTTATATGGTTTACTGTTCTGATAGAACGTTATCGGGATTACCTGCAAGGGGTGGTGTAATCGCTTTATACACAGACTTATTAGTACGTGAGGATAATTTGCAGTTGTTTGGTTTTACTACTTTGGCTGATAAAGAATGGCATAAGCTATTAACAACAGTACAAGGAGTAGGAGCAAAGGCTGCCCTAGCAATCGCGTCAACTTTAGGAACTGATGGTGTGTCGCGCGCTATCGCTTTGGGTGATGTAGCTGCGATAAAATCTGCTCAAGGAGTTGGGCCCAAAATTGCACAAAGAGTTATTACGGAACTAAAAGACAAAGCACCAAAAATTATGGCTATGGGTGGTGAGGGAGCGGCGCTGGTTGAAGCTGATGAGAGTATGGTGATTGACGTTCAGACTCCTATAGATATGCCTCCGATCTCACCAGTGCTAAAATCAGAAGCTGGTGCGCAAGCAGATGCATTATCTGCTTTGATAAATCTTGGTTATGGACATGGTGATGCAGCAACAGCCGTAGCAAAGGCTAGTGGAGAAATGCCTGATTTAGGCGCTACTGGTTTGATTAAAGCGGCATTGAAGCTCTTGGCTCCGAAAGGCTGATAGGTTATTATAAGATATGATAGAGCCTGACCCTAATTTGCGACCACAACCCTTGGTTGATGATGTTGATCGTGCATTGCGCCCACAAAGTTTGGATGATTTTACAGGTCAGGCAGATGCGCGTGCTAACCTAAAGATTTTCATTGAAAGTGCAAAAAAACGTGGCCAAGCTATGGACCATACACTTTTTTATGGACCTCCAGGTTTGGGTAAGACAACCTTAGCGCAGATAATCTCTAAAGAACTTGGTGTTAATTTTCGTATGACCTCTGGACCTGTGTTAGCAAAAGCAGGAGATTTAGCTGCTATTCTAACAAATTTAGAAGAAAAAGACGTTTTATTTATTGATGAAATTCATCGCTTAAACCCCGTAGTCGAAGAGGTCTTATATCCAGCACTAGAGGATTTTGAATTAGATTTAATGATTGGTGAAGGCCCGGCTGCTCGATCTGTTCGCATCGACCTTCAGCCATTCACACTAGTTGGTGCAACTACACGGTTAGGTTTGTTGACAACTCCACTTCGTGATCGTTTTGGTATTCCTGTTCGGTTAGAGTTTTATACTATTGATGAATTATGTTTCATTGTTGAACGTGGTGCGCGGCTTATGGGTATTAATGCATCACCTGATGGTGCTCGCGAAATTGCACGCCGCGCAAGGGGTACTCCAAGAATTGCAGGTCGCTTGTTGCGACGCGTTGTTGATTTTGCAACAGTTGAGGGTAACGGAACTATATCCAAAGAATTAGCTGATAACTCTTTGACGCGTTTAGGTGTTGATGATTTGGGGTTAGATGGTGCTGACCGGCGCTATTTGCGAATGCTTGCTGAAAATTATGCTGGTGGCCCTGTTGGTGTAGAAACTATCGCTGCAGCATTATCTGAATCACGTGATGCTATTGAAGAAGTTGTTGAGCCATTCTTATTGCAACAAGGCTTAGTCCAACGAACACCTCGCGGAAGAATGTTGGGGCAAAAAGCTTGGACACATTTGGGAATGCGTGCACCAAAGTCTTCAAATCAGACAGATTTATTTACAGGAAAAAAATGACTGAACTTGCTTTAAGCAGTGCTAAAATAGAAGCTCTTTTTAGCCACGCAGATGGAATCTTTAGATTTGCTCGTTGGAGCCGTCCTATAGTGCCAGTTGTTTTTGGTGTTGATGATGAAACTCTTAAGCATATTAAGTCAGCCATCGTTACCACAGTTGGTATAACTGGATTTAAAATTGAAGAAACTGACCCTGAATTAGGAGCTAATTTTATGTGGTTTTTTTGCCATAATTGGGATGAAATTTTAGCAGTGCCAGATCTTGAAAATCTAATCCCAAATTTAAAAGATATTATTACGAAATTACAATTTACTCAGACTAGTACTTACCGCATTTTTTCTTTTGACCCTGACGGTGGAATCAACATGTGTGTGCAATTGATAAAAGTTTTTGGAGATACTGCTAAAATGTCTATTCAAGCACTTACAACGGGCGAAACGTATCAATGTTTGGCATTGTTTGGGCCCAATGCATTTTTAAAAGAAAGCCCAATTGCTGTAATAAAAGAAAATAGTCTTTGTATACCTAAACCAAATTATGCTGCGCTGATACGTGCGGCTTACGATCCAGTTTTGCCTCATGCAACTCAAGAGCCAAGCCATTCGTTGCGACTATCTGCACGAGCCAACATACTTTTATTAGATATGATTCAATGATACATAGTTTTTCTTTACGTGTTTATTACGAAGACACAGATTTAGCAGGTATCGTTTACTATGCAAATTATCTCAAATTTATTGAACGAGGACGCTCAACATTGATACGTGAAGTGGGAATTGATCAACTTTTTTTAAAGAAGCAGGGGTATCTATTTGCAGTAAAAAGTCTAACTGCAGATTATCATGCATCTGCACAAATGGATGATGAGTTAACAGTAAAAACTGTTTTAATATCCGTTTCAGGGGCAAAAATCATTTTTGATCAACGTGTGTTTAATTCAAATAAACTTCTTTTCTCATCAATTGTAACCATTGCTTATGTAACAACTGGAGGTCGGCCAGTCCGATTACCATCTAAAACTATAGAAAAATTACAGCAGTTTGCCGCTTAAGGTTTAAATAGGTATGAAAATTATAGTTTTCTGATTATTTATCCGTTATGTTATAATAAACAATAAATGCGTTGCTAATAAATAGCGACCCTAGGCAGAACGAGCATTATAATGGCAACTGAAGCACTTGTGGCAGCATCAGAGATTGATTTTTCTGTACTTGCACTTTTTTTACGAGCAACATTCACTGTTAAGTTAGTAATGTTGATGTTGATATTCGCATCTATATGGTCATGGTCAATCATAATTCAAAAATTTATTAATTATAGAACAGCACGAAAAAGCGCACATATATTTGATCGTGCTTTTTGGTCTGGAGCACCACTAGATCAATTATATGAGCGTGTAGGATCAGATCCAACTGGCGCCAATGAAAAGATTTTTGCAGCGGCAATGAGTGAATGGGAGAGATCTCACCGCGGGGAGGATTTAATTGGTGGGGCACAACAGAGAATAGATCGTTCCATGGATGTTGCTATTGCGCGAGAAAGTGAAAATTTAAATAATGGGCTTACTTTTTTAGCAACTGTTGGATCAACGGCGCCTTTCATTGGCTTGTTTGGAACTGTTTGGGGGATTAAAAATGCCTTTGAAGAAATTGCTATTCAGCAAAATACTAACTTAGCTGTTGTTGCTCCAGGTATTGCTGAGGCCTTAGTTGCCACTGCTTTGGGGCTTCTAGCTGCTATACCAGCTGTTATTTTTTATAATAAATTATCTGCTGATGCAGACCGTTTGATTGGTGGATATGAAAGCTTTGCTGATGAGTTTTCCACTATTTTGTCTCGTCAACTCGATACATAGGAGCCAATCATGGGGGCATCAATTGCACCAAGAGGTAGTGGAGGTGGAAAGCGCCGCCGGAGCCATGCTAAAAGCCGGCCTATGGCTGAAATCAATGTGACACCTTTTGTAGATGTTATGTTGGTATTATTAATTATATTCATGGTTGCAGCGCCAATGCTTACAGTTGGTGTACCAATAGAATTACCTAAAACTGCAGCTCAGGCATTGCCGACTGAACAAGAAGAACCACTCACAATAGCACTAACTTCTGATGGGCGTGTGATGTTACAAAATACTGAAATAGATCGAGAGAATCTAATAATAAAATTACAGGCAATTTTGGCAGAGCGGAGTGGTAATAAAGTCTTTTTACGTGCTGACGGTACTATAAATTATGCGGATGTAATGGAAGTTATGGGTGCATTAAATGCTGGTGGCTTTAACAATATTGGTTTGGTGACGGATGCAGGTGGTCCTAAACTAAATGGTTCGGATCCTTAGGAAATCATAGTGGATGCTGGCGTCAAAATATCAGGCTTTGCACATGTGGTGCTTATTGGAATTGCAATATTTGGCGCGCCCTTATTTAGCTCAGATAAGGAAAATGCAATCCAGATATCTGAGGTTTCACTAATTACGCTTGAGGATTTTGCATCATTAACTTCAACTCCTCCTTCTGTATCAAACATTTTACCTAATATTATTGAACCTGTTGAAGTAGAGCCAACACCTGTTGAAGTAGAGCCAACACCTGTTGAAGTAGAGCCAACACCTGTTGAAGTAGAGCCAACACCTGTTGAAGTAGATCCAACACCTGTTGAAGTAGATCCAACACCTGTTGAAGTAGAGCCAACACCTGTTGAAGTAGATCCAACACCTGTTGAAGTAGATCCAACACCTGTTGAAATTGGTGATACAGAAATTGAACCTACTGCTCCAATTGCTTCTATTGATATCATTGGAGAGTTAACACCAGAATTAAATGAAACTACACCGCCAAAACCATCTGACACAATTTCAAATGTAATCATTGAAGCTCCAAAAGATCCAGTAAAGCCAGAAGCACCATCAAAACCATCAAGTATAGACGTGCCATCTCCTGATAAATTAGAACCCAAGTTTGTTGAGAAACAAGAACCTGCTTCAGCAGCAAAAGAAAGTACAACTAAAAGTGTAACTGAAGCAGAAAAGCGCGAAAGTGAACTTGTTCCAAGTAGTTCATCAAGGCCTAAAAGACGACCTAAAAATCTAAAAATTGTTAAATTAGATAAGCCTGAATTAAAAATTGAAGAAACAAATAAAACTATTTCAATAAAAGATGCGATTGCTAAGGAAATGGCTAAAGATAAAGTAAATGAAGTTATTGTTAGAGATAATCAAATTGAAAAAGTTACTGGACCACCTCTAACTGTGGGAGAGACAAATAATTTGATGTTTGCCATTCAAGAATGTTGGAATGTACCTGTGGGGTTGGAAAATGATTCTTCTAACATTATAACTATGGGAATAAAGTTAACTCAAGATGGTAGATTAGAAGAAAAACCAAAAAAGTTATCGCCAAATACTGGTTCTGAAGCGGGTATGTTACAAGCTTATGAAGCTGCAAGAAGGGCTTTAATTCGTTGCCAACCTTATGATTTGCCTGCTGAAAAATATGAAGCATGGCGCGATATTGAAATTGTGTTTAACCCTGAACAGATGGTGCTGAGATGAAATATTATACTAAATTAATTATAATGGCATTAGCCCTGATTATATTTAAAAATTCGCCCTTGATGGCACAGTCCAAGCCATTACGCATCGAAATTAGCCAAGGTGTTATTGAGCCTATGCCAATAGCATTGTCTAAATTTATGACTGTTGGAGGCACTTCAGCAGAATATTCTGAACAAATTGCATCTGTGATTATGGCTGACTTAATTGGTTCTGGTTTATTTAGAGAAATTCCTAGGTCGGCGCATATCTCTGCTTCCACTGATTTTAATTTACCAGTGCAGTTTGCTGACTGGCGGGTGATTAATGCTGATGCACTTATTACTGGCTCTGTAAATATTCAAGGTGATGTACTAATTCTAAAGTTTCGACTATTTGATGTTTTTGCACAAACTGCCTTAGGTGAAGGTTTACAGTTTCAAGCAAATAAAGACAATTGGCGTCGCATGTCACATAAGATTGCTGATGCAGTATATTCACGTTTAACTGGTGAAGCAGCATATTTTGATAGTAGAGTGGCATATATTTCAGAAAAAGGTCCAAAAAATGCTCGTAAAAAGAGACTTACTATCATGGACTATGATGGGGCCAATAGTCGCTTTTTAACTGATGATAATGATATCGTTTTGGCACCACGCTTTTCGCCAAACAATGAGGAAATTGTTTACACTAGTTATAAATCGGGCACCCCTAAAGTATATCTAATTAATGTTGATACTTTGGATCAACGCCTTTTGGATGAACAGCCTGGAATGACGTTTGCTCCACGTTTTTCACCAGATGGACGTAGTGTAGTAATGTCTTTGACGGATAGGGGTAACACAGATATTTATACTGTTGATCTAAAGAATGGCCGGAAAACGCGTCTTACATCTGGTATTTCAATTGATACTGCGCCAAGTTATTCGCCAGATGGAAAGCAGATTGTATTTGAATCAGATAGAGGAGGTAGGCAGCAAATATATTTGATGTCGGTCCTTGGAGGCGAAGCAACGCGTATCAGTTTTGGGAAGGGTAGTTATGGCACGCCTGTTTGGTCCCCACGTGGAGATATGATAGCTTTCACAAAGATTAACCAAGGGCGCTTTCATATAGGTGTTATGCGTACTGATGGAAAAAATGAACGTCTTTTGACAGCATCGTTTTTGGATGAAGGGCCTTCATGGTCACCAAATGGTCGTGTTATTATGTTTTTTCGAGAAACAGCTGGAGCTAATGGTGCCCCAGAGATTTATTCTGTGGATGTAACGGGCCGTAATCTTAAACGAGTAAAGACACCCAGCTCTGGATCTGATCCTGCGTGGTCTGGACTGTTGAAATAACAATTAATTTCTATTATCATAAATTAATATTAACAATAAAAACGGCACAAAGCCGACTATATAAGAGGAAGAGCATAATGACCTCATTAAAACTAACACTTGCAGCAGTAGCCTTATTTGGGCTGACAGCATGTGATTCAGCTGGCTCTATGGGAGGGTTTGGTAAGAATGGTGGTATTATGCAATCTTCGCTTGATCCTGCTGGAGTTGCTTACTTCAACCAAGAGATTGGTGATACTGTTGTTTTCTTAGTTGACCAATCTAGTTTGACACCTGTAGCAACTGATTTGCTCAACAAGCAGGCTGAGTGGTTACTAAACAACCCTAATAAATCAGTAATTATTGAAGGACATGCAGATGAAACGGGTACGCGTGAATATAACTTAGCATTAGGTGCGCGCCGTGCTGCATCTGTTCAAAATTATTTAGTGAGCCGTGGATTAACTGATGCACGCATTAGTACTGTAACTTTTGGAAAAGAACGCCCATTGGCAATTTGTTCAGATGAAGCTTGTTGGTCTAAAAATCGGCGATCTGTAACATTAGTTGCCGGCGGTTTGGGCAGTTAATTAATGCTCAAAAGCTTTTTTAAAATACTATTTTTATTAATATTTATGGCAACTGCATCTAATGTAGTTGCCCAAAATACTTTTCAAAATCTTGGAGCAGTATTTGAAGGCACATCAAAAGAACTGACTAGTGTTGGAGCTGAATTAGAAAACTTATCGTCAAAAATTAAAAAGATTCAATCAGAACTTGCAGAAAATAATACTACATTAAATATTACGCCTTCTGGTGCTGCATTGATGCGAATAGATGTTATTGAAAGTGAAGTGCGTACTTTAATCAGCCAAATAGAAAAATTACGATTTCGCATCGAAGATATAGCTAATGATTCAACAAATCGTATAGGTGACTTAGAATTTCGCATGGTAGAATTAGAAGGTGGGGATATTACTCAGTTAGGCCAGCCTCGGCCCATTGGTGGAAGTGCCGATTGGACTTTAAATAATATTAAAGGCGGTGCCGAAATTACTATTATTGAAAAATCTAATTATAAAACGGCATTAGATTTATTAAATGTAGGTAATTTCGAGTTAGCAGTACAACAATTTGATAAACTTATAATTGAATTTCCAGGTGGTCCACTTATATCTGCCGCACACTATTCTAAAGGTGAAGCTTTTATAGGATTAAATAAATGGAGAACTGCTGGCCGAAGTTTCTTAGAAAGTTTTAAGTCTGATCCATCAGGTGAAATTGCTCCAAAAGCCTTATACAAACTTGGAGTTAGTTTGGGAAAATTACATAAAGTAGAAGAGGCGTGTAAAACTTTACTTAAGGTAGGACTTCTTTTTCCAAAAAACACAATTGTTTTGGATGCCAGCAATGAAATGCAAATATTAGGCTGCATGTGACCTGCATCATCTCACAAGACCTTTCATTAAAATTTTCAGAAAATATGTGTGTCATGGCACCAAAACTATCTGGACATAAAATTGGGCTAGCTGTTTCTGGTGGAGGAGATTCTATGGCCTTGTTGTATTTGATGGATGAGTGGGCGAGCCAAAATCAACAAAAACTATATGTCGCTACCGTTGACCATGGGCTTCGTAAAGAATCTGCTTCTGAGGCAAAAATAGTAGAAACTGAGTGTAAAAAACTTAATATTGAATGCAAAATTTTAAAATGGAACGGTTGGAATAAGGTTGGAAACCTTCTTGATGCAGCTCGTAATGCACGCAATGAGTTAATAGGTGAATGGGCGGATGAGTTAAGGTTAAATAGTGTGGCAACTGGTCATACAGCAGATGATCAAGCTGAGACATTTTTGTTGCGTCTTGCCCGAGGATCAGGTGTGGATGGATTGTCTGGAATGGCGCCATTTGGATATAAAAAGGCTATGCTATGGTTTCGGCCTATACTAGCTTATCGGCGTTCAGATTTACGTGCTTTTTTATCATATAAAGGTATTAAATGGGTTGATGATCCTAGTAATGAAAATACTCGATTTGAGCGTATAAAAATGCGCCAAGCTCAAAATATGCTAGATAATTTAGGATTAACAGTTGATAGATTAGTTGAAACTGCCGACAAGATGGCTACAGCTAGAAGCGCTTTAGAGCTTTTAACCAAAGAGTGTGCTGAAAATGTTACTTCACTTACAATATTAGGTACTGTAAAATTAGATGTTAAAGCGTTTAGCCTCTTACCACTCGAATTGCGCTACCGTCTATTTGCTCATGTATTAAAATGGGTTTCAGGCTCAAAATATCGCCCACGTTTTAATTCATTGATAAAAAGCAGCAACAGATTATCTATTGGTAAAGATCACACACTCATGGGATGTCATATCATTTCTGATGGTATTTTTGCAGAAGTGTGTCGTGAAGTTTCAAAAATAGAAAGTATAAAAGATTTTTCAAAACCATTTGATAATAAATGGGTCTTAACCAATAATATCTCGTATGATGGACTTGTAATTGGTCCACTTGGTGAAGAGGGCTTGCTTCAATGTGAGGGATGGAGAAAACTCAAATTTTCTCGCATCAGTCTCATGGGCAGTCCAGCTATTTGGAAGGATAATGTCTTAATAGCTGCACCTATGGCTGGTTTAGAAATGAACTGGAAATGTTACTTAACAAAAGATTATAAAAATTTTTTTTCAATGATTGTGACGCATTGAAACTTCTAAAGAATACTATACATCTATGTTAATAATAATGCAGGATCTTCCCTGCATAAATAAGGAGTTTTGATTTTGGGAAATAATAAGAATATCGCCTTTTGGGTAGTTCTTTTTCTTTTAATGATTGCAGTTTTTCAAGTTATCGGTGGAAATTCATCAACGAAGGCTTTAGATGAGATTTCATACTCTCAAGCCATTGAAAGCATTGAGAAAGGTGACGTAAAGTCAGCTGAGATTGATGGTGAAAATCTGACGATTACACTAAATGCGAATAATGCAAGATTAAAAGCCATTATTCCAAACTGGCCATTTAATGAAGGTGCTATTGAAACACTACTTGATAACAAAGTAGAAGTTGAAGCGATTAAACAACAAGAATCAGGTCTTGCATCCTTTTTACAATATTTGTTGCCGTTCGTCTTAATAGTGGGGGTTTGGATCTTTTTCATGAACCGCATGCAGGGTGGTGGTAAAGGTGGCGCTATGGGCTTTGGTAAGTCTAAAGCAAAGCTATTAAACCAAAATGAAGATCGTAAAACATTTGATGATGTTGCAGGCATCGATGAGGCTAAAGAAGAATTGGAAGAAATAGTTGAGTTTCTTCGTAATCCACAAAAATTTAGTCGCCTTGGTGGACAAATTCCAAAAGGTGCATTGCTAATTGGTCCTCCAGGTACTGGGAAAACTTTATTAGCCCGCGCTATTGCTGGTGAAGCAGGCGTCCCATTCTTTACTATTTCTGGTTCTGACTTTGTTGAAATGTTTGTGGGGGTAGGCGCGTCTAGAGTACGCGACATGTTTGAGCAGGCAAAGAAAAATGCTCCATGTATCGTATTTATTGATGAAATTGATGCTGTTGGCCGTCATCGTGGTGCGGGCCATGGTGGTGGAAATGACGAGCGCGAACAAACATTAAATCAGTTACTAGTTGAAATGGATGGCTTCTCTGCAAATGAAGGCGTGATTTTATTAGCGGCAACTAATCGTCCTGATGTACTAGATCCAGCATTAAAACGTCCTGGTCGTTTTGACCGTCAGGTACAAGTGCCTAACCCTGATATAAAAGGCCGAGAGAAAATTTTAACTGTACATGCGCGCAAATCACCATTGGGTCCAGATGTAGATCTTCGCATAATTGCACGTGGTACGCCTGGGTTTTCGGGGGCAGATTTGGCTAACTTAGTAAATGAAGCTGCTTTGACGGCTGCTCGAACAGGTAAGCGATTTGTCACTATGGAAGATTTTGAGTTTGCAAAAGATAAGGTCATGATGGGAGCTGAGCGTCGCTCAATGGTTTTAACTGACGAGCAGAAAGAGCATACTGCCTACCATGAAGCCGGTCACGCAATTGTTGGTCTCAACCTAGATAAATGTGATCCTGTTTATAAAGCTACTATTATACCACGCGGAGGTGCTTTAGGAATGGTTGTCTCTTTACCAGAAATTGAGCGTCTAAACTGGCATAAAGATGAATGTAAGCAAAAGATTGCTATGACAATGGCTGGAAAAGCTGCTGAGATCTTAAAATGGGGTGAGGGTGACGTATCTAATGGTCCGTCTGGTGATATTCAGCAAGCGTCTTCACTAGCACGTGCTATGGTTATGCGTTGGGGAATGTCCGATAAAGTAGGTGATGTTGATTACCAGGCAGCTCATGAAGGTTACTCTGGTGGTAACATTGGTGGCTTCTCAATATCTGCTAAAACTAAAGAACTTATCGAAGAAGAAGTAAAAAGCCTAATCGATGAAGGTTACGCAAGTGCTCTTTTTATTCTTAAGAAAAAGAAAAAAGAATTTGAACGCTTGGCACAAGGTTTGTTGGAATATGAAACATTAACTGGTGATGAAATTGAAAAAGTTATAAAAGGCAAAAAAATTGTTAATATTGATGATGAAGAACCTTCAAAGTCAAAGGCAAAACCAAGTTTAGCTGCAGTTCCTAAAACTTCTCGTAAGCCTCGAAAACCTAAAAAATTAGATACAGAATAAAATTTTGAATAAAAAAAGTCTGCTAATCGCGGACTTTTTTTATTTGATTAGGTTGTTACTAGAGGTAAATTTATACAAACGACGATAAATCTAATAATTAGGTCGGAAACTGATTGTGTAAAAGCTACTAAAGTAGGCCACATACAAACAGATTATTCTTTTTAACGGGGCTTGAAATGGCATATAAAACTGATATCGAAATTGCACGCGAAGCAAATAAAAAACCAATTCAAGAAATTGGAGCTAAATTAGGGATCCCATCTGAAGATCTTTTGCCATTTGGACATGATAAAGCAAAAGTTAGTGCCGAATTTATTAAGGCACAACGTGGTAAAAAAGATGGAAAATTAATTTTAGTTACAGCAATTAACCCAACACCAGCTGGTGAGGGGAAAACAACAACCACTGTTGGTCTAGGCGATGGCCTGAATAAAATTGGTAAGAAAGCTGCTGTCTGTATTCGAGAAGCCTCATTGGGGCCTTGTTTTGGCATGAAGGGTGGCGCAGCTGGTGGTGGGTATGCTCAAGTTGTTCCAATGGAGGAGATGAATTTACACTTCACTGGAGATTTTCACGCTATTACTTCTGCGCACAACTTATTATCTGCAATGATTGATAATCATATTTATTGGGGTAATGAATTAGAAATTGATCAGCGGCGTGTCGTCTGGAGACGTGTTCTTGATATGAACGACCGGGCTTTGAGAGATGTAGTAACTTCTTTAGGTGGAGTATCGAACGGTTTTCCTCGACAGTCTGGCTTTGACATAACTGTTGCATCGGAAGTAATGGCAATTTTGTGCCTAGCATTAGATATGGAAGATTTACAAAAGCGCTTAGGTGATATTATTGTTGCATATCGCCGAGATCGTACGCCAGTTTATTCACGAGATATTAAAGCAGATGGTGCTATGGCAGTTCTCTTACAGCAGGCAATGCAACCAAACTTAGTACAAACTTTAGAAAACAACCCAGCATTTGTTCATGGTGGGCCATTTGCAAATATTGCGCATGGTTGTAATTCTGTAATTGCTACAACTACCGCACTTAAACTTGCTGATTATGTTGTGACTGAAGCTGGCTTTGGAGCTGATCTGGGCGCAGAAAAATTTATGAATATTAAGTGCCGTAAGGCAGGTATTGCTCCAAGCGTGGTAGTTCTTGTTGCCACGGTTAGAGCCATGAAAATGAATGGTGGTGTTGCTAAAGCTGATTTGGGCCCAGAAAATATCTCTGCCGTGAAAGATGGCTGTCCAAACCTTGGCCGTCATATTGAAAATTTGAAATCATTTGGTGTACCCGTAGTCGTAGCTATCAACCACTTTGTCACGGATACTGATGATGAAGTGCAAGCAGTTAAAGATTATGTCGTTGGGCAAGGTGCTGAAGCAATTTTATCAAAACATTGGGAGTTCGGTTCAGAAGGTTGCGCAGAACTTGCAACACGGGTTTCTGAGATAGCAGATGCTGATATGGCAAATTTCGCCCCTATCTATCCTGATGATATGCCTTTATTTGAGAAAATAGAGACAATTGCAAAACGTATATATCGCGCAGATGAAGTCCTTGCAGATAAGAAAATTCGTGACCAATTGCGCCAATGGGAAGAGCAAGGCTATGGTCATTTACCTATATGTATGGCTAAAACTCAATACAGCTTTAGTACTGACCCTAATTTGCGTGGAGCACCTACAGGGCATTCGGTTCCAGTACGTGAAGTGCGTTTAGCAGCGGGTGCTGGATTCATTGTAGCTATCTGTGGTGAAATCATGACAATGCCAGGTTTACCCAGAGTACCTTCAGCTGAAGCAATCATGCTTAATAGTGAAGGTCAAATAGACGGCTTATTTTAAATAAAAAATAAATGTGCTTATTGTTTAAGCGCATCTAGTACCCAACAACAAAAGGAAATAGCAAATGGCTGCAAAAGTTATAGATGGCAAAATTTTTGCAGCAGGTGTGCGAGCCCAGGTTGGGGAGCAGGTTTTGCGATTAAAGAATGAAAAAAATATTATACCAGGATTAGCTGTAATTTTAGTTGGTGAAGACGCTGCTAGCCAAGTCTATGTTCGAAATAAACATACTTCAACTATTGAGGTTGGTATGAATAGCTATGAACATCGTTTGGACTCAAATACACCTGAAGTAGATCTACTCGCTTTAATTGACCAATTAAATAATGATCCAAAAGTGCATGGTATTCTTTGCCAGTTGCCTTTACCGGGTCATTTGAATGAAGAGTTAGTGATTAATTCAATTATACCTGAAAAAGATGTTGATGGTTTTCATATATCTAATGTGGGAATGCTTGCAACTGGTCAAAAATCTATGGTTCCTTGTACACCGCTTGGTTGTTTAATGATGCTTCGTGATCATCTTGGGTTATTATCTGGTTTAAATGCAGTTGTTGTTGGCCGCTCAAATATCGTTGGTAAACCAATGGCAAACCTCCTTTTGCGCGATAGTTGCACTGTCACTATAGCTCATAGCCGTACTAAAAATATAGAATCTATATGTCGTAATGCTGATATTGTTATTGCAGCTGTTGGGCAACCTGAGATGATTACAGGTGACTGGATTGGTAATGGAGCAACTGTTATTGATGTAGGAATTAATCGTATCCCACACCCTGAAAAAGATGGAAAATTCAAATTAGTGGGTGATGTGCATTTTGAAAGTGTAAGTGCCAAAGCTGGTGCTATTACGCCGGTTCCTGGTGGTGTTGGCCCTATGACCATTGCGTGCTTATTAGCTAATACTCTTACTGCTTGCTGCCGTTCGAATGGCTTGGAAGAGCCTGAGGGTCTAACAGCATAAAACAAATCTATATTGCTTTGCCAATATGAAAATTATTTTGAACTTTTTATCAGATAGAGGCTCAAAATATGCTGTCAGTGGAAGATCTGTGACATCTAAGTTGGGGGCTTCTGATTTTATAAAAGACTTAAAGCGAAATAAGAAGTTTTCCAAAGCTAGACATAATACTTGGGCATTAATCTTATCAAACGGAATACAAATCAAGAATGATGATGGTGAGGCTGGTGCAGGAGCAATTATGCTACGCATGATAGAAACTGCAGAGTTGTATGACCACATCGTTGTTGTCACTAGGTGGTATGGTGGTACTCATCTTGGTGGGGATAGATTCAGGCATATCAAAACATGTATGGATACATACATATCTACTTTATAATTATTATTTAATTTTAAATGAATTCTGGAATTAACATTAGACTGGTAAAATAATTATTTTATGATCTGACCCCATAAATCGTATTCTGAGGCCTCATCAACTTCAACTTTAACAATGTCACCAATACTTAATGCCTCGCTGCCTTCATCGATAAATAGATTGCCATCAATTTCTGGAGCATCAGCTTTAGTACGACAAGTTGCAATGCCCTCACTGTCGATGTCATCTATAATTGCGTGTAATTGAGTGCCAACTTTAGCAGCTAACTTTGCTTTTGAAATTATTTGCGATTTTTCCATAAAGCGTTCCCAGCGATCCTGTTTAACATCAGGATCAACATGATCTGACAAAGCGTTTGATCGTGCTCCATCTACATTTTCGTATTGAAAACAACCGATACGATCTAATTGTGCCTCATCCAACCAATCCAAGAGGTGTTGAAATTCTGCTTCTGTTTCACCGGGATAACCAACTATGAAAGTCGACCGTAGAGTAATGTCAGGACAATCATTTCGCCAGGCTGCAATTTCTGCTAAAGTATTGGATGATTTTGCAGGGCGAGCCATACGTTTCAATACGTCAGGATGGCTATGCTGAAATGGGATATCTAAATAAGGTAAAATATTATTAGATTGATCTGCCATTAAAGGAATTAGATCACGTACATGTGGATAAGGGTATACATAATGCAAACGTATCCAAGCACCCAATGAGCCTAAATCACGTGTTAAGTCTGTTATATGTGCACGGTGGTTATTAGTATTCTTATGCTTAATATCTACACCATATGCGGAGGTGTCTTGGGATATAACTAAAAGTTCCTTAACCCCTGCATCAACTAACTTTTTGGCTTCACGTATAATAGCGTGTGCTGGACGTGATGTTAAACGGCCCCGCATGTCTGGGATGATGCAAAATTTACATTTATGGTTACAACCTTCAGATATTTTTAAGTAACTATAATGACGTGGTGTTAACGATACTCCAGTAGCAGGTAATAAATCAATAAATGGATCAGGGCTGGGAGGTACAGCCTTATGAACTGCATCTAATACTTGTTCATATTGATGTGGGCCCGTAACTGCTAAAACTGATGGATGAGTGCCACGAATGTAATCCTCTTCGGCACCAAGGCAGCCAGTCACTATAACGCGGCCATTTTCAGATAATGCTTCACTAATGGCTTCCAAACTTTCAGCTTTAGCGCTATCCAAAAAACCACATGTATTAACGATTACGGCTTCAGCATCTTTATAGTCAGGGCTGATGGCGTAACCTTCTGCTCGTAGGCGTGTTAGGATGCGTTCGCTATCCACTAAAGCTTTGGGGCAGCCAAGGCTAACCATACCAATTTTTGGCTGACCGTTGCGAGCGGGTTCATTGATACGTAATCGAGGTGCAAGATCAGGACGGAGCTTTAATGGGTTCTGTGACATGAGAAGTCTTATAAGGTTTCGTGGAATCTATGCAATGGTACAGATTTAGCAGATCATATGATGATTGACATATAATGCCCAGATTAAGTTATATTTTTATTAAAAGTAGCTTGACGCATCTACACCTTTGACATACTTAGCTCACACTCTGTGGCGGGGTAGCTCAGGTGGTTAGAGCAGCGGAATCATAATCCGCGTGTCCGGGGTTCAAGTCCCTGTCCCGCTACCAATTTTCCAAATAAATCAATATTTTATATTTACTACATAGCGTATTGGCAAACTTCTTCGTACTAGTGGCCATTGCGCAGATTATCAGTGAAAGCGCTGGAGTATGGCTAATGCGATCACGTAAAATTATATTCGATTCTGCTTCTAACGCTTTCTTCTGCTGACTAACGGCTGTGTGTATCATAAAAATAGAAACTATGATGGCGCTGAAAATACTGTATTCTTCATTATCAATGAGGATCTTAAGCATTAGGGTAAACATGACTTATTTCTTATTATGTAAGTTTAACTTTCACTTAATGTTAGGCATTGGTGCTTTTTAATAAGAATGACTTACTATTAATTTAGCTAGAGTTTGGAGCGTCTCTGACGCCCTGGAATACGATATGGTTAGAATAAACGAAATTGTGGCGCCAAGCAAAGTTGTTCCGTTCGTTGGTGCCAAGAAAAAAATATTTGGTCGTTAAGACTCAAAATATGAAATCGACGAATACCTTGATATAAAATATTGCTGTATGGGCGGGCTTTCTGCATGATTGCAACAGATGTTAATGAAAAAAGGAAGATAAAATGAGGGGTGCTGACTTATTAGTTAAAACATTATCAGCGGCGGGTGTCACCAGAATTTTCTCGCTTTCTGGGAATCAAATTATGCCAATATATGACGCTTGTTTTGATGCTAAAATTCAGATTATTCATACTCGGCACGAGGCTGCAGCCGTATTTATGGCTGAGGCTTATGCTCAGTTGACGGGTGAGATTGCTGTGGCGATGGTAACTGCTGGAGCAGGGACTGCCAATGCGTTAGGCTCTTTGTTTACTTGTTTGGAATCTCAGACACCAGTTCTGTTTCTGACAGGCGATTCCCCGATTAGCCAAGATGGACGCGGCGCGTTTCAAGAACTCGATCAGGTGCCAATGACAGCCCCAGTAACGAAGCTATCATTTAGGTCGAAACGAGTCAGTGACTTTGGTTTTGATACAGCACGTGCCATTCGGACGGCAAAATCAGGCCGCCCTGGACCTGTTCACATGGCGTTACCTTTTGATTTGGTCGATGCCGACGTCTCTGGCAGTATTGTGCCAAATTCAATTGCATTTACCAAAGAACGGATGCGGCTTAGTGGTGGTGATATTCGACTGGTTTTGCAAACTCTAACAGAAGCAAAGCGCCCGCTGGTGATATGTGGACCTGCGATGAATGAAACTCGAAATCCTGGCCGCCTTCATGCATTAAGTGACGCATTGGACGCACCTGTTGTCGTGATGGAGAGCCCAAGAGGTTTCAAAGACCCTGCACTCGGGAATTTTTCGCAAGCTCTTTTGCAAGCTGATGTAATCGTTTGTCTGGGTAAGCGGATTGATTTTACACTAAACTTTGGCAGCCCCGCCACATTTGACCAATCTTGTAAATGGATCGTGGTCGAAGCTGATGTGAATGAACGTACCCGTGCTCACTTAAATTTAGGCACTCAGTTGGCAGCGTGTTTTGCCGCTGATCCACGTGATATCATAGATGATTTAATCGTTGCTGCCATAGGCAATATGGGGCGTTATGAATGGCGTACAGAAGTCGCTAATTTGATTACGACACGAGATTATTCTGAAAAAGATCAGGTAAATAGTGGTAAGATTACTCCAGCCCAGTTGTGTGCTGCGGTTCAACGACAATTAGAGAGGGCATCCAAGTCTATTCTGATTTGCGACGGCGGTGAATTTGGCCAGTGGGCACAGTCAGCGATCCAAGCAGATCGACGCGTTATAAACGGTATCTCCGGGGCCATAGGTGGGGGGCTATGTTATGGCCTTGGAGCAAAGCAGGCAGACCCTGGGGCACTAGTTTTTGCTCTTATGGGGGACGGGACGGTAGGGTTCCACTTCGCTGAGTTTGAGACAGCCGCCCGGAACAAAATACCTTACATTGTAGTAATAGGTAACGATCGATGCTGGAATGCAGAACACCAAATACAAATGCGCGACTATGGTCCGGATAGGTTGATAGGCTGTTATCTCAGTGATGCGCGTTATGATGAAGCGGCCAAGGGGCTTGGCGGGCATGGTGAATATGTAACTGATCTTGCAGATCTTGATGACGCATTGGATCGAGCCGTGAAAAGCGGCAAGGTTGCCTGTGTCAACGTGATCATAGAGGGTGTGCCTGCGCCAAGCGGTTCTGCACATTAGAAAGTGAAAGAGACAAAGCCAAAAGTAATGTGTGATCGTATTTTGAAAGAGATTTTCTTTTATTAGAGGCTGTAATCTATTTTTCGAATTTAATCGCGTTTATCAACAAGATTTGTTAACCAATCAGGATCCATCTCTGGAACTGATTTTAATAATAACTTTGTATAATCAGGATATGGTGGTGCCATAATTTTACTCTTTAGGCCTTGTTCAACAACAGCCCCCTCATACATGACTACAATCTCATCAGATATGGCCCGAACAACCGCAATGTCATGGGTAATAAACAAATATGTAATATTAAACTCTTTTTGCAACCTCAATAAGAGTTGTAAAATTCCTTCTTGAACAATCTGATCAAGTGCAGATGTGACTTCGTCACAAATAATTACTTCAGGATCAGCTGCTAATGCGCGAGCTATGCAAACACGTTGTTTTTGGCCACCAGATAATTCACCTGGAAATCGATCATAAAAGCTTTCATCAAGTTCGATCATTTCTAATAATTCAAGAATACGTTCTTGTTTTTGAGAGCCAGATAGATTGTGGTAAAACTCCAGTGGGCGCCCAATTATTTCAGAAACTGTTTGGCGTGGGTTCATAGCTGTGTCAGCACTTTGATATATCATTTGGATGCGCCGTAGTTGCCCCTTACTTCGATCTTTAAGTGCTGGAGGAAGGGCTTCTCCATTAAAATAAACTGACCCTGTTATTGGCTGCAATAATCCAGTTATAACTCTAGCTGTTGTAGATTTTCCTGACCCACTCTCACCAACCACAGCAACAGTCCTTCCACGGGGGATATCAATATTTACGTTATGCAAGACCTTTGGCCCACCAATATATGCGGCATCAACATTATTAATTGATATTACAAAATCATCACTAGGGGACTCAGGCTTTTCTAAAGAGCGAACTGACCAAAGTGACTTCGTGTAATTTTCTTTAGGCGACACTAACATTTCTCTAGTTTTAGCTTCTTCAATTTCGTGTCCATACCGCAGAACTTTAATTACATCAGCCATTTGTGCAACAACTGCTAAATCATGAGTAATGTAAAGTGCTGCAGTATTAAACTTTTCAACGATACTGCGCATTGCAACTAGAACTTCAACTTGAGTAGTTACATCTAACGCTGTGGTAGGTTCATCAAAGATGATAAGGTCAGGCCGTGGAGACATAGCCATAGCAGTCATCATCCGCTGTAATTGCCCCCCTGATACCTGATGTGGATATCGATCGCCTATGTTGTTAGGATCTGGTAGCTGTAATTGTTCATAAAGATTGCGAGCGTCTGTTTCTGCAGCATTTTTAGTTTGTAGATTTCGATTTAAACTAGCTTCTACAGTTTGGTCTAGTAGTCTATGAGCAGGGTTGAATGAGGCGGCAGCTGACTGTGCAACATAGGCAATTTTAGTTCCCCAGAGCATACGTTTTTCATCATCATTTGCTTTTATTAAATCTTGGCCATCAAAAATAATTGACCCAGAAGTTATTTTACAGCCAGGTTTTGTAAAGCCCATGCTTGCAAGTCCAAGCGTAGATTTTCCTGCCCCTGACTCTCCTATAAGCCCCATGACTTGCCCTCTGTGGAGTGTGAGATCTATGCCTTTAATAATTTTGTGCCAGCGTTCATCAGAAAACCCTTCAACACGGATGTCTTTCATTTCGAGAAGTATATCACCCTTTTTACCACGTTCAGTGCTCATCTTTTAATCCACTTGTTTTATCGAGAAACCAGTCAACCACAAAGTTTACAGCCACAGTTAAAAGAGCTATGGCTCCAGCAGGAATCATAGGAGTTAATGCTGCTGTAAGATCATATTTTGCAAATTGGATCATAGAAGCATTATCCCGCACCATCGATCCCCAATCGGCTGTTGGTGGTTGGATTCCTAGACCTAAAAAGCTAAGAGCTGCAATTGTTAAAAATACAAAGCTGAACCTTAATCCAAACTCAGCAATTAACGGTGGCATAATATTTGGCAAAATTTCCCGGCGCATAATCCAAGCTAGCTTTTCACCTCGAAGTTTTGCTGCTTCAACATAATCCATAACGACAACACTTATTGCCACTGATCTTGTTAACCTAAAGACGCGAGTACTGTCTAGAACTGCAATAATTAAGATTAGTGAAAGGACACTTGAACCAAATATAGTGAGTAACATAAGCGCAAAAATAAGACCGGGAATAGCCATTAAAACATCAACTAAACGACTTAAAATTTGGTCGGTCCAGCCTCCTGAAATTGCAGCCACTAAGCCAAGACTACCACCGATAGCAAATGAAACTAGTGTTGTTGCTAAGGCTATGCCTATCGTATTTCTGGCGCCATAAATTAAGCGTGAAAAAATATCACGCCCAATCTGATCAGTTCCGAAAATATGTTCACCTCCCCAAGGTGCGAAAGATGATGTAAATATTTCAGCTTCACCATGTGGTGCAAGTAATGGTGCAAAGAGCGCTACAAAAAAATAGGCTAAAATAACTAATATTCCAAACCATGCTGAATATGGTGCTTTACTCAATTCTAGCTTTACAATTTGCCATTGAGAACGGCGCTCGCGCATTTTGTTGACTTCCGCGGCAGCTGAATAGCCTTTTGGAGGATTTGTCATTTTGGATGTAACAATCTTGGGTTTGTAACAATACCAATAATATCGGCTGTTAGATTAAGTAAAATATATGTTGTCGCAAAAATTAAAACGCAGGCTTGAACGACTGGAATATCCCGTGTGGTTACAGAATCAACCATTAACTGTCCTATGCCTGGATAAACAAATACAACCTCCACTACTACAACACCGACCACTAAATAGGCCAAGTTAAATGCGATGACTGTAGCTATTGGAGCCCAAGCATTTGGTAGGGCATGACGCAAAATAACTTTAGCTTTTGAAATGCCTTTAAGTTGTGCCATTTCAATATATGGGCTAGCGAGCAAATTTATTAAAGCGGCGCGTGTCATTCGCATCATGTGTGCCACAATAACAAGTGTTAATGTAAGTGCTGGCAAGACGCACTTATAAATGCGCTCTCCTAAAGCTGTGTCTACGTTGACATTTGCTAGCGATGGAAAAATAGGCCAAAGCGAAGAGAAAAACAAAATTAATAAATATGCTAAGAAAAACTCTGGAAATGAAATTGTTGTAAGTGTCAAAGCGTTAACGGATCGATCATAAATTGAATTGCGGTATAGAGCGGCTGTTATGCCAAGAATTAGTGATAAAGGTATTGAAATTATTGCTGCCATGCCAGCTAGAAAAAGAGTGTTTCCAAGGCGAGGAGCAACTAAATCGATAACTGCACGTGATCGATCTACTCCTGATGAATTGCGTCCAGAAAAAGATGACCCAAAATCGCCTTGAAGAACTGCTCCGATCCAATCAAAATAGCGCATATATGCAGGTTGATCTAATCCAAGTTCGCGGCGAAAAGCTGCTACTGTCTCTTCTGTTGCAGCCTGTCCAAGAATTGCTTGAGTGAAATCGCCTGGTAAAAACTCGATTGAACTAAATATTATAATCGAAACAAAGAAAAGTGTTAAAAGACCAAGTAATAAGCGCTGTATAATAGTAATTAAAATTGGGTGCACAAAATTACTCCAGTCTTTAAAAATATTCAATGCCTGTGATGGGCTTGTTGTAAAGGTATCATTCAATCTCAATATAACATTACAAAGTTAAAAAAGGCTATGGCTGAAAGTGATATCTATAAAGTCTCTTCTAAAAGTTAATTATTTTAATAAAATTCATGTCTACTAAAATATAATAATACGTATATCATTATTAAATTTTTAAAATTTAGTATTTCATTAATAATTATGCGACAATATATCTAGCGATTGATTCTTAGTGTTGAAATTAAGAAAAATTAAGCTGTTAACGAAGGAGAAGAATATGAAAAAACGTTTTATTTCACTACAATCATTTAAATTATCCACAGGTCAGATTAACAGACGCCAATTTGTAATGTCTGCAGTTGCAGCGGGTGTTGTCCTGCCAACTGCTCTTATGATGGCTGACAAGGCTGTAGCCGCAACACCTAAAAAAGGTGGGAACCTGCGCTATGGCACTGGTTTCGGCTCTACCACGGACACATTAGATCCTGGAACTTTTGAAAACTCAATGGCAACTAATATTGGTATGTCGTTTGGTAACCATCTTACTGAAATTGGTAGTGACGGCCAATTACGTCCTGAGCTAGCTGAAAGCTATGAATCCACTGACGGCAAAACTTGGGTTTTCAACCTGCGCCAAGGTGTCGAGTTTCATAATGGGAAAACTCTTACTTCAGATGATGTTATAGCGACTTATGAATATCATAGTGGTGAAGACAGTAAATCTGCGGCAAAAGGCCTACTAAGCCAAGTTGTATCAATGTCTGCTGATGGCCCAAATCGCGTAATTTTTGAACTTAAAGCTCCAAACGCTGGTTTCCCTTATATTGTAAGTGATTACCATTTGTTAATTCTGCCATCAGTTGATGGAAAAATTGACCCACAATCAGGTATTGGTACTGGTGGTTATATTATAGAGACTTTTGAACCTGGTGTTCGTGCTACATTTAACCGTAACCCAAATTACTGGAAAGATGGTGCTGCGCATTTTGATCAAATCGAACTTATCGCTTTATTGGATACAACTGCGCGCCAAAATGCAGTAATGACTGGTGATGTTGACGCTATAGATCGTGTTGACCCCAAAACAGTATCGCTTCTAGCTCGGGTTCCAACACTCGAGATTTTAGAAGTTGCAGGCACATTGCATTATACCATGCCAATGCGTGTGACATCAGAACCATTTGACAATCGGGATCTTCGACTTGCTCTGAAACATTCAATAAAGCGTCAAGAACTAGTTGATAAAATTTTACTTGGCCACGGTTCTCTTGGAAACGATCATCCTATTTCTTCAGCTAATCCTTTCCACGCGTCTGAAATGCCTCAGCGTGAATTTAATCCTGAAAAAGCTATGGAGCATTACGCAGCATCTGGCCACAGTGGTACGATCCAATTATCTGCCTCTGATGCCGCATTTGCTGGCGCTGTTGATGCAGCTCAATTGATTGCAGCTTCAGCCAAAGAAGTTGGTATTGATATCGAAGTTGTTCGTGAGCCGGCAGATGGTTATTGGTCAAACGTTTGGAATAAAAAACCTTGGTGCACATGCTATTGGGGTGGGCGTCCGACTGAAGATTGGATGTATTCATCAGCATATGTTGATGACACTGAATGGAATGATACAGATTGGCGTACAACGCCAGATGCAATAAAATTTAATGGTATTGTTAAGGAGGCTCGTGCAGAGTTAGACGTTGATAAACGTCGTTCAATGTATGCTGAAACCCAACAACTTATCAGTGATGATGGGGGTGCTATTGTCCCAATGTTTGCAAATCATATTCATGCGGTTTCTAAAAATATTTCGCATAGTGAGGATGTAGCAGGTAACTGGTCATCGGATGGGGGTAAATTTGGAGAGCGCTGGTGGACAGCATAATTCAATATTAATATTGTAATAATTGAGGCAGCTATGAAAGTAGCTGCCTTTTTTATATTCATGAGAAAAAGAAGTGTTAATATGTTCGAACTTTAATGAAGATGATGCATCATAGATCTTTAATTTTACAAATCCTAATTCAATTAAAAAGTACTTTTGATGAAAACAGTTATAGAATTTCCTCACCAAGTTATTGAGTACCCTGATATGCCAATTATAATGTCTGATGGGTGCCGCTTATCTGCTAGGGTTTGGATGCCTGAAGGGGTGGAAAAAAATCCTGCTCCTGTAATTTTAGAACATCTGCCATATCGAAAACGGGACGGTACAATTGTGCGTGATCAATATACTCACCCCTGGTTTGCAGGGCATGGCTATATTTGTATTCGGACTGACATGCGTGGAAATGGTGACAGTGATGGATTGATGTTTGATGAATATACAGACCAAGAGTTACAGGATGCCGTGGAAGTAATTGAATGGGCTTCGAAGCAATCTTGGTGTAATGGTAACGTCGGAATGATGGGCATTTCTTGGGGTGGGTTTAACGGGCTTCAAGTTGCAGCTTTGGCGCCTAAATCCTTAAAAGCTGTAATTACTCTGTGCTCGAGCGTTGACCGATATGCAGATGATATTCATTATAAAGGTGGATGTTTGCTGGGAGAAAATTTTGGATGGGCAGCTAATATGTTAGCATATTCATCGCGCCCGCCTGATCCAAAAATAGTTGGCGACCGCTGGAAAAAAATGTGGTTGGCTCGCCTTGAGAGTTTAGAATTAATGACCTCAAAATGGTTATACCACCAACATCGAGATGATTATTGGAAGCACGGTTCAATTTGTGAAGATTATTCAACCATAAAAGCTGCTGTCTTGTCGCTTGGTGGTTGGCACGATGGTTACCGAAATACTATTAGTCATTTAGTTGAAAATTTATCGGCGCCAGTAAAGGGTATTGTGGGGCCGTGGATTCACAAATACCCACATTATGCGGGGCCTTCACCGGCAATTGGGTTTTTACAAGAAGCAAAACGATGGTGGGATCAGTGGCTAATGGAAGTAAATACAGGTGTAGAAAACGATCCTGATTACAGAGTCTATTTAATGGATAGTATTGGACCAAAACGTTGGCTTGATGCGCGTCCTGGCCGTTGGATAAAAGAGCAGAGCTGGCCCTCTAAAAATATTAAATTCAAGAAGCTATTTTTAGGAAAAAATAGAAATTTAAACAGTTTTAAGACTATATTTTCAGTACTTATTTCATCACCTCAGGATTGCGGTTCAGCTGCGGGCGAATACTTCCCTTTTGCTTTCAGTAATGAACTTCCTGATGATCAAAGATGTGATGATGCAGTTTCAGTATGTTTTGATAGTGACTCATTATCTGCTCCAATAGATATTGTTGGGGCAACAAATGTTAATTTAAGCCTATCATTAGATAAACCCCAAGGAATAATAGTTGTACGTTTATGCGATTTGAGGCCAGACGGTTCGTCTAGTTTGATTACTTATGGCTGCCTAAACTTAACTCACCGTGATAGCTTTGAAAAACCGAGTAGTACTCCTTTAAATTCAGTCTTTGAAATTGAATTAAAACTTGATCATGCTGCATATCGTATTCCAATAAATCATAAACTTCGCATTGCAATATCTACTAGTTATTGGCCAACACTTTGGCCATCGCAGGAGCAAACGAAAATTAAGCTTTCTGCTGGGCGTATAGAGCTGCCAGTGAGGCCTTTGGCTAGTGAGGATGAAATTACATTTGAAACTGCTGAAGGTGCTCCAGCATGGGTAAAAAACGAACTACGATCTGCAAATTATGAGCGCACCAGTCATTCAGATCCTGAAACTGGTTTGTCTCATATTAAGATCTTTTGTGACAACGGTGAAAATGAAGACAGTGATCATGGATTGATTTCTGGTAGCTGGATGGAAGAAAACTGGAGCATTCATCCAAAAGATTCTACATCAGCGAGTGTTTCTTCAGAGTGGGAACATACTGGTGGAAGAGTAGGTGAAATGTGGCGTACGCATGTTATTTCAAAAATGACTTCAGACAAAATAAATTTCTTTGTGACAGCAGTTGTCAGTGCTTATGAAAATGAAAAATTGATATTTAGGCAGGAATATAAAAATGAAATCTTACGTAATTTGGTTTGAGTTAATCTGAAATAGAAAAGTAAATTTTAAGGAGTTTCCTAGAAATAAATTTTTTTTCACAAAAGATTTAATAGTTTGAGACTTTATTTACCAATCATAAAATTTATATCTTATTTAAATACAAATTGAATTAAACAAAAATTATATTGATTTAGGCAGAGATAAATAACTGTAAGTCAGCTACATTAGTTCCTGTAGCACCTGTTTTCAATAAATTATCGACTAGTTCAAGTGCATGATAGCTATCATTAGACTCAAGGTAATCATTAATATTTTTACCTTTTTGTATAATTCTTTTTATAGTAGTATTATCTACTAACCCACCAGCCGCATCGGTAGGGCCATCACGCCCATCTGTCCCGCCACTGAGGAAGCACCAAGGTGTTATTATATTTAAAAGTTCTAGTTCGCATGCTACACGAAGTGCTAACTCCTGATTGCGGCCACCTTTACCACTGCCTGTAATTTTAACTGTAGTTTCGCCGCCAATTGCAATAGAGAATGGGCCTTTTCCAATTTGTTTGGCAATTAATGTTACAATTTTTCTGGCAGCATCTTGAACATCGCCAATTAAAGGATCCAAGACTAAAGTTGCATTAATTTTTTTGGCCATAGCTCTGACACTGTTAGCATTGCCTGCAATTAAACTTGTGTGTTCTTTACTGAATAATTTGTTTGGTGGCAGTGAATAATCATAATAATTTTGAACATTAATTGGTAGTAGTGAAAAAATATTTTTATTTTTTAACAATTTTCTTGCATCAGATAAATTTCCCAAAGGCCCAACACTTGGGCCACTCCCAACCACACGCAAATCATCTCCAAGTACATCGGATAAAATATATGAGTGTACTGTTGCTGGTGTTGCAATCTCTAAAATACCTCCACCTTTAAGTAATGATAAAGATTGCCGAACTAAATTTGTTTCATAAATATCAAATCCACTTGATATTAAAACTTTGTTTACTATCACTTTATCTTCTAAAGAAATTCCATCTACTGGTGCAGGAATTAAAGCTGAGCTACCACCACTAACCAGCATCACAACGATGTCATTTGGGGTGGTCTTTGTTAGACAGTTAATTATTTTTTTTGATGCATTAAATCCATTTATACACGGAATTGGATGCGATGCTCCAATAACTTCACAGCCCTCTACAGGAACTATATTTTCAAAATTTGTCACAGCAATAGCGTACGTTTTTTCAGATTTAGGTATAGCTTCCAGAGCGCATTCTGCCATTTTACAAGCAGCTTTTCCTATGGAAATAATTATATATGAACCATTATTTTTTATGAGCGGAATAGGTGTTTTCTCTAAAGCTATTTTTAATGCTTTTTTTGGGTCAGCAGCAGATATTCCAGCTTGGAAAGCTGTGATAGCATTAGTACGCAAATTGGTGATAGTTTGGTTGTTCATAAAAAGTTTTCACATAGTTTAATTATCAATAACAAAAATTTATGCTTGCGAATAGGTTGTAAAAGCTTTTCGATATAAAAAAATTAAATGCTATAGGATTGCAAAAATGAAAAAACCTAAGGTTCTGGTTACTAGGCGTTGGCCTACAGTAGTGGAAGAAAAGTTAGAAAACTTATATGATGTAACTCTAAATATATCAGATATGCCAATGGATATTAATGACTTTCGTGAGGCTATTAGACAGTTTGATGCTATTTTGCCAACAGTCACTGATCTAATTCCAGAAGAGGTTTTTGAAGTTAAAAATTGCCGCACGCGTGTGCTAGCTAATTTTGGTGCTGGGTATTCTCATATTAATACTGTTGCTGCAAAGTCATCTAATGTTATAGTTACAAACACACCTGATGTTTTGTCAGATTGTACTGCTGACATTACCCTTACGCTCATCTTGATGGCCGCACGACGGGCAGGTGAAGGAGAGCGTGAGTTGCGCACAGGTGAATGGTCTGGGTGGAGGCCAACTCATTTAGTAGGAACGAAAGTAACTGGGAAAACTCTTGGTATTATTGGTTTTGGTAGGATAGGTCAGGAGGTAGCCAAGCGAGCCCACTATGGGTTTGGTATGAAAATTATAGTGCAGAATAGATCTCAAATTAAAGATGAGATACTTTTACAAACTAATGCAAGTCAAGTTGACAACTTAAACGATCTTTTACCTGCCGTAGACTTTTTATCTTTGCATTGTCCTGGTGGTAACGAAAATCGTCATCTAATTAGTTCATATGAGCTCTCTAAAATGAAAAATGATGCAGTTTTGATCAACACGGCTCGTGGTGAGATTGTAGATGATGAGGCTTTAATAAATGCTTTGAAAAGTAGTATCATTGGTGGGGCAGGTTTAGATGTTTTTGAAGGTGAGCCAAACCTGAATCTAAACTATTTAGATTGTAAAAATGTGGTGTTATTGCCCCACCTTGGCAGTGCTACTAAGGAAACACGTGAAGCGATGGGTTTTCGTGTTATGGATAATTTAGAAGATTTCTTTGGAAACAAAGCCCCCAGGGATCAAGTTTTTTGAATATAATTAAGTAAAATTTACTTTTGTAAATTAAGTACTTATCAAAAATAAAAAATATTTTAAAAATTGGTGATAATCACTGGCAGTCCCTAGGGGAATTGAACCCCTCTTTCCAGGTTGAAAACCTGGCGTCCTAACCGATAGACGAAGGGACCGCACTGTGATGTCGCGTTATTTAGGCGAAGGGCGCGGGTCTTGCAAGACGTATTTTAAAAAAAGTACAAAATTTTTATAGGTTAAAAAGTAGTTAAACTGGTTTATAATAAATTTTATTTATTGAATTCAATTTAAACATAAAATTAACTAGAATAGGAACTTTAGCATACAAGTGCTGCATCTTCTAAAGTTAGCTTTGGACGCATTCGGCCATTCCAAGTATCAATTTCTAATCTACCTGCAATATGAAAAATTTGACCTTTGTGGTTTTCTAACTCTGCTCCCAAGTTGGTTTTAAAAGCACCAAAAGCAATTGCGTCGATACGTGATCCAGAATCGTCTACAAGAGTTAAACGTAAGTGGGTCTCTCCCGCTTTTTTTGCAAAGGCTATTCGCATAAATGGAAGTACAAACCGTGGGCCTGGAGCACCTGCTCCAAAAGGGCCTACGGTTTCTAATTGTTCAAGTAGTTCAACAGTTATTGCAGATGGGTTAAGGGCACCATCTAACCTTAAATCACGTGCAAGAACTTTATCTGCACCTTGTTTTTTTAGCAGTTCTGTTAAGCGGCTCATAGCCTGCTCTAATTTTTCACGCTTTACTGAAAGGCCCGCTGCCATTTTGTGGCCACCTCCTTTGATGAGTAGCTCTTCCTTTACTAAAGTTGCTATAGATGAGCCTAAATCGATTCCACTGATGGATCTTCCAGATCCTTTACCTTCATCGCCGTCTAGGCCTATTACTACAACGGGGCGATTAGTGGTTTCTTTCAATCGGGATGCTACAATGCCTACGACACCGGGATGCCAACCTTCACCAGCAGCCCAAACTAAGGCACCATTTATTTCTCGCTGTTCTGCTTGCTCCATTGCCTGCAATTGAACTGTTGCTTCAACTGCACGTCGTTCGTCATTAAGTTGGTTAAGTTTTTCAGCAATTGAACTTGCTTCATGTGGGTCTCTACATGTTAGAAGTCTAATGCCTAAATCTGCTTTGCCTATTCTCCCACCAGCGTTAATACGCGGCCCCAATAGGTATCCGAGATGATATGTTGAAGGCGCTGTATTTAATTTTGCAGCATCTGATAATGCCATTAAACCAACGCGTTCTCGCTTAGCCATAATTTTTAAACCTTGGCGAACTAATGCACGATTAAAGCCAATTAATGGAGCTACATCGGCAACTGTCCCCAAAGCTACTAAATCTAACATTGCTAATAGATCTGGTGTTTGCATACTTTCGGCTCTGCGCAAACTGTTTATTGCTGCTAAAGTTAAAAATACTACACCTGCAGCACATAGATAATTTAAGTCACCTGCCTCATCTTGCCTATTAGGGTTTACGATTGCTAAAGCCGATGGCAATGTCTCACCCCCGAGATGATGGTCAAGAATGATAACGTCTGTACCTGCAACAGCATTAATCGGACCGTGTGACAAAGTTCCACAATCAACACAAATAATCAGCTCATGGCTCTTTGCTAAGGTTTGCATGGCTTCATCATTTGGCCCATAACCCTCATCAATTCGATCAGGGACATACAAAGTTGGCGTATTTCCTAATTGTGTTAGCCAGTCATGCAATAACGCTCCAGATGTAGCTCCATCGACATCGTAATCTGCAAAAATAGCTATACGCTGAGATTTATTCACTGCATAATTTATTCGATTAGCAGCTTTTTCCATATCCTTTAAATTCATGGGATTTGGCATTAAATCGCGTAAAGACGGTTGTGTGAATAGTATTGATTGCTGTGCGCCTATTCCCAAACGAGCTAATACATTTGACATAGCGGGTGGAAATTCAGTTTCCTGAGTGATCATTTGTGATTGGCGATCCAAGTTTGCATCTGGTCCTATCCAGCGGCGACCGGATATCGAACTTTCTACACCTAAAAAAACTTGTGACATACGTTACCTATAAGTGCTTTATATATTATAAAATTTTATTCTGTAATCTTATTTTTACGTAGTAATAAAATTTTGATGTTTGATGGAATATGATCATGGGTAATGTTCGAAACTAAATTAATACGATTAAAGCATGCTAAAATGTTTAAACTGTTTCAATTCGTAAAACTATTGGTGTATCAACAGCTGCGCCTGTTTTTTCGATTGCACTTATTGCCTTATTAAGAGTTTCGCGATCTGTTGGATGTGTAACTATAATAACAGGTGCTGCGTCTGTCTCGTGGCCCTCTTGGCGCATACGATCAATTGATATGCCTGCGCCAGCTAAGGCAGCTGAGACCTTTGCTAAAATACCTGCTTCATCACGTAGATTTAATCGCAAATAAAACGGATTTTCAACAGATGTGCTTATTGATGCAACTTTGATCAGATTTTTAGCGGGTTGTCCAAATACTGGAATATTAATTCCTCGTGCTATATCCATAATGTCACCAATAACAGCGCTTGCTGTTGGACCTTCACCTGCACCTGCACCACGTAATATGATTTGTCCGACTGAATCACCCTCTATTATTACCATGTTAGTTCCACCATCTAGCTGTGCTAATGGGGATTCATTAGGCACTAAACAAGGTCTCATAGTTTGTGATAAGCCAATGTCAGTCATAATAGATACACCCAATAGTTTAATACGGTACCCCATATCTGCTGCGGCATGAATATCTTCAATTGTAATACGTCCTATGCCTTCAAGAACAGCACCTTTAAAATCTACCTGTGTGCCATAAGCAATAGATGACAGTAAAACTAATTTATGAGCAGCATCGATTCCACCAACATCTAAATTTGGATCTGCTTCTAAAAACCCTAATTGGTTGGCTTCCTCAAAGATATCTTGATATGGAAGTCCAGTATTTTCCATCCGTGTAAGTATGTAGTTACACGTACCGTTCATTACGCCCATGATACGTGTTATGTTATTCCCAGCTAAACTTTCTGTTAAAGTTTTTATGACTGGAATGCCACCAGCTACAGCAGCTTCAAATCGTAAATTAACGCCTTTTTTTTCAGCTAAAACGGCCAGTTCTTGGCCATGTAAAGCTAACATTGCTTTATTAGCTGTAACGACATGTTTGCCGCCTGCTATTGCTGCCTCAGTAGCTGCCTTGGCGGGCCCTGAATCGCCACCAATCAATTCTACGAATACATCTATATCATCCCTTTTGGCTAAAGCTACAGGGTCAGACTCCCACGCATAACTAGACAAATCTACGCCACGATCTTTGGATTTTGATAATGCCGATACAGCTGATATTTGAATAGTTCTACCTGAACGTGCTTCTAAAATACTCAGGTTGTTTTGTACTATTTTAATCAGACCAGCACCGACAGTGCCAAGGCCTGCAATGCCCAGTTTAATTGGATCAGCCATATTGAGTGGTTCCTATGCAATAAGTTGAAGTATTTTATTACTAAAAATTTGGGAGTAGGACAACGGCTTAGAATTTATATGCGGATAGTTTGCGCGCTTTTTCTTTGAGTAATTTAACTCGATTAATATGATCCAACATAGGTTTTGTAGTGTTATTTATTGATAAGATGTTGATTGAATTTAGTTGACTAGCAGGTAATAGTTTTAGCCATTTTTCTTGAGACGATGTTTGCAATTTTGGATAAACGTTTTCAGGCTTATTTTGTTGAGCAGAACAAGCTGAAAATATAGTAAGAAAGAGTAGGGTGATGAACTTATACAAAACAGCCTCTCAGGAACGTAATGCCATACTATGGTTAAGAATGGCATTGCGCAATATTACATAATAAATAAGTACAGTTTTGCAGCTTAATTTTATAATTCTTCATATAAAGGAAATTGTCCACATAATGCTGCAACTTTTTCACGTACAGAAGCTTCTACTTTAGAATTTTCATCTGCACCATTGGTAGCCAGTCCATCTATGACTTCAACAATCATGTCTGCTATTTTACGAAATTCAACTTCGCCAAAGCCCCGTGTAGTTCCTGCTGGTGTACCTAAACGCAAACCAGATGTAACCATTGGTTTCTCTGGATCAAATGGTATGCCATTCTTATTACAAGTAATATGAGCTCGCCCTAATGCTTTATCAGCAATATTGCCAGTAACTCCTTTGGGGCGCAAATCTACTAACATCACGTGCGTGT
>Ga0115005_10000084_pt1 | contig 61261 bp, 39 predicted proteins | sample ArcOceMetagenome_FD_87163 | JGI IMG/M metagenome (GOLD analysis project Ga0115005, IMG submission 87163) | Marine eukaryotic phytoplankton communities from Arctic Ocean - Arctic Ocean - Greenland ARC118M Metagenome | ecosystem: Environmental > Aquatic > Marine > Oceanic | place: Arctic Ocean... | reverse complement strand
TCCGTACAAAGATGCTGCACCCGAAATAAGTGGTGCAGGCACAGGAGCTACTTGTAATATATTTACAAAACCTTCCAATAATAGCACCAGTTCGTATAATAGTGGAGACGATACAAACACCAATGGATTGTTAGATGCATTTGAAGGATCAGAAACAGGTACGATTAACTATACCTCTAGCTATGTAGCTTATGCCTTAGACAATACCATCAACGCCTGTACAGACGCAGATGGTGATGATGTGGGAGATATCTTTGACTTAGATGATGATAATGATGGGGTCCTAGATACCACAGAAGGTACAGGAGATACCGATGGTGATGGAATCCCAAACAGTCTAGACACAGACTCAGATGGTGATGGATGTTCAGATACTATAGAGGCAGGAACTACCGATAATGGTTCTACTGTGGATGCGAATTGTAACGGACTCTTAGATCAGTTTGAAGATGGGGTAACTAACAACATCAACTACGTCTCTACTTACAACGATTATGCTATTGACAATATACTAAATGCTTGTATTGATACAGATAGTGATGGAGTTAATGATGTATTAGACCTAGACGATGATAATGATGGTATTTTAGATATATTGGAAAAAGGTTGCATATTCAAACCAGCTCAAATGACTTGGCATGGTTCTGCACAAAGTAATATTTCATCATCGAATGGCCTAGATTTAACAGTTTCAGGTAGTGCATGGTCTGTTGCTTATTCAGATCAATTATGGTCGTTACCATTTGAAGTAACAGGAATAGTTAGTAGTGCAATTAATGGTATGTTAGGTATTTTACCTACTAATATAGCAGAAGGTACAGGTAATAATTGGTATAATGACTCTTATCAGTTCCAGTTTAATGGTAGTAATGGAATGTACGTCCGTCATCAAAGTACAAATTCGGGTTGGCATGGACCTAGTATAGTAGGTAAAACCTTTCGACTTGTTGTGGATGCCAGCGGTAATATGGAATATTGGCATGATGGTAATGTCGTTTACTCAGGAACGATTCCAACAAATGTTCAATACAAAATTGTGTTAACAAGAGGTGCTTTCCAAGTTAATAATTTTCGAGTGATTATAGATCAATGTCAGCTTACAGATACTGATAATGATGGCATCCCTAATAGTCTAGATTTAGACTCAGATGGTGATGGTTGTCCCGATGCACTAGAAGGCGAGGAAAATTTTACAATATTAGATCTAGTCACCTCTTCTATCTCTGGTGGTAACACAGGAGGTTCTTATACAGGAGCAGCTACTTTTGGGGTACAGGAGAATTTAGGAAATACAGTAGATAGTGATGGCATACCTACGATAACAGGTTCTCCTCAAGGAATAGGAACTGCTACAATTGCAAACCCTGTTTTAGATGTAAGTGCGAATCAAAACTTAACAGTTAGCGATGTTGCTTATTCTCTTGGAGATGCTGTATTCACAATTACCAATGCTCTGCCAGATATAAGCTATGAGCTCGTATTATCAACAGGCCAAGGTCTCTCTCCTCAAGTAATAGCAACACAAGGTGCAACTACAGAAGACTTAGACCTTACCATATTAGCAGCTGATATACCAACGGGTGCTGTCATAACAAGTTTTAAAGTAGTAGCGGGTGTATCAAATGCTTGTATTATTACCTTGATAGACGAACCCACCTTAACTCTTATAGATACAGATAGCGATACTGTTCCTGATATTGTTGATTTAGATGATGATAATGATGGTATTATTGATGGTATTGAAATTTTTGGTTTAGATTCCGACAACGACGGAATCCCAAACAGTTTAGACTTAGACTCAGACGGAGATGGTATTCCCGATAATATAGAAGCGCAAGAAACATACAACTATACAGTACAAACATCAGACAATGCAACCACTTATGTTACCAATAACGGTTTAAATTCTGCCTATGTAGCTACTAATGGAATTACTCCCATAGATACTGATAGTGACGGAATACCAGACTTCCTAGATACAGATAGTGATAATGCACAAACGGATGATACAACAGAGGCAGAACTTACCATAAGTAGCAACGATGCAGACAATGATGGTATTGATGATGATAATGATTCTGATAATTCTGTCTTTGGACCATCCAATGCAGGTATCGCAGATGTCTATGCTAGTTACCCTAATACAAGTTACCTCAATGACAACCTATTTCAGGAAGTAAACTGGAGGGTGGAATGTCCTTATAGTTCCATAACAGAAGAACAATATGCAATATCAGGAATAGGAAACCATAGTGGTAGTTGGGGAGCTAATGTTGGAGTCATAGGGGCTCCTGATGAAAATGGAGGTAATACAACAGCCAAGAGAATTTCTTTATATAATATTAACACACCTGTAACCCTAACGTACAACGAAGCATTTAGTGGCGGTGCAATATTAACTATTTACGCTCGCCATTGGAGCGGTTCTTATCCAGGAGGATTTACCTTAGCGTTTTCCGAAAATAATTCAACATGGACAGCTGAATCTCCCTCACAAAATATAGGAAGTTCTAGCTATACCACCCTAGCATATTCATTGCCCTACTCACTAACTGGTAACTATAAATATATCCGTTTTAAGTCTAATAATGCAGGCGGAACAACGTTGACTCTAATAGACGCAGTAAAAGTAGACTATGAGTATTGTAACGAATGTCCAACGGGAGTAAATACACCTACGTTATCAGATACTACGATTACAAATATCTGTCCTGCACATACTGTTGATTTAACAACAATAACAGCAAGTAATCAGCCAGCGAATACAATACTTACATGGCATACAAGTTTGCCAGCAACGAATGCAAATAAATTTAGCTCTCCTTCAACTACAGGAGCAGGTATTTACTATGCTACATTCTATAGTCAAACAGGAGATTGTTACACACTTGATGGAGAAGGGACTACACAAGTAATAGTAAATGGAGATAGTGATTGTGATGGAATCCAAAATGATAATGATATCGATGATGACAATGATGGAGTATTAGATATTGTTGAGGATTCATGCACTACTACTAATAGTTCTACTATCAGTTTTAATGGTACGGGTACCTATAATATAACAGGTTCAAATGGAGGATTTACTATTGACATCAAATATGTAGATAATAGCCTTAACATGGCTATAAATAGTACTAATTTAGTACCTACTCAAATTCAGTTTGATATAGGATCTTATATATCCCAATCTAATCAGTCGCTTGCAAAGTTTGTATCTGATGATTCTCCCTACGGACAAAATGGAATACCTAATGTTTGGAGTATAAGTGGTTCCCCTAGCTCACCTGTCATTAGACTTATTATTAATTCTGATGGAGTAGTTTCACTCTTCGGTAAGCGATCAACTGGAGGTATACTAGAACAAATGTATCTACAAAATTCAGACCCTCAATTCAATAACGTCGGTTTAAACCCATCAGGAATCAATAACGTCGTGATATCTCAAATCGGATTTGGTCCAACTGCGATTTCCGGAGGATACTACACCCAAACCTTAAGTTGTACTTATTCCGACACAGATAACGACGGAATCCGAAACAGTTTAGACTTAGACTCAGACGGAGATGGTTGTAGCGATGGTGTAGAAGCTAGTAATACACTAATTCAAAATAATGATATCAATAACTACAATACTGGCGCTGATGTTAACAATAACGGTTTATTGGATGTTTTTGAAGATAACACTACGGAAGGTACTATCAACTATAATTCTACATATAATGATTATGCACTCTTTGATTCATTAAATCTTTGTATTGATACAGATCATGATCAGATTGGTGACCTTGTTGACCTTGATGATGACAATGATGGTATTTTGGATACAGAGGAAAATATTAATTGTACTTCTTTTACAACAGTTGGCACTTCTGCAGGAAATCCACAGGGTGTAACATATACTGGTTTATCTGGTGCGTTTCATAATGGAGGTTACCTTTTCAGAGCTACTAATGATGTAGTCTATACTTCGGTTATTTCAAAAACAATGATAGGCTTAAGTAATGGTGGAAATTACGATATTACTCTTAGAGAATTAGGTTCAACAACAGGAATCAGTTCTAGTGCTATCTTTGAAGTAAAAATAGAATTAGGTGGTACTGTTCTTTATGATGAATTGTTAACTACTTTTGGCAATACTTACGGAAACTTTGGAGATATTTCTTTCAACGGAACATCTCTAGAAGCTGATCCTATTCTGAAGATAACTCTATATAAGCCTAATAATACTGGAAACGTAGATCCAACACTTAGTAGTTTTGAGTATACTTTTTGTCCATTAATTGATGTCGATAACGACGGAATCCCTAATAGTCTAGATTTAGACTCAGATGGTGATGGTTGCAAAGATGTGTTAGAATCAGGAGGTACGGATAATAATGATGATGGAGTCCTTGATGGAACAGGTTACGATAGTGATGGTTTAGTTACTGGTGGAATAGGTGGTTATGACGGAGTAACGGGTGTTGAATATAGTGCAAGTCAAATGTCTGTCTGCGATATTTGTCCAATAATAAGGACTAATAAACATATTCAAGGTAGAGTTTTAAAAAATTAAATTTAAGGATGTATCAGAATAAATAAGAGGCTTACTACTAAGTAGTTAGCCTCTTATTTATGTAAAAAACATGTATATAATACTAATGCCAATCAGGGTTTAAAAAATCCAAAGAGAAATAGCGCAGCTAATCTACCAAAGACATGAACGATGAGTCCTTTAGTAGATCTGATCGTTTGAGCAATGTTTATCTATTGGTATCAAGTACTTCATTCCCATCAAATACAGATTTATCCGCAGCTGCTGACTATTCCTACCAATTAGGAAACACAACTGGTCTTCTTACCATAAATATACCTTTTGGAATAAATGGTAGATATGTACGAATTCAAAAATCAGGAACTAATCCTAGTGGAAATTATTTAAATATTTACGAACTTCAAATACACGAATATGTCTATTGTGATACAGATGGCGATTTAAGTACTAATTATTTTGACCTAGATTCGGATAACGACAGTTGCTTTGATGCCATTGAAGGAGCAGAAAGTTTTACTAGTTCAGATGTTGATGGAATTGGAGCTTTGGCAGGAGGTATAGATGGAAATGGAATTCCTAGTGTAACATCAGGAGAACAAGCAACAAGCTCTGATGTTACTAATCCAAGTGTTTCGTCACAATGTGAAGTAGCTTGCACAACAGTTAGAACTAATCGTCATATTTCAAGAATAATTAATAATTAGAGAGTGTTTCTCATTCCTATAAATAAAAAACAGCAATAAGTGAATCACTCATTGCTGTTTTTCTTTTTCCAAAAAAAGGGAATATCATTAATTTACCTTTTTGAAGAAACAGTTGGACACCGAAGACTTCCAAAATAATAAACGATTCCTGCTCCAAAGAAAACATAAGAATCATTTGCTTTACTATTTCCACGTTGTCTTCCTTCTTGCCCAATTTTCACTTCAGTAACAGATCGATCTGCCAGAGCAACCGCTACATCTCCACGCAATGCCTCCAAATCTCCAGTATCCGTATAAACACCACTTACATCATCCAAATAATCTGTAAATAATCGTCGAGCAGAAAATTCAACATTGATACTCCATTCATAATTAATATCATATTTCAATCCAATTCCATAAACCAAACCTCCTTGCGTAGCATAATATTCTTCGCCTCGGAATTGTCCTTCCGTTCCTAATGGACGCAAATCTACCATCTCGCCATTGTACTCCGTTTGTGGATTAAAATTAAAAACATTGAAACCTGCAAAAAGGTAAGGAGTAAAATTTTCATCTTTACTACCATGTATATACGGTAAGAAATTAAACTCAAATTGCATCGCTCCATCAAAAATTTTCGACTCAAAATTTAAATTTCGCTCTTGCTCAAATGAGTTTTTTGAATTGGCATCATCGGCTGCTATTTTGCCATAATTAGCTGACATTTTTAAACACAGCCGATTATTGAAATTATATCTTGCAATTACACCAGCCGCTAAGCCTGGTTTATCAACTCTAAATTCTGTATTTAAATCTCCATAATAATGAGTTGCTCCAACCCATCCTCCCAACTCCCAACCCTGCTGAGCATTGGCAAAAAAGACACAAATAATAAGGGTGAGTGTAAATAATAATTTTTTCACGTTAAAAGGATTTTAAGATCGTTCCTGGAATTTCCTTAAAGGCTAAGGACTTTCTTTTTTATAAAAATATATTTACAATTACAATGCCTTTATAGTCAAGCATTCAAATTTTCCGCAAAGTTAATCTAAAACGTGGAATTTCCCTTTTGTGTTATTCAAAAGAATAATATTAAGACTAATTTTGTCAAGTAGCGGGTCGCTTCAGCTGCCCGCAAAAAAAGAGCGAAACGATTTTTTTATGAAAAACAGTCAATATACCTAGTTCTACATAATTTCACTTGTCCAAAATAATTCGAGATTTAAGATCCTGACAGACTTAAAAAACCGTGTCATCAGGTAGAAAAATTATGGATAAATTCACTTAGAACCAGCTCAAGTTTTGCCTTCAAAAAAATCTTCTAATTTTTTTATCAAAAAATTTACTGGCAGCTAAAGCGACCAGCTACTACCCTTGAATTAGAAATATCGCAGGTCGTTTATGGAGATTCGGCAACTTCGTTTTCCGCCAATCTTTTATCTTTTTTGTCAAAATAAATTCTGTTTCCAACGAAATATCTGCCGCCACACAAAGGCGAGTTTCAGGCGAAAGCACCTTAAATGCTTCCTCCAACATTCCCATATTTCGGTAAGGTGTTTCGATAAAAATTTGAGTCTGTCGATGCTTCCTAGAGAGTTGTTCTAGGCGAGTTAAATCCTTCGCCAATTCTGGTTTTTTCGCAGATAAATATCCTTGAAAACTAAAGCCCTGACCATTCATCCCCGAAGCCATCAAAGCCAATAAAATCGAAGATGGTCCAACAAATGGAATTACTTCAATTCCTTTTTCATGTGCCATTTTCACAATCTCTGCACCAGGATCTGCTACGCCAGGACAACCTGCTTCTGAGAGTAATCCCATATCATTTCCATTTTCTGCTGGCTGCAAAAAGGTAGTAATTTCCTCGGGCGTAGTTCGTTTATTTAATTCAAAAAAAGTAAGGTCAGCAAACGCTTTTTTTGGCTCAGTTGTTTTGATAAATGCCCTAGCAGTTTTCGCCCTTTCTGCAATAAAAAAATCCAAATTATGGAGTTTTTCAATAACATAAGGAGGAATCGTGTGAACCGCATTTTCGCCCAGCGGAGTGGGAATTAAGTAGAGTTTTCCTTTTGACAAAATCAATAAGTTTTTATTCTATAAATCAGTTTTTATCTTTTGCAAAACTAGGAAAAACCTTAAAACCAACTCGACTTTTCAACACTTTATCCACATTTATTTTTATTTTTTCTTAGTAAAAAAGAATTGTTTTTGGCTATTCCCTCCCCTGCTAATCGTATCTTTGTGCTTCTAAAAAAGATAAAACTGCAACATGACTGCAACTTCATATACGATTAATCTTCCTCAATTTGTTGGGCCCTTCGACCTACTACTTTTCTTCATCGAACGGGATGAATTGGATATCAACGATATTCCGATTTCGATCGTAACCAAAGATTTTTTGGAGTATATCAAAGCGATGGAAGCATTGAATATTGATTTGGCAAGTGAGTTCATTTTGGTTGCAGCAACCTTAATGCGTATCAAAGCTAAAATGTTAATTCCTCGAAAAGAGATTGACGAAGAAGGAAATGAAATTGACCCACGGGATGAATTAGTCGCTCGATTGATGGAGTACAAACGCTATAAAAGTGTACTCGAAGAAATGCGATTGATGGAAGAAGGTCGTTCCTTACAATTTGATCGTGGAAATGTGGAAAGAGAATTAAAATCATTGGCAAATATTGCCTTGGTCGATATTGAATTAGAGCAATTGACATTGTATAGTTTGATGAAAACCTTCCAACGAGTGTTGGATAAAATGGAGGATCGAAAAAAGAAGATCGTTCACCAAGTTTATAATTTCAGCCACTCTATCCAAGGTCAGCAAATTTTCATTTTAAAGAATTTGAAGAAAGGAGAACAGACTAGTTTTGAAAGTTTGTTTGGAGGTTGTAAAAATCGAATGCATGCCATTATCACATTTTTAGCTTTGCTTGAATTATTGAATTTGCAAACGGTCAAAGTTATTAATGGAATTGGAATGAATAATTTTTGGTTGACTCCATTCGATGAAGAAGAATACAATAAATTGCCTGATGCAAATAATGATGACGAAGAGGAGTAAGTTATTATTTCACCGTTCCTAACGCTCCTTTTTTGAAAAAAGATAAAACATGGATTTACAAAAAAAAATGTTTGGAGAGTTAAAAGACAAAAAAATATTTGACCTCGTCCGCACCTACGCTTTTTCCTACGCAGATAATATTGATGAAATGGATGTCTACCCATCCGATGAAAATCTCAAAAATTTAGCAATTTTTGACGAATCCATTCCTGAAGATTCTGCTTCTGCTGAAAATATTATTTCCCAATTAAATAAATTTGGTTCACCTGCTACGACTGCTCAAACGGGTGGCCGCTATTTTGGTTTTGTCAACGGAGGCGCTATTCCTGTTGCTGTTGCAGCAAAATGGTTAGCGGATTTTTGGGATCAAAATGGAGGACTTTATGCCACCTCTCCCATCAATTCAAAATTAGAAACGATCTGCGAAAAATGGTTAAAAGAAATTTTTAATCTACCGGAAGAAACAGTCGCAGGATTTGTCAGCGGAACTTCGACGGCTAACTTTTGTGGCATCGTAGCTGCGCGTTTTCGATTACTAAAAAACTTAGGTTGGGACGTCAATGAAAAAGGATTAAATGGTGCACCTCCAATTCGCATCGTCACACATTTACAAATTCATTCTGCCATCAAAAAAGCATTGGCCTTAGCTGGCTTTGGAAAAGCAAATATTGAATGGGTGGAAGCTGACGATCAGGGCAGAATGATTTTGGAAAAAATGCCACCTCTCGATGATCGAACGCTTTTAATTTTACAAGCTGGAAATGCCAATACAGGTTCGTTTGATCATTTTGAAAAAATACTAGCACAGGCAAATGAAGCGAATGCTTGGGTGCATATTGATGGAGCTTTTGGACTTTGGGCACAGGCTTGCGAATCATTAAAGCATCTGACCAAAGATATGGAAAAGGCAACTTCATGGTCAGTTGATGGACATAAAACTTTGAATACTCCTTACGACTCTGGGATTATTATGTGTGCAGATTCGGAAGCATTAATTGCTGCTTTGCAAGCAACAGGCGAGTACATTATTTATAGTGAGCAAAAAGACCCAATGCTTTGCACACCTGAAATGTCGAAGCGGTCGAGAGCAATTGAACTGTGGGCGACAATGAAATATTTAGGGAAAAATGGCATTGACAAAATGGTGACGGGTTTTCATTTGCATGCCAAGCAATTGGAAATAGGACTTCGTAACAATGGTTTTACAATTGTGAACGAGGTCGTTTTTAATCAAGTTTTGGTGAGTTGTGGAAATTCGGAATTGACAAAATCGACTTTATTAAATCTTCAAAAATCTGGAGAGATTTGGTGTGGCGGTTCAACTTGGAAAGGGGAAGCGGTGATTCGAGTGAGTGTTTGTTCTTGGGCGACGACGGAGGAGGATATTGAAAGGACGATTGCTGTTTTTTCGCGTAGCAGGTCACTTTAGCTACCTGCCAAAAAGACGAAAGCCTTTTTGATCAAAACCATTTTGGTAGTGCTACAAATGCGCACTACTTGTTTCTGAAAAAATCCAATATCATTGTGTCCCTTTCAGTATGTGGTACGCATCTATAGCACTACCTGCATTCCTTCTTACAAAAATCGCTTCTCTCTTTTTGGCGGGCAGCTAAAGCGACCCGCTACATTCCCAACAACAGCCTTACCGTTTCCAAAACCCCTTCCCCTCTTTTTTTATCAAAACCTTCTTCCCCTTTTTTATTCTTCGAAGGTTTCATTTGCCCTCGTTTCGCCAACTCCAACATCTTCTCTTTCTCCGGAGTAGAAAATTCTGCGAACGTTCTGCGCAATAATGGAATCAAATTTTGGAAAGTTAAGAAGTTCATTTCCTCAATCCATTTATCCAAAATATTCCACAAATCCATATTGTGAATTAGCAACAAACCACTTCCATGCAAAAATCCTTCTAACCAATTCGCCGCACTCGTCGTATCATTTCCCACGGAAAGCATCAAGTACATTTCATTCGCCACATCTGAAATGGTAATTATTTTTTTGTCAAAAAGCATGCGCAAACAACCACCTTTTAACAAGGTATTTACATTTCGTAATCGAGTAATTTGATCGAGCGTTTTATTCCAATTTCTTAAATGCTCCTCATCATCCATCAAGCTAATCGAATGATTGGTATCTAATATTTTTTCAAATAAATCTTTCGTAAAATCTTCGTTCACTCCCACGCAAGCATTTGGTAACAACACACAAATCCGCGGAATCATTTCATTAATTACTCGCTCCAAACTGCTCACATCCAACTTCCGAGTACTTCCATATCTGATCGCATAAATTAATGGTCTCAACGCCAACATTAATTTTTCGACATCAGTTGTCAGCGCAGAAAGATCTCGCAAGCGTTTCACCAATTTTGGAATTGCATCGGTCAAATCTGCTTTCAACGCAGTCTCTACCAACTGCGTCAACTCTGGCAAATTTTCAATCTCAGGAGTTTTCTTTTTGACAAAATTGACACTTGCTTCGTAAACCGTATTTCCCCACATGCCTGCACTAATGATGTTCAAAGCATAATCAGGTTTCCATACTAACTTCCAAATTTCTTTAAATTGCCCCTTGGAAAACTTAGACACTTTTTTGGCTTGCCCCCATTTTATTCCCAACAAATCTAAGCGGTGCAACAAATGACTCGCTCGCAAATTACTCTCCGTTCGCAAGTCCAATTCTTTGATAATTTCATCTGTAGAATTTCGTTCTTTGGTGAGTCGAGCAGACTTTACACTTTTATCAAAATCTTGTTGCAAAGGAATTACAGGAATCTCCGGCGGTACTTTCCCCATCACATCGCCGATGATTAATTTGCTTTGAATGAGTTCCATTTGCGCTTCGTTACCTTCACAAAAAATCGACGTGGCCGCTTCATACATTTCTCCAATTCCTGCGATTGGCAATTGCCGAATCGAAGCCAACGTATCTGCCAACCGAACTGCTTCAATTACATGTGCCGACGAAGCATCCATATCTTTTTCTCTAAAAAGTCGCGCCACTTTTGTCATCCAACGCACGCCAACTTCCTTCCGATTCGTGTACAATAATTTATACCATGCTGGAGAAATTACACCTGCACCATATCCGCTTTGAGTCGAGAGTCGATTGTACGACCAGGGCACCCAAGTACTTTTTGTTTTTATTTTTTTAATTCCACGAAGGAGTTTTTTATCCTCACTTGCTTTGTATTTTGCTAAATCTTCCAAGACCGGTGAATGCCATGCTCCGCAAATCACCGCTATATTTTGGTAGCCATCTTTAATTGCTTTTCGCATCGTCTCCCGCATAAATGCTTCCCGTCGTTTTTACATCGGAGGATCAGGACGGTTCATTTCTTCGCGCAACAATCGCATAATTTGAATGATGCTGGGAAAAATTTCGTCAGAGTTTTCTCGCTCTTCAAAAGTAACTTCCCACCATCTTTCACTATCGTTGTAACCTGCGATCTCAGCCATATAACCAAGAGGATCTTTTTGAAGCTTATCATCTTCAGTAGAACTCTTGATCACTTCCGCTTCTTCTTCTCCAAATAATTGAAATGGATTTTCGGCTTCTTGCTTTTTTATTCCTAAAACTACTTCGTGAGGCAAGTCCATAAATTGGACAGAAATGCTTTTTTCTAAACCATATTTTATCGCTTGCCACTCTGGAGAAAATTCTGCGAAGGGAGAGTAAATTGCTTGGGAAAAATCTTTTGGATTGTAAGTCAATAATGCAACAGGTGGTTGCATTCCAGGATTGGCGACATGTTGTAACAATGCTTCTGCATCTTTGACTCCTTCGATGAGGAGGCAATCAGGTTCGAGATTTTGGAGTGCTCGAAGGAGGCTTTTGGTGGAGCCTGGCCCGTGATGTCTTATGCCGAAAATTGTTGTCATAGTGTTTTGAAGCTCCTGCTTCGTTTATTTTTTCATTTTAAAATCCTCCTCAGAATGAAGAGAATTCTTTACATCAAGAGTATCAGATGCTATAATTTTTTCACAAATAAATCTAAAGCTAGATGAATCAGGAGAATTTCGATAAACTATATGATAGTCTGATTCTGTACAATTATTACTTTTTTTAAATCCTTCTAATATCCAACTAGCTCCGTCTAAATATTGCTTTTTTTCACTTACAGCCATTGTCCAAAAGCAGTTTTTCTCAAAAGTATTTTTTATGCTTTGCCATTCCGCTTTAGATATTTCTTTTGAAATACTACTAACTAAAGAATCTTTTCTGTTGGTAGATGCAGTTGCTACCGCGTACTCTTTTGCATACAATTGATACTTATCATTTTTCTTTTCAACTCTAAAAATTTTAAAAAAATCAAAAAGTAAAACTACAATTGAAAACCGATATGATTCATTTTTTTGGTCATTCAAAATTGGTTCATTAAATCGATTCCAATAATATTTATTCCGATGAATCTTGGTTACAGGGTTTATATTAATTGAGTCATTAATATATGAATTAATCAAACTATCATTCTCAACCACCACATCTGGGTCAAACTCACAAGTACATTTCTTTTTCTGACAGCTCAAAATTGTAAAAAAAAGAACAGTCAATAAAATTATAGCTTTCTCCATTTTATATTTATTGAAAAAATTACTGAGCCGATTTACCGCGACTGAATTTGAAAAATCCTGCTACAACATCTCCTTACAAGCCCGATACAAATCCTTCCAATCCTTCCTCTCTTTCACCACCGTCTCCAAATATTCTAACCAAACAACTTTATCTTGAACTGGATCTTTCACCACCGCGCCAGTCACTCCTGCCGCCAAATCATTTGCCTTCAAAGTTCCATCTCCAAAATGTGCTGCCAATGCTTGCCCACTATTAATTACTGAAATCGCCTCCGCAGTAGAAAGTGTCGCACTTGGTGATTTTAATTTCGTTCGACCATCCTCGGTTTTCCCATTTCGTAATTCACGGAAGATTGTGACCAATCTTTGAATCTCTTGAACAGGTGCTGCCGACGCTGGCAATTCGAGTGATTGGCCAATTTTATCTACACGAGTTTTTACAATATTCACTTCCTCTTCCATTGTTTTTGGCAAAGGCATCACAACTGTATTAAATCGACGACGCAAGGCACTTGATAATTCATTCACTCCTTTGTCTCGGTTGTTGGCAGTTGCGATTAAGTTGAAACCTCGCTGCGCTTGCACCTCGGTATTTAGCTCAGGAACAGGTAATATTTTTTCTGATAAAATAGTAATCAAGGTATCTTGTACTTCGGATGGAATTCGAGTCAACTCTTCCAATCTTGCTATCTTGCCATCTTGCATTGCCTTCATTAATGGACTTGCGACCATCGCATCTTCCGACGGCCCTTTAGATAAAAGTTGCGCATAATTCCATTGGTAGCGAAGGGCGTCTTCGTTCATGCCTGCCGTTCCTTGTACCAGCAACTTTGAGTCGCCCGAGATGGCTGCTGCCAAATGTTCAGACACCCAAGTCTTTGCCGTTCCAGGAATTCCGATGAGCAATAATGCTCGGTCAGTCGCCAAGGTTGCCACCGCTACTTCGATCAATCTTCGGTTGCCAAAATACTTCGGTTCGATCTCTGTTCCATCCTCCATCGTTCCACCTAGCAAATAATTGACGACTGCCCAAGGGGAAAGATTCCAATTCATCGGACGAGGTTTATTATCCATTTTTGCTAACGCTTTGAGTTCTGCTGCGTAGGTGACTTCGGCGTGAGGGCGAAGGGTTTGAGTTTTCTTTTTCATAAAATATTATTGATTCTTTTTTTAACCAAAGATAGAAATCCTGATTTGGCTTCTAGTTTTTATATCGCTGTTTTTTTTTGCAAAAAAAAATCATTCAGACAGTTTTGAAAAATCGTTTTACTTCTCCAACTCCACTACCACATCTCGTCGAAATTTCATCACTCGCAAAAAGTTATCAATCTCCTTCCCCCAATTGGTCCAGTAACCTTCATCATTAGCCCAACTTTTATTTAATATTTCATACAACTCAGGATCACTTCCGTAGGCAGCTCGATCTAGCATGTTGCGGTAGTGAATCATATTCCAACCGTAATCAATATTTTGGGAAATCAGGTGCCGCAAATTTTTCATCAAAAGTAGCGTCAGATTTTTATCCCAATGACTTTCATTCAATTGCAAAAGATGAACGAGGGGATGATTATTTTCCAAAATTATTTGAAAATCTTTGAGCTCTTGAATCGCAAATTGATTAAACAGGTGTTCTGGCAATTTCTCTAACAATGCTTTTACATCCAATCCTTCCCAGCGATTCTTATCATGATTTTTAAAATAAAAATGACCGATCGCCTCCATCCAACTTTCATCTCGATGTCGCACCGCAGCCACAACCGAAGCTTGCACCAACAATTCTGCCCATTCACTTTGAACAAATATTCCTACAACTCCTTCCGCTTTTTGATCAAAAAAAACTTCCCAATTCGAGAGTGGAACGATGATAAATATTTGGGCAAAGTAACTTGCTTTGAGTCCTCCTTTTGACCATTGCTTTCGAGGATTGATTCCGTCGCGAAGCATTTCATCGTCGCAAGTTTCGGGAAGTTCGATTTCGAGTTTATCTTTTTTGAGCGTTCTACTTTTTAGATTGATACAACTATGGAGGCGTTCCCACATTCGTTTTTGCAATTCAGACCCTTCTATTTTTTCTAGTAAAACGGCTGCGGTTCTTCGAAGATCTTTTCGTTTTTCATCTAAGCATTTTTCCAAAAAAGGTTCATCAGCTAACGAAAGGTTATGTTCTAAAGTTTTTAAATATTCCACTCGATGCTGCCAATCATCTTCTTCCCAGGTGGATTCGATATTTTCCAAAGCTTCATCTGGTTGCGTTTTTCGTAAGTGATGAAGCAAAGCAAGACGTTCTTCGTTTGTGCCATCTTCCCATGCTACTTGATTGCTTTTTCCAATCAGAAAATGCCAATCTTCATTTTGCCCGATGAGCCAATTACCTCGTTCGCCGATGGCATTTTTTAATTTTTGCCAGAGGGTTTTATCACTTCGACATTTTTCTAAAAGTTCTGGAAGAAGCTCGGGAGGAAGAGATTTTTTATTAAAAATTAATTGTTCGATAAAGTTGTCTAAAGCTGGAGTAAATGTCCCGTTGAGAATCATCGCTAGGTGTTCGGATGATTTTTTACTACATATTTTTGATAGATCTTTTTGAGCTGGAAAGGGAATTTCGCTTTCCCATTTTTTTGGTTGGAAACCTGCTTTTCGCATTTGAGCGTAAAGCGTGGCACCTTCTAACAATATATTTGCGGGAGTAGCTTCGATATCAACACCTAGCTTTTTCAGCTCTGCCAAAGTGGTTTCGGAGAGTTCGGAACGGTCGGTGCCGATAAGGGCGGCTTTAATGATGTTTTTCCAAATCATTGTATAAAATACATTTTGGTGTAAAGATATATTTTTTAGGAAAAGATGAATCTTAAAAACTAGTGCCTTTTTATATTTTTCAGAAAAAAAACGATGACACGATTTTTAACCGTGCCACCGTAATTTGAGCGGGGGGTGCTCTTTACCTTATTTTCAAATTATTTTCAGTAATTCGATAATTAATTGCTGTTTTAAATATACCTTTTAAGCCATCCTCAGTCTAAATATTTTCGAACCCTCCCCAAACTCCTCATCCAAACATCGTTGCAAAATCTTCGCAAACTCTTCCCCATCTTTCCCATCAAATAATTTAATATGATCCCCGCCGACTTCATTTACAATTATTCTTTTTGCGTATGGGCTCCAACCTAAGAATTCAAAATCCTTCAAATAAAATCTTTTTTCCTTTGCTCGGAACAGATGAATCGTTCCATCATAAGAAGTGATTTTATAATTTTCGTAAGCCATTCCATTTGCTCTATCCACTTTCCCCAGCGCATCAACTTCCATATTCTGCTCTTGCTTATTTTCACTCTTTTTATACTTCCACCGCTCATATCTCTTTTTCAAATTGAAAGCTCGATACTCATAATTCGGTCCAGGGTTTTTGATAAAATTACCAATGTCCCAAGTCGTCTTTTTAAAGCGATCTCCAAATTTTTGAGTAAAATTCCGAGTGTCCATATTCTTCGTAATATATGGTTGCACAATCGTATCAAACAATCCCAACAAAGCAATTTCCTTCCCTTGTCCCTTGAGTTGTTTCGCCATTTCAAAAGCAATCAAACCGCCAAAAGAATAACCTGCCACAGCATATGGCCCAGTCGGATTATGTTTTAAAATTTCCGAAACATAGTGCGCAGCAATATCTTCCATCCGATCCAACGGTTCAGATTCTCCATTCAATCCTTTCGCTTGCAAGGCAAAAACAGGCTGCTCTTTATCCATGAAACTTCCCAGCACATTAAATAACATCACATGCAATCCTGCTCCATGCACAATGTAAATTGGCGGTTTACTTCCTGTCGATTTTACAGGAATTAATGAATTCCAAGTTCCTTCTACTTTCTCATCATCTTCCATCAAACTCGCTAAACTTTTGATCGTCGCATTTTCTAGTAAAACTGAAAGTGGCAAATTTTTACCCGTCGCTTTCTCAATTTTCGCCATCATCCCAACGGCAATCAGCGAGTGTCCTCCAAGTTCAAAAAAGTTATCATTGATTCCGATATTTGACACTCCAATAGTTTCTGACCAAATCTTTGCGAGCGTTTTTTCCATCTCCGTTCGAGGTGCCACAAAACCAGTTTCTAATTCATATTTTGACAAATCTGGCGCAGGCAACTTTTTGCGATCTACTTTTAAAGTTGCCGTCAAAGGAAATTTTTTCATTCCAACAAAAGCAGTCGGCACCATGTAATCTGGTAATTTATTTTTTAAGATTTTTTTTAAAAAACTTCCATCTACTGCTTGTCCATTTTTCATCACAACATAGGCTACGAGCACTTTATTATCTTTTTGATCTTCTCGTACGACGACGACATTTTCAGCTACTCCATCAATTTGAGAAATGGCAGATTCGATTTCGCCCAACTCTATTCGGAAGCCTCTAATTTTCACTTGTCCATCTGCCCGACGCAAATATTCTAAATCGCCATTCGCTAAATATCTCGCGATGTCACCTGTTCGATAAATCTTGGGGATCGGATAGGTATCGCATACCTTTAAGGTATCCGACACCTGTAAATATTCAGGCAAATCAATAAACTTCTCCTCCGACAATTCCGCTCTCTTAAAATATCCCCCCGGCGCAACTCCTACTCCACCAATAAAAATTTCCCCCGCTACACCAATCGGAACTGGTTGTAAAAACTCATCGAGTAAATATATTTGCACATTATTTATCGGTCGCCCAATTGGTTCGTAAGCTGTTTCGTTTTCAGCATAAGCTCGAACCTTTTCGATTTTTTTAACGGTAGACCAAATCGTCGTTTCCGTTGGTCCATAAATATTCCAGACGGCTTTACTTTTTTCTAACAATACATTTGCAAGTTCGCTCGTCAGTCCTTCTCCTCCTGTCAAAACCGTAAAACCAGTATGGCCTTTCCATCCTGCAATGTTCAACATTCGCCAAGTTGCTGGTGTTGCTTGTAATAAAGTTGCACCAGATTCTTCCAATCTTTTTTTCAATAAAAACCCATCTGATACTGCTGCTTGTTCCACAACAATTACTTTCGCTCCAATCAAAAGTGGCAAGAAAAAATCCTGAACCGATGGATCAAACGAAACTGTCGCTACACTAAAAATCGCCTCATCTTTTGAAAACCCAATTCTATCAATCATCGCATAATGATGATCGACTACCGCATAATGTGGAATCACGACACCCTTCGGGTTACCCGACGAACCAGAAGTATAAAGAACATAGACAAAATCCTCAGAGCTAATTTTAAGTTTTGGATTCTCTTTAGAAAAAAGCGACAACTCGTTTTGGACTTTGTCTAATAATATAATTTCTGCACTAGTTTTGGGAAGTTTTCCAATCATCTTTTGATTAGAAATAATCGTCTTGGCTTGAGCATCTTCAATGATAACTTGCAGGCGATCTTTTGGATTAGAAGGATCAAGTGGAACATAAATTCCACCCACTTTCATGATCGCCAATAATCCAATCACCATCTCCAATGAGCGCTCGACAAATATTCCGACGAACTCACCTTTTTGAATATTTTTTGAAATTAAAAAATGCGCTAATTGATTAACTCGCTTATTCAGTTGTGCATAATTCAATTGTTGATTATTAAATTCTATTGCTATTCTTTCAGGTGTTCGCCCAGCTTGAATTTCAATCAATTCATGCAAGCAAATGTTTTTTGGAAAATTACTTTGTGTTGCATTCCACTCACCGAGCAATTGCTTTTTCTCAAAATCAGGCAAAATTGGCAAATGCGAAATCGCTTGATTTGGGTTTTCAACGATACCTTTGAGTAATGTCTCAAATTCCTTTAATCGCCTTTGGATAGTTTCTTTAAAAAATAAATCCGTGTTATAAATTAATTCAAACACACATTTATTTTTAGTTGGTTTGATATTAATAAATAGGTCAAATGTTTCGTAATTTCTTGGTAGTGGTTTGGATTTCGTATCAAGGTTTTCAAATTGCAATGACGCATCTTCTGCAAGCATACTAAACAAAATGGAAATGATAGGCTGACGACTCAAATCTCTAGGCAACTTTAATTTTTTCACTAACTCGCCCAACGTAAAATTTTGGTGTTCAAAAGCATCGAGCACTTTTCCCTTCACAAAATTTAGATGTTGGGAAAACGGAGCTTGCTTATCCACCGACATCCTCATCGGCAGCAAACTCACTCCATGCGCTACCAAATTTTGGTTTCCTGCAATCCTTTGCCCTGCCGCTACTAACCCTAAAACGAAATCATCTTGCCCCGACAGTCGGTGTAAAAAAACATGAAATGCAGAATACATCAATAAGAAAAACGTTGTTCCATTTTTCGCTGCTGTCGTTTTTAAACCTTCATACAACTCCTCATCAAAAGTGATTTTTTCTAAATCACAATCATAAGTTTTTATAGAAGGCCTTGATCGGTCAGTTGGAAAATCTAAAATCGGAATATCACCTATAAATTGTTTTTCCCAAAAAACTTCATTCACTTTTCCCTCTGCACTATTTTTAAAATTCGCTTGTTCCAATGCGTAATCACTCAGTTGTTTTGCCTGCGGCAAATCTGCTTTTTGCCCCCGAACATTTGCATTATAAAATACTTGCAAATCATTCGCTAAAATTCCACACGACCATCCATCCGCAATTGCATGGTGCACGGTCATAAAAAGTCGATGCGTACTTTTCGAAAGTTTGATAATCTGAAATCGGCACAATGGCCCAGTAAATAAATCTAGTGGATTTTCCGATTCATCAAAACGCATTTTTTTCACCTGCTCCTTTTTCGCTTTCTCAGACATGTGAGAAAAATCTAAAATCGGAATTCCGACTTCCAATTTTGGTAAAATAACTTGCGTCGTATTTTCTTTTTTGAAAAAAGTTCGGAGCGATTCGTGCCTTTGTACCAATTGCTGAATTGCTTTTCGCAGCGCATCAATATTCAAGTTTCCTTCGAACAAAAAATCACTTGATAAATTGTAAGCTGCTGCTGCTTCATCCCCTAATCTTTGCTCAATCCAAACCTCCTGCTGTCCTTCAGTTAACGGAACTATTTTTTTTTCACTAGTTAAGTTCGCCTCATTTAATTCATTTTTTTGATTAGGCGGATAGACGATTTTATTTCTATCAACAACTTCAACAACGGTGATTTGAAAAAAACCAGCCGTCTGCATCAAGCGAATAGTTTCTTCAATCGCCACGTAAGTTTTATCTAAATCTTCTTGCGTATGAGCGACCGTCATCAAGGCTGCTTTTTCCGCAATGTGAATTCCTTTGTATTTTAAATAGAAGAAAAATAATTTTGCAAGAGGATTGTTATCAGTAGGTTTGATTGCAATAATAGAAGCGGTCGAATGAATCATCATCGGCACTTTTGTTGCCAAAAATAACTTACTAACTCGCTCTGCAAATCGAGCTGTTTTTTCATTCAACTCATCGTACATTTTTTGTCCGCGCTTTTTGATTTCACTCAAAACTGCATAGGACGAAGCCATGCTCAACGGGTGGCGAACAAACGTTCCACCAAAAAATGTTACACCAACTTCAGGCACCGACTCATCCCCAAACTGCCAAGTACCTCCATCAAAGACATCTAGATATTTTAACTTCCCTGCAACTGCTGCCATCGGCAGACCACCTGAAATTATTTTTCCATAACAAATAATATCCGCCTCGATTTCATACCAACTTTGCGCTCCTCGCATTCCAGTTCGGAAGCCTGTAATCATCTCATCAAAAATTAAAGCGATATCATTTTCAGCTGTCACTTGTCGAATTGCTTGGAGCAATTCTTTAGGCTGATGCGTTGGATTATTTGGTTGAATCGGTTCAATTAAAATTGCTGCTAATTCAGCAGTATGCATTTTTATTTTTTCCAAAACATTCGGATCATCATATTTAAAAACGATGACATTTTCTACTAAGAATTTAGGAATCCCAGGAGAAATTGGCAATGAAAAATTTTTGCCATTTCGCTCTACTCCTCTCGCCAACATCTCATCTGCGATGCCATGATAGTCGCCTTCGAAGTAAGCAATCTTATCTTTCATCGTCACCGTCCGAGCTGCCCGAACTGCGGCCGACAATGCCTCCGAACCGGTGCTGACAAAAGAAACTCGATCCGTACCTGACAACTCGCAAAGTAAGTCTGCCACTTTCTTCGCCAAAGGGGTCAGCACTCCTAACTCGATTCCTTTTTTCAATTGCTCCTCAACCGCCTCTTGGATAAATCCTGGCGTATGACCAAATAGTGAAACTCCAAAAGAACTTCGATAATCGATATATTCATTGCCATCGATATCCCAAATTTTTGATCCCTTACTTCGCTCCACCACAAGCTGATAAATCATGTCTTTCCATAATTTATTAAATCCAGAAATAGATCGAGGGTCTGCCAAATGTTTACGTTGCGCTTGAGTGAGAGTCTGCGAACCTTTGGTCTTCTTTGTATATTTTTTAATCAAATCTTTTAAATACAACTCTTGCTGTTCGGTCAGCTCTGATTTGTTTTTTTTTTCTATTGGCGCCCAATCATTAAACTTTTGTCCTTTGTTGGCTTGTTGTTTTTCCCCAAAGTTTCGGGACGAGTCATTGGAATTTTCATTAGTTTTTGTTTTGGAAATGGGAGGAGTACAGCACTCAGGATGTTTCCCCTTCGATTGATTCTTCGGATTTTTATTTTGATTTCCTTGATCAGTATTTATATTTCCGCCTTGCAAAATTGCCAATTGCATTTTCAATAATTGCAATTGTTGTTGGATGATTTCTTGCATCGCCCCAGCTTGCTCATTTTCATTTGATGAAAAATCAGTTGGGGAAACATCCTCCGAATCTCCTACTTTTGAAACCGTTGGGAGATTCGAAGCAGTAGATTCAAAATACTTTGGAGAAATTTGGTTCTCGACCAAATCTGTCAACTCATCAAAGTTCGGAGCCTCTTCAAATAATTGCCGAAAACTCAATTCGACTTGCATCTCCTTTTCTATCTTCCTAACTGCTTGCGTCAAAAACAAGGAATCAAAACCGAGTTCTAAAAACGATGCTTGCTCATCCATTTCAGCAGCAGCAATTCCGCTCAGGTCTTGGAAAATATTTTTTAGATCTCGAAGGATTAAATCTCGTTGATTAAATTCTTTCCCAATTGGAGAATCAGAAATTGGTGTTATTGATTGACTTATAGTTGGTCTATTTTCGTTTGATGGAAAATCGACTAGAGAGATGTACTCCGAAGTTCCCGATTCTGGCGTTTCGAAGTCCGGTTTTGGATCGATCCAATGTCTCGTTTTTTCAAACGAATAAGTTGGTAGAGAAATCCGCGTATAAATTTTCCCAGCATCCGCATTCCTTCCTTCTCGATGGGCAAGTTCAAAATCTAACTCCACTCCTTCCAACCAGAGTTGTCCTAAGGTTTTTTGGAAAAAAGCTAAATCAGGAATCGTCTCTTTTGGATGACGAAGCGATGCGAGGATAATTTGTTCTTTTTGTTTGGCAGGATGTTGTCTTGCAAAAGTGCTCAAGGTTTGCCCTGGCCCAACTTCCAACAGGATGCGATCTTCTTGCTGTAATAAAGTTTCGACGCCTTCGGCAAATCGAACAGTTTGTCGCAAATGGTTAGTCCAATATTCTGGCGAAGCAATATCTTCGGCCTTTGCCCAAGTTCCAGTCAAATTTGAAATGATTGGAATTTGTGGCTCGTTATATTTTATTTTTTGTAAAAATGCTTCGAACTCTTTTAAGATTGGTTCTACTTCCAACGAATGAGCAGCTACTCGAATGTGCAATCTGGTCGAGTGAATTTCTTTAGCATTTAATTTTTCTTTGATTTCATCGATGGCTTTTACCGAACCTGAGACGACGCAATGATCTGGTTTATTGATTGCTGCGAAACTTAGGTTTTTATCCATAAAAATTTCGACCTCCTTTGGTGACATCGAAACACTCAACATGCCACCTTCTGGCAAGGTCTGAAATAATTCTCCTCTTTTTACGACCATCGCCAAAGCATCTTCTAAACTAAAAACGCCAGCGATACAAGCTGCCACATATTCACCTAAACTGTGCCCAATCATTTCTTTTGGACGAATTCCGTAGGACATCCAAAGTTGTGCAGTTGCATATTCGATGGTGAATAGTAATGTGATTGCGTGAAGGGGGTTTTCTATTGGCAAAGATTCATAAGGTGACTTTGAGTCACCTTGTGAATTAAAGTTTGGAAATAAAACATCTTTTAAATCTAGATTGTGTTGAGCTTTTAAGATCCCGATACACTTATCAACATACTGTTGGTAAGTGTGTTGGTAAGTATCTTCACTCCCGTATAAACCTACTCCCATGTTGGTATGCTGTGCACCTCCGCCTGGGAACATGAAGGAAATGTGTTTCTTATTTTTTGAAATTGTTTTTGCGAAAACCTTTTTCTTGTCTAAGTTTTTCAAAGCATCAGAAGTTATCGTTGCATTTTCGGCAATAGTAAATAATCTGTGCTGGAAATGATTACGACCAACTTGCAAAGTGTAAGCTGCGTTAGCTAAGTCTATTTGATCATTTTCATCTAAAAAAATTCCTAAGTTGTGGGCATTGCGACCGAGAGCAGTTTCTATTTTTGCAGAAAGGAGTAGCAAATTATGGCTACGTGTGTTTATTGTTTTTTTCATTTGTGGAGCTTCCTCCAAAATGATGTGAACATTCGTTCCGCCAAGACCAAAGGAACTCACTCCTGCTCGCCGAGGGGTGTTTCCTTTTTCCCATCTTCGCAATTTATCATTGACAAAAAACGGGGTGCGCTTAAAATCGATCTGGGGATTCGGTTGCTTAAAATGGAGCGTCGTGGGGAGTTTTCCATGTTTGAGGGACAGAACGGTTTTGATAATTCCTGCCACACCTGCGCCAGCATCAAAGTGTCCGATATTTGATTTCACCGAACTAATCGCACAGAAATTTTTCTTATCCGTAAATCTCGAAAATGCTTGAGTGAGTGCTGCAATTTCGATAGGATCACCGATTCGAGTTCCCGTTCCATGAGCTTCGATGTAGTTGATGGTTTCGGGATTGATGTTTGCTTTTTGGTATGCTTTTGCAATCGTTGTTGCTTGGCCTCGAACACTAGGTGCGGTGAAGCCAACTTTATCTGAACCATCATTTCCTATGGCCGTAGATTTTATTATTGCATGAATGGAATCACCATCTGCAATTGCTTTTTCTAATTTTTTCAAAACAATAAATGCCATCCCATTTCCTCTAACCATTCCATCTGCATCTGCATCAAATGAACGGCAATATCCATCAGGAGAAAGTGCATGACCTTCGGTGTGCAAATGTCCTCCTTCGACTGGTGGTTGAATTCGGCCACCACCGACGAGCATCATATCGTTATCTCCACTCAATAAATTTTGGCAAGCCAAATGAACTGCGACGCCTGAACTTGAACAAGCAGTTTGCACATTGACGGCTGCTCCTTTTAAATTTAATTTGTAGGCAACACGGGTTGCTGGGAAATCTTTTTCTTGAGTAATTCCTTTGGTAAAATCCTCGATGGATTTGAAATATTCTGGATGCGTAATTACATTGTTAACTAAATAAGTGTTCCGCGCAACTCCACCAAAAACTCCAATTGTACCTTTGTATTTTTCGGAAACATAACCTGCATCTTCGAGTACGGCGTAAGCACATTCCAAAAATATCCGGTGTTGCGGATCCATGAGCGCCGCTTCTTTTGGCAAGTAACCGAAGAAGGATGCGTCAAACTTATCTGCATCTTGAAGTGGCATTCCTCGCTTGACGTAATTTGGATCGTTGAGTATATTTGGATCGATTCCGTTGGCTTTTAATTCTTCAGCTGTGAACTCAACGGAGACATCTTTTTCGTTAATTAGGTTTTCCCAAAATTCATTTAAATTTTTTGCTCCGGGGAATCGACCGCTCATTCCGATGATGGCGATGTCCTGACTAGTGATGAGTTTTGAGTGATGAGTGATGAGTTGTTCTTGTTTTTTGATTAGGGTTGGGGTTGGGTTACTGACAAGGGGACTCGAAGTCACCTTGTGAGTTAGGGTGTAGCCAATTTTTTTTACTAGTTTCCACGTTTGAGGATGGAGGAAATTATCGTCTTTTACTTTTTTCCATTCTTCTGCTTTTTTGGATTTGATACTTCCATGTTTGAGGATATTTGGATCGCCCATTGGTTTGGAATAATCGTATAACCCATCAGTCATTTTTTTCTCGATATCCAAATATGGATTCAACAAATTGGGATGAAATGGCAAACCGATCGTCTCGCACATCTCTTGCATCACTTCTTTTGGTTGCTGCACTAAGTCTTCATAAAAAATTCTAAACTGCCGATCAGTAGGAATATTTTTTAGGAAATTGGAAATATTTTGATGACTTTCTGCCCAAATTAATTCGCCCGTGTTTCTACTGTTATAACTATGCTTTTTCAAAAACATCACTTGATCCATGTGCATTTTTTCAAATGACTTAATCATGGAATATGGATGTCGTGATAGGTGAATAAAAATGGCATTATCGAAATCTGCTTCTGCTTTTTCTAAAGCCATCATGTCCATCGCATAACTTGGTGACTTATCTACGATGATTCGATTGCCTACCCAATTTTGAAGGACATGGTAAAAATCTTGAGTCCCCAAATTATCTTTCTCAAAATTTTGCATGATGCTTTTCGCTTCGTCAGCATTGCAATTTTTGAGTTCCATGATGGTTCGAATCGTTCCTTCTGACCAAAGACTAAATTTACCGGTGTACGCTTCTTTTCGTTCTTGCAAAGTATTGAAATGCAAGAGTTGCAATTCATTGGCGGCAAAAAGTTGAGGATGACCTGCTAGCATTATTCGCAGCAAAGTTGTTCCTGAGCGTGGCGGCGCTAGGATGAAAATTGCAGGAGGATTTTTATGATTTTGCTTTTTTACTTTTTTGATAAAAGTTGGGATGTAATTCTTGAATGCTTTAAAATCGGCTGGGGTTAGAGTTGTAGTCTCGATTTCAAGGTTAGAATCTGTGGCACCGTTATTTGAAGTATTCTCTTTTTTGTTTGAGAGAATCGAGTTTGGTTTTTCGTGGGAGTTTGTGCTAGGGGTATCCGTGCCACCGCTTTGAGCCGTGGCACTGGTGAGTGATTTTTTGTAGTTTTTTTCTAGGAATTTTGCATACGCTCGAATAGTTGGTGCTTCGAAAATAGAGACGATGAAAACTGTTTCGTTTAATTCTTTTTGCACTTTGGCTACGAAAGCAGCAGCTTGCAATGAGTTACCGCCGAGTTCAAAAAACTTATCGTCGATTCCGATTTTTTCCAAACCTAATGCCTCTTGCCAAAGTTGGGTTAACCAATCTTCCAGGCTAGTTTCGGAGGCTGCGAATTTTTGTTCGAGGTCTGGTCGAGCATTATTTGGTTGCGGTAAATTTTTTCGATCAATTTTCCCTGAAGTGGCAAATGGCATTTTTTCCAAAAACATAAATGTTGACGGAATCATGTACTCAGGAATTTTTTCTTCTAAAAAATTTCGTAGCTGAGTAGTATTTAATTGAGCTCCATTCTTTAATGTTAGGTAACCAATTAATTTTTGATCATCAGATTTTTCTCCAAAAATTTCAACAACGGTTTCACGAACATTTGGATGTTGTGAAATGGCTGCTTCGACTTCTCCCATCTCGATTCGATAACCACGCAATTTTACTTGATGATCTGCTCGACCAACAAAATCAATATTTCCATCAGGAATAATCCTTCCTAAATCACCTGTTTTATAGAGTCGATCTTTTCTCTTTTCTCCAAAAGGATTTTGAATAAATTTTTCTTTGGTTAATTCTTTTTGATTTAAATATCCTCTTGCGACCCCTTTTCCACCAATGTGTATTTCTCCAATTTCTCCAACGTTTACTTTTTCTAATTTTTCATTTAAAATAAAAATCTGGACGTTGTCAATCGGTTTCCCAATTGACACTTTTTCTCCTTGAAAATTTTCAGGAGTGATATAAATCGTTGCGCCAACAGTTGCTTCCGTTGGGCCATATTGATTAAGTAATTTTGTTTTTGGTAAAAGCTCTTGATGTTGAATTATAAGATTTGGTGGACATACTTCGCCTGCAACGCTAACAGACTCCAGAGATAATAATCTATTTATATTTACTTGATCTAATAAGTTCGTGTAAACTGACGGAAAGGTAAGTAAGTGAGAAATTTTATGCTCACTAATGAAGTTTCCAAGTAACTGCACATCTTTTTCCATTCCCTCTTCGGCTATGACCATTATTGCACCTTGCAACAAAGTCCACCACATCAATAAAACTGAGCCATCAAAAGCGAAAGAGTAGGCATACAAAAACCGCTTCACAGGATGTTGGACAAAATCCATTTGACCTTGAATCAAATTGACCACATTGTGATCTTCTACTTGAACTCCTTTTGGTTTTCCAGTCGAGCCAGAAGTATAAATAGTATAGATTAAATTACTACGAAGTTTTTGGCAAGATGGCTTGGTATTCTTTTCCTTACTGATTTTTTTCCACTCAGAATCCAAACAAATAATCTCATAACTTTTACTGGCAGGTATTTTATCCTTTAAATGCTCTTGGGTAAGTAAGATGGTTGTATCAGTATCTTCAAGCATAAATTGAATTCGCTCCTGAGGATAATTTGGGTCAATGGGAACGTAGGCTCCACCAGCTTTGAGAACACCCAAAATTGCTATCATCATCTCTAAGGAACGTTCTAGGCATATGGCAACTGACCACTCAGGCTTGATGCCTTTGCTTTGCAAAAAATATGCTAATTGATTCGCTTTCTTATCCAATTCACCATAGCTCATCGACTGATCTCCAAAGACCAAAGCGGTCGCATTAGGAAGACGATCTGCCTGCGTTTCGAATAATTCGTGAACACATTTTTTTTCAGGAAAACTGAAATCCGATATGGTATGCTTACTCATAGTATCTCGCCCAATTTCTGTGTGTCACACCACAACTGTGGAGGAAGACGCAACTCGTGTGATATAATCGAGCTAGTTTTTGGTTTTCTAAAAAATTTTAAATAATAAATTGTAAAGCATGTATGAAGGGAATGCGATGGTACAGCTAGAGGTTGATATTTTTATACTCTCGAGTTAGTAATTTTCGCATACCCAATTATAATAATGCGGTAAGTGTTGTTTTAGAGGTATTTTCAAATTTACGTCCTTTTTGGGGAAAAAGAAAGTGTTTCCTTCAAATATAATGAATATTTTATATTTGATTTTTAATCTTATTCTTATTTCATTTTTGTAAAAAAATATACAAATCCGAATGCAGCATTCTACTAAATCACCCTATCATTAGCTTGAATCCTTTATTTTTCAAAATCATAAAAAATCATAAAAATTAAAAAGCTTTATATCTCCATTTTGCCCCCTCTTTTCTTTTCGATGCTAACTTTCAATTCTTGCAAAAAAGACTTTGATGCCCTCGCTGATCTTCCTGAGACATTTACCAAAAAAGTTTTGATTGAAGAATTCACCGGTGAGTGGTGCGGTGCTTGCGCAAGTGCGTTCCCAAGAATTCAAACTATATTGGATGAAAATCCAACTACTATTTTTGCAGCTGCACTACATTATAGTGATCCATTTAGCACAATCAAAGCTCATCAAATCAAAAGTACTTTTGGTATTTCTAGTTTTCCTTCGGCATTAGTTGATCGATATTCTTTTGGTACTTCTTCACCAAGAGTTCCATTATTGACTTCTACTTTGAGAAATAAATCAGAAACTCGATTGGAAGAAAAAATAACTACTGGTCTTAGAATTGATACTGAATTTGGGGAGGAAGGAAAAGCAACCGTCAAGGTTTTTGTTGGGCAGAATAAAATCATGGATGGCGAACCAAGAATTACAACTTATCTGATTGAGGATGAAGTTCCTGAAGTAAATCAATCCGGTACATCTGGTGATAATTATAGACACCATGCGGTGGTACGGAAAATTTTGACCGAGGCTGGGGAAAATAAATTAAATAATTTGGAGGTGCAAGAGCGAGATTTTATCACGCTTCGATTTGAGAATATTGATATTTCTGAATTTGATAAAAATCATTTATCGGTGATTGCTTTTGTTCATTATTCCTATGCTAGCGATAAATCAAATCATGAAATCATTAATGTTCAAAAAGTAAAATTAGGTAAAAATCAAGATTGGGATTAATTCCTTTTTCAAAAAATAAACTCATTAAATATTTCTATAATTAACCGTTAAAAATTAGATAGTTTTGACAGAGCACTTGTTGATTTATTTCTTCGAGTGCTTTTTTGTATTACGACTCTCCGGGTCGTCATCGTTGGACAATTTTCCAAATCGTTTTAAATGACTTGGAAAGTCATCCCACAGGAAGGGACTCGGAGAGTCGCATTACTCTACTATTTTTTTAATATCTTTTCGATATCCTGAAGGACTCTTGCCGGTGATTTGTTTGAAGAATTTATTAAAATTTGACACATTCTTAAAACCACTTTCAAAACAAATTTCTGAAATACTTGACTTCTCTTCCGACAATAATTTGCACGCATGAACGACTCGATATTCGTTGACAAATTTTGTAAATGGTTTCCCTGACAACTTTTTAAAATATCGACAAAAGGCAGGAACCGTCATTGTCGCAATTTTAGCGACAGTTTCTAATGCAATTGGTTCTTGAAAATTTTCGCGGATATGTTTATAAATACTTCTGATGCGGTCATTGTCTTGCGCTTGTACTTCAAAACCAAAATCAGACGCATTCAGAATTTCATATTCCTCCGAAATTGCCATTGCATGAAAAATGGATAGTAACTCTATCAACCGGTCGAAATGATTTAACTCATTTAAACATTCTAATCGCTCACCAATCTCCTCTCTGGTTTTTCCATAAAAAGAAAGTCCTAATCTTGAGCGTTCGAAAAGTTGATTAATCGCATTCAATTCAGGTTTCCCCAAAAATGTATCCCCTAAGAAATCTCGATTCATTTGCACCACCACTTCACATTCATTCCCAGTCAAGCTGTCTGTAAATCCCGAGTGCGGAACATTGGATCCAATGAAAATCAAATCACCATTATTAAAATAGGACATATGATTTCCGATGTGTCGCTTTCCACCACCACCTTTAATAAAGACCATTTCGAGCTCGGGATGGTAATGCCAAAACGGAGCTTTCTTCCGATTGGGATCATCATATTTTCGAACCGAAAATGAGCTTCCAAAAAAAGTAGGAATTTTTTCAAATGTTGCTTTCATTATTTTATCATTTATTTATAACTCAACCTGTTCTCTAAGATAAAAGTTGTCAAATCTCATTTTTCATTCCATAAAATTAAACAAGTTTAATACAAAGTTAACCCATTTTTAAGGTCAAAATACATTCTATGTTAAAATAGCATTAAAGGTTGCCAATTTTAGCGTAGTTCAGCCCACTTATTGCATTTACCTTTGTATTGCAACTTTAAAGAAAGGATGTATTATTCTCAAAACTTTTCAAACTCCTATTTAAAATCACAATTTTATACACCGAGAGAAATACTTTTTAAAGTTGCCTTAATTGAAGTTGATTTTTTGTTTCTATATAGTTTTGTTTTGTAAGAGGAGATGAGCATTGTGCTTATCTCCTCTTTTCTTTTTTGCACTTGATTAATATATAACATAAAAATACACCTGCATCAAAATAACATCAACAGTTGCAAATTCTAGTGTAGGAGAATTTATTTTCTCAATCTATATTTGTGTTATAATTAGGAAATAAACACTTTCTAATTTATAATCTAATTTGAAGTTGATTTTTTGTTTCTATATAGTTTTGTTTTGTAAGAGGAGATGAGCATTGTGCTTATCTCCTCTTTTCTTTCTTGGAAAAAGTAAAAACTAACTCCAACCTTTTTTTTCCTATCTATCCATCTTTATCTTATTCCAATTCTAAATTACCCAAATATTAATTTAATATAAAAATAAAAGTCAAAATAGCATCGGAAATTGCGAATTGTAAAGTAGTGCAAGAATGATTTCTCCTCTACTTTTGTGTTATCATTTTTATTTAAAAATCAAAAACACATTTTATTATGAAAAAGATGACAGAAAACTTTAAGAATTTTTTATTTGTAATTGTATTGTTATGTTTCGCTTCGAATATTTTTGCAACTGACTCCAAGCCTAGTTTGAAAATTGTAAATGGAGAAAAGAAAGTACTTACACTTATCTCGAATAATGCTAACAATACAAATGTTACTATTCGCATTTTTGACGAGCAAGGCATCGGTTTGTTAAAAGATAATATTGCTGTGGACAGCAAATTCACAAAATCATATGACCTTTCTAAATTGCCAAAAGGGATTTACGAAGTAGAAATTGAAGATGACCTTTCTTTCCGTAAATATATTGTTACAACTACTTCAAATACTCTTGAAATTATACCAAATAGTGAAGAGAAAATTTTTAAACCGATGATCAAATTGGAGGAAAATTTAGTCTTATTCAATATGTTGAATTTAAAAAATGGAGAGATAGAATTGGCTTTCAATAATGAACAAGGGAATGAAATTTATTTTGAAAAAATCCAAAACACCACGACTATCCATAAGAGTTTTGACTTATCGAAATTACCTTCTGGGAATTATCATATTTCAGTAAAAACTAAAGCAAAGGTTTTTAACCTTGAAGTTAACTTGAAATAAAAAGGAAGTTGATTTTTTGTTTCTATATAGTTTTGTTTTGCAAGAGGAGATGAGCATCGTGCTTATCTCCTCTTTTCTTTTTTGGAAAAAAGTAAAAATCAACTACAAATCTTTTTTTCCTGCCTATCCATCTTTACCTTATTACAATCCTATATTAACCTATTATATTTTTATGCTAAAAATTAAAGTTAAAATAGTATCAAAAATTGCGAATTGTAAAGTAGTGCAGGAGTAATTTATCCTCTACTTTTGTGTTATCATTCTTATTAAGAAATCAAAAACACATTTTATTATGAAAAAGATAACAGAAAATTTTAAGAATCTTTTATTTGTATTTATATTGTTATGTTTCGCTTCAAATATTTTTGCAACTGACTCCAAGCCTAGTTTGAGAATTGTAACTAGTGAGAAAAAAATATTTACGCTTATTACGGAAGACACTAAAAACACCTTGTTAACTATTCGAATTTTTGATGAGCAAGGAATTAATTTATTTAAAGAGAAAGTGGCCTTAGATAACAATCATTCAAGATCTTATGATCTTTCCAGTTTACCTAAAGGTACTTATGAAATAGAAATTGAAGACAATTCCTCATTCCGTAAATATATTGTTACAAGTAATTCTAACGATCTAAAAATAAAGGAGAATAGTGAGGAAAAAATTTACAAACCAATTATCAAACTAGAAGATAATTTTGTTTTATTCAATATGTTAAACTTGAATTTGGGAGATGTTTCATTAACTATTAACAATGACGCGGGAGAAGAAATTCATGTTGAAAAGATCCAAAATACTCAAACAATTCACAAAGGCTATAATCTATCCAACTTGCCCTCTGGGGAATATCTAATTGCTGTAAAAACTTCTAATAAAGTTTTTTCTGTTGAAGTGAATCTAAAATAAAAATTGACCTCATACTTTTATTTTTTGTTTAAGATGATAGTTTTGTGATGGAGGTAAGTTGTGGCAACTTACCTCCATTCTTTTCTTTTACAAATCATAATTTTAACAATGTTTGAGTTCACCAGCGTTAAACTTTCATTCTTTTTTATCACTAAAAAACTTCTTCTACCTTTTTAAAATACTCCAAAGTCTCGCCATATTTCTTCATCACTTCGATAAGCTACTCTCATTATCAAGCATGAACTCTTTTACTACATGTCTCCTAACTTAATCTGCTTGCGATCAGTCAGCTTCATAATATAACAATGCTCTTACATTATCGACTTCTTCGTTATGAATAATTCCAAGGCTGAGGTTTGAGCGGAGCAAAGTTTTTACATTTTTCAACTCTTCTCCTCGTTTCCCCACCTTCATAATTAGATTAAATTCAAACATGATACCTATCTTTTTCACATATATAATGTAACCTTTTCTATTATTGTTTTTTCGATAGAAATGAAAGAACTTTGAAGAAGTCTTATTTAATAGCTAAATTTTCATTTTATCGAAACTCGATTAAGAACTAGCCTTTTTTCCAAAAAAAGCATTCGTATCCAAAATGGGAAATTCAAAACATCCTCATTCAAAAAAATTATACCTTGGATGTTAAACAAAACCGACCTTCAAGAAATCAAAGAAGGAGGCAAATCTAAAGAAGAAAAAAAGTTAGAAAACTTCTAAAAAAGAAGCTGGGAAGCGTTACGAAAAAGCTGAAGAATTAGCAAAAGCAGAAGATCGATTACTAAAAAGAATCAACGGAAACGAAAACAGTATTGATAAAAATTTACCTAAATTCCCCCAACTGTTTCTCCCCCATTTTCCTATTTCCTTTTTAAATAAATATTCATTTGATGAGTATTTACTTGACACCTTATTACTGAGAAAACTCATTTTTTAATTGATGAATATCTTCCCCTCTTTTATTCATCCCATCAATTTGACCATTATGGAAAATAGTATAATTTTAAAACTCTTTTTTGCTGGACAGCTTTTACACAATGAAGATTTGCTAAATACCAAAGGAGGAAAAAGATCTCATTCTGAAAAATTAGAAGACAAGAGAATCAAACGAGATACTCTTCAATTCAGAAAACTTCTAAACGAATCTATAAGATTAGAACGAAAATTACAACGAGGTTATCGCAATTATTAAGATAGAATTAAATCAAAAAATATAATCTATAAAAAATCTTCCATGACTTCTGTTTTGGGAGATTTTTTATTTTTAAAATACTTTCTTGCTCGTTAATAAATTATTACATTTGCACTCGATTTGGGACATATGCCCTTCTAACCAAACCGAAAATGACATTTTTTGACTCAAAAAAATGTCATTTTTTATAAGAAACAGAACACTAGTAAACTTTTTCGGTTACAGTAAAGAAAATTTAATATTCCACCAACAGAACAACAAGTCGTTATGCCTAAAGACAATTCTATCAAATCAGTACTCATCATCGGAAGTGGCCCTATTATTATTGGTCAAGCTTGCGAATTTGATTACTCTGGAACTCAAGCTTCACATGCTTTGCGAGAAGAGGGAATTGAAGTATCATTGATTAATTCCAATCCTGCTACGATCATGACTGATCCATCAACTGCGGAGCATATTTATCTAAAACCTCTTACTGTTCAAAGTTTAATTGAAATTTTGGAAGAACGTCAAATTGATGCCGTCCTTCCAACTATGGGAGGACAAACTGCCTTGAATCTTGCTATCGAAGCAGGTAAAGAAGGAGTTTGGGAAAAGTATAATGTTAAGCTTATCGGAGTAGATATAGAAGCAATTGAGTTAGCTGAAAATCGAGAAAAATTTCGAGAGCACGTTATAAAATTAGGTCTGAAGGTTGCACCATCATATATCGCTAATTCATTTTTGGAAGGAAAAGAAGCTGCACAAAAAATTGGTTATCCACTCGTAATTCGTCCGTCATACACTTTAGGTGGATACGGAGGTGGATTCTGTCATGATGCTAGCGAATTTGACGATGCACTTCGAAGAGGTTTAGATGCATCTCCGACACATGAGGTTTTGGTAGAAAGAGCAGTTTTGGGTTGGAAAGAATTTGAATTAGAATTACTTCGAGACAGCAATGATAATGTAGTGATCATTTGTGCTGTTGAAAACCTCGATCCAATGGGAATTCACACAGGCGATAGTATCACCGTTGCACCTACTATGACCCTTTCGGATACTTCTTATCAGCAAATGAGAGATGAGTCAATTTTGGCGATGCGATCGATGGGGAATTTTGCAGGAGGTTGTAATATACAATTTTCTCAAAACCCTGAAACAGAAGAATTAATCGTAATTGAGATTAATCCACGAGTTTCTCGTTCTTCTGCTTTGGCAAGTAAAGCAACTGGTTATCCAATTGCAAAAATTGCTGCAAAATTAGCTTTAGGATTTACGCTTGATGAATTAAAAAATCAAATTACGGGAAATACTTCTGCATTTTTCGAACCTGCATTAGATTATGTAATCGTCAAAATGCCTCGATGGAATTTTGATAAATTTAAAGGTGCCAGCCATATTTTAGGTTTACAAATGAAATCCGTTGGAGAAGTAATGGGAATTGGAAGAAACTTTTTGGAAGCACTTCAAAAAGCTTGTCAATCTCAAGAAAATGGTCGAATGGGATTAGGTGCTGATAAAAAAGAATGGATTCGAACATCTGATATTTTAGAACGATTATCGAAAGTAAGTGATGATAGAATTTACAGAGTAAAAGATGCTTTACGATTAGGGGTTCCTGAAAAAACGGTTCACAAATTAACTAAAATTGATCCATGGTTTATCTCTCAAATTAAACGTTTGATAGCGATGGAAAATGAGATTATGCGATTTAATGTCGCAGAAGATTTACCAGAAGATTTTTTACGAAGTCTAAAACAGGTAGGTTACTCTGATGCTCAAATTGCCTGGTTAATGAGAATCAATGAAGAAGAAGTTACTCGACATCGGAAAAAGTTAGATATCCGAAGAACTTATAAAATGGTGGATACTTGTGCGGCAGAATTTGAAGCAAAGACACCTTACTTCTACTCTACTTTTGATGGCGAAAATGAAAGTATTCCGACTGATAAAAAGAAAATTGTCGTGCTTGGTTCTGGTCCAAATCGAATTGGTCAAGGAATCGAATTTGATTATTGTTGTGTGCATGGGTTGAAGGCCATTCAAGAAGCAGGTTACGAAGCGATTATGATTAATTGTAATCCTGAAACTGTTTCTACGGATTTCAACATGGCTGATAAATTATACTTTGAGCCAATCTTCTGGGAACACATTCAAGAGATTTTTGAATTAGAAAAACCAGAAGGCGTAATCGTTCAACTTGGTGGTCAGACTGCTTTGAAATTAGCGGAAACTTTTGACAAAAAAGGGATCAAGATTATCGGTACAAGTTACAAAGCACTTGACCTTGCTGAAGATCGTGGACGATTCTCTGACTTACTAAAAGAATTAGATATTCCATATCCGGAATATGGTCAAGCTGATGATGCACAAGAAGCTATCGACATTGCGAACCGAGTAGGTTATCCTGTTTTGGTTCGACCATCTTATGTTTTGGGAGGACAACGAATGAAGATTGTAATCAATGATGACGAACTAGAAAGACAAGTGTTGGAAATTTTCAAACACATGCCTGACAACAAAGTATTGATTGACCAATTTTTGGATCGAGCAAAAGAAGCGGAAGTAGATGCAATTTGCGATGGCGACGAAGTTCATATTATGGGAATCATGGAACATATCGAACCTGCGGGAATTCACTCAGGCGATAGTTCAGCAGTTTTGCCAACTTATAGTTTAAGTGACGCTGTGCTTGAAAAAATGGTAGAGTACACTAAAAAATTAGCTTTCGCTTTAGAAACAAAAGGATTAATCAATATCCAATTTGCCATCAAAAATGAGCAAGTTTATGTGATCGAAGCAAACCCTCGAGCATCACGTACCACTCCATTTATTGCAAAAGCTTATCAAGTTCCTTATTTGAATATTGCAACACATGTGATGTTAGGAAATAAGAAATTAAAAGATTTTGAAATCATTAAAAACTTGGAAGGCTACGCAATTAAAGTTCCTGTTTTCTCCTTCAATAAATTTCCGAATGTGGATAAAAACTTGGGACCTGAGATGAAATCAACCGGCGAAGCAATTCGATTTATAAAAGATACGAAAGACCCTTATTTCAGGGATTTGGTAAAAAAACGTTCTATGTATCTAACGATGTAAAAAATAAAAAAAGCGGGTTGCAAATTGCAACTCGCTTTTTTTATACCTTTGAATGAATTAAAACACATTAACATGAAGACAAAAGAAGATATAGTCAAAGATTGGCTACCCCGTTACACAGGCACTCAATTAGATGAATTTGGAGAATACATCATCCTTGTCAATTTCAGTAAATATGTAGAAATGTTTGCGGAACAATATGATGTTGAAATAAGAGGAAAAGACCGCTCAATGATTTCTGCAACTGCACAAAACATTACCATTATCAACTTTGGAATGGGAAGTCCAAATGCTGGAACTATCATTGATTTATTGACTGCCATCAAACCGAAAGCAGCCATATTTTTAGGAAAATGTGGAGGTATAAAAACGGAGAAAAATAATGTAGGTGATTTAATTTTACCTATTGCAGCGATTCGAGGAGAAGGAACTTCCAATGATTATTTACCTCCTGAAGTACCTGCACTTCCTGCCTTTGCTTTGCAAAAAGCGATTTCGACAACCATCCGAGAATATGATAAAGATTATTGGACAGGAACTGTTTATACGACAAATAAGCGAGTTTGGGAACATCGAGAAGATTTCAAAGAATATCTTCTTTCGCTTCGACCAATTGCCATCGATATGGAAACTGCAACTATTTTTGTAGCGGCATTTAAAAATCATATTCCAGCAGGAGCACTACTTTTAGTATCTGATATGCCGATGGTTCCAGAAGGTGTAAAAACGGAAAAGAGTGATAAAGCGGTAAGTAAAAACTACATGGATATGCACCTCAAAATTGGAATCGAATCATTGATGAAATTGAGCAATAATTCCTTAACAATTAAGCACTTGAGATTCTAATTAGGGAATCAGGAAATTGGTTGATTAGGTAATCAGCCATTTGGGAATTCACTATTTAGCCTGATCCCCCAATTATCTAATTTACTTCCTCTTTGACTTAGTTTTCGCCTTTGCTTTCATTTTTTTCTTTGGCAAAAGATTCTTATCATCTGGGAAAATTGCAGTTGGTTTAAACTTTTTAGCAGCTTCCCATTCCATACTGAAGTAAGAAATAATAATTACAATATCTCCAACTGCCACTCTTCGAGCAGCAGCTCCATTCAAGCAAATTACGCCTGAACCTCGTTCTCCTTTAATTACATAGGTTTCGAGTCTTTCTCCATTATTATTATTGACAATCTGTACTTTTTCTCCTTCAATAATATTAGCGGCATCCATCAAATCTTCATCAATGGTAATGCTACCTACATAATTGAGATCAGCTTGTGTTACAGTTGCGCGATGTATCTTAGATTTAAAAACTGTTACGAACATAAAATATAATTTTGTTTATAAAAGATATCTACTAGATATCGAACGAAATATTTTGCAAAAAGGTCACAAAATGAAATTTTATTAAAAAAATAATTTCTTGTAAAAAATAGGAAAATAGGAAATACCTTGAAAAAAGCTCTAAGGAAAGCCACACAAAATTACGATTTTAAAACCATATTATCAATTAACCTTACCTCTCCTGCCCAAACTGCGGTGCATGCAACTGCGAAATTAGTTTCACTAAAATCATCAATCGGTTGCAGAGAAATTCCATCTATAACTTCGAAGTATTCAGGCTTAAACTCAGGAATACTTAACTCTTTCATCGCCCAATCTTTCACCTCTTTTGGAGTCTTCTCATCCATCATTTTTTTAGCTCCCAAAAGTGTTTGAGAAACTTTCACAGCAAGCGTTCGATTTCCAGGAGTCAACCTCACATTTCTAGAACTCATCGCCAAACCATTTTCTTCTCGCTTAATTGGACACATCACTAATTTTATCTCAGATTTTAGCTGAGTCAACATGCTTCTCACAATCGTGATTTGTTGAAAATCTTTTTGTCCCATATACAAACTATGCGGCTGAACCATATTCGACAAGCGATTGACAACTTGAGCCATTCCATCAAAATGTCCTGGACGAAATTCTCCTTCCATCAATGTTGCCAATTTCCCAAAATCCAACTCCAAAGTGGTATTCAACTCTTTTGGATAAACCTCCTCCACGGGCGGCATCAATAATACATCTGTCCCAACTGACGTTAACAACTCGATATCTTTAGCCGCAGTTCTTGGATATTTTTCCAAATCAGTTGTTTCATTAAATTGAGTTGGATTGACAAAAATGCTACAAACTACACAATCATTTTCCTCTTTTGCTTTTTGAATTAAAGACAAATGCCCCACGTGTAAAGCTCCCATAGTTGGAACCAAACCGATGCTTTTTTTATCTGATTTTAAAGTAGCTAGGTAATTTTGTAATTGATGTCCTTTTTTGAATAAAATCATATTAGATAATTCTTCGTTTTGTTGATTTTGCTTGATTTTTTCATCTCTTTTAGAATTGTCAGAACGGATTCAATTAAGAGGGTCTTAACAATAAGAGTAAGACAAAATTCATAAAAAATGCGGAATATTTTGTACTTTTGTTCACCCGTTCATTGAAGGTATCATTTTTATTTTTAAAAAAAATGAATTTAGAGTTATATGGAGAAGAAGAAAGTTTTGATCGTAACACAAGAGATGGAGCCTTACACGGCACTCTCTGAAATCTCAAGAATAGCGCGAAAACTGCCACAATATATTCAAGAGAAGGGATTTGAAATCCGAGTTTTGATGCCACGATTCGGCACTATTAATGAGAGAAGACATCGACTACATGAAGTAGTTCGCCTTTCAGGAATGAATATCATTGTAGATGATGATGACTTTCCGCTAATTATCAAAGTAGCCTCTTTGCCTGGTGCAAGGTTGCAAGTTTACTTTTTGGATAATGATGACTTTTTCAAGAGAAAATCAGTATTTGAAGATGCTAAAGGTAAGCCATTTGATGATAATGCAGATCGATCAGTATTTTTCTGCAAGGGTGTTTTGGAAACTGTTAAGAAATTTGGTTGGGCGCCAGACATCATTCATTGCCACGGCTGGATGACAAGTTTAGTACCATTATATTTAAAAACTGCGTACAAAAACGAGCCTATTTTCCAAAATTCAAAAACGGTTTATTCCCTTTATGATAATTCATTTGGAAAAACTTTCGGCGACGATTTCTTCGATAAAGCTTCCATTAATAATTTGGAACCTGAAGATTTAGAAGCATACAAAAGTGGAAAGAATATCAATTTACATGCAGGTGCAATTACATTTTCTGATGCCGTAATTACCGGTAGCGAAAAATTGTCAAAAGAAACTGCGAAATTAATCGAAGAAACAGATAAGCCTGTTTTAGAATATAAAGGCGAAGAAGAATACTTAGCCGCTTACCTAGAGTTTTTTAATTCTTTATTGGAACAAGAGGTTGAATAATACCTTTCTATTGGCTTCACAAAAAAGAATATTCTAAAACCAAAACTCCAGCTTCTACCTTAAAATGGGATAAAACCCAACTGGTAGAAGCTGGTTTTGCGTTTAGAGGAGTGATACCTTTTTTTAGAATACTTCTGGCATTTTTATATTTTTGAAAATGCCTTAAAATAATTAATCATTGAAAAAGACGATATTTCAACAATTTATGTTTGCAACGAGCATTATACTAATGTTTTTATTTGCAACTACTTCGTGTAACGAACCAAGCCTTATTGGTGCAGATGTTATTGACACTGATCGCCCGGATGTATTATCTACAGATACTTTGACTCTTTTCTCTAGCTCTGTGAAAGATGATTCGATTCGAACTTACAATGGCTTAAGTTTACTGCCTACTTACCTCTGTGGAATTTTAGAGGATCCGATTTTCGGAAAAAGTACATCAGAAATTAATGCTCAACTTAGAGTTGCTGGATCCGCTCCAGATACTACCTTTTTTCAGAATATCTCTTCCGGGATGACACAACTTGATTCTGTTGTTTTCATCTTGGAGTATGATCAAGATAAATTTTTTGGAAACGATATTACACAACAAGATATCTCCGTTTATCAATTAGATGAAAGTATGAGCAACCTTGAAACTTACTATTCAAATGACAGTTTTCTTGCTGGAGATAAAATATTTTCAGGGACAATAAATCCAAGTCAATTTGATAGTTTAACAGTCATTGGAGGTGATACCGTTCGAGTTCCACTTATGAGACTAGTTTTAGATAAAGCAGAAGCACTAGCTCTTCCACTTTTTAGTGATATTCTATTTAAGGACTTTAGTTCATATCAATATTATGAAAGTGATGATACCTTGTTGCAGGTTCTTAATGGAGTAAAAGTATTAGTTGAAAACAGTACAACAACTAAGGATTTGATGATGGCATTTAAGTTGTCTACTTCTTCCGTTTCAGGAATGTTTCTTCATTATCATTCTGCAACAGATACTTCTTTATATAGATTTAGATTTACGAGTAATGGTGCGCAAATGGCTCGTTTTGAGCATGATTACACTAGCTCAACGGTAGAACCATTCATTGATGGAATTGATGATGAGATCGACGGCGGAGAAGAATTTATTTTCATCCAAGGAATGCAAGGACTTAATGGAAAAATTAGAATTCCCTACACGAGTGGGCTCAAAAATCCAATTATTAATCAAGCACAGTTAAAATTGACCCTCGCTACGATGGTTCCAGATGATGTTACTTTCTATAGAGATAATCCCTTGGAACAACTATTTTTATCAAAAAAGAATGCAGATGGAGAATTAATAATCATTGCGGATTTGAATACAGCTATTGAGGTGGGTAGTTTAACAGGTTTTTTTGGTGGAAACTTAGTTGAAAAGACTGAAAACAATATAGTTATTAGTACCTATACCATGAATATTTCTGAGCACTTGCAAGATATAATTAACGGTGTAGAGACGAGTGATGAAATTTTTATTTCTACTATCTCAAAAGCACAATCAGCTAACCGATCTATTATTTTCGGAACTGGACATCCAACATATGCTCCAAGATTAAATGTAACATACACGATTAACCAATAATAAAAGAAAAACTTATTTATTAAGACAATAAGCATTTCTAATTTTCTATAAAAAAAAACTTAGCCTTGCTTTCAAAACCCTAATTTACTTATGTGTGGAATCGTAGCTTATATTGGAAAAAAAGACGCTTATCCAATTATTATTAAAGGTCTTAAAAGATTAGAATATCGTGGATATGATAGTGCTGGCGTAGCTTTATTTAATGGAGATTTACACGTTTACAAAAAGAAAGGAAAAGTCAACGACTTAGTTTCTTTTGTCAAAGGAAAAAATCTTGCTGGCAACGTTGGAATTGGTCATACTCGATGGGCAACTCATGGTGAACCTAATGATATTAATGCTCACCCACATACTTCTGATGATGGCCGATTGACAATCATTCATAATGGAATTATCGAAAACTATTCAACGCTTAAAGAAGCGTTAATCAAAGAAGGACATACTTTTACAAGCGATACAGATACAGAAGTTTTAGTTCATTTAATTGGTGCACTTCAAGATAAAGATAATTTAGAATTAGAAGAAGCAGTAAGAATTGCATTATCCCAAGTCGTTGGTGCCTATGCAATTGTAGTCTTAGATAAAAATGATCCAACCAAATTAGTAGCTGCTCGAAAAGCGAGTCCACTAGTTCTAGGAATTGGACAAGATGAATTTTTCTTAGCTTCTGATGCGACACCCCTAGTAGGCTATACTTCTCAAGTAGTTTATTTGAATGATGAAGAAATTGCCGTAGTCAGCAATGACGGAACATTTGAAATCAAAACTATTGATAATGAAATTCAAACTCCTTACATCCAACTACTCAATATGAATATTGAAAAATTGGAAAAAGGAGATTACGAACATTTCATGCTCAAAGAAATTTATGAGCAACCAAATACGATTGCCGATTGTATGCGTGGGCGATTAAACGCAGCAGCAGGTTGGATTAAAGTAGGTGGAATCGAAGACGTAGAAGAAAAAATGTTTAAAGCAAAAAGATTCATCATGGCAGCTTGTGGAACTTCATGGCATGCTGCATTGATTGGTGAATATTTATTTGAAGAATTAGCGCGAATTCCTGTTGAAGTAGAATATGCATCTGAGCTTAGATATAGAAATCCAATCATTAATAAAGATGATGTTGTAATCGCTTTGTCTCAATCAGGAGAAACTGCCGATACTATGGCAGCACTTGAATTAGCAAAAGATAAAGGGGCGCTGATTTATGGAATCGTAAATTCAGTTGGTTCTTCTATTTCTAGAATTACTGATTCAGGTTCATACATTCACGCTGGCCCTGAAATCGGGGTAGCGAGTACCAAAGCATTTACAGGTCAAGTTACAGCACTTACTTTGATGGCAATTTATATGGGTTACAAAAGAGGGACAATTCCTAAATCTTACTACCTTCAATTGTTGGAAGGTTTAGAAAAAATCCCTGCAAAAGTGAAAGAAGCTTTAGAATGTGATGCTCAGATAAAAGAATTAGCTGCAAAATTCATTAATATCAATCATACCCTTTATCTTGGGCGAGGCTACAACTTCCCTATTGCGTTGGAAGGTGCTCTTAAGTTAAAAGAGATATCATACATCCACGCTGAAGGGTATCCTGCTGCTGAAATGAAACATGGCCCAATCGCTTTGATTGATGAAAACATGCCAGTAGTGGTAATTGCTACCAACAAAAGCGCTTACGAAAAAATTGTCAGTAACATTCAAGAGGTTAAAGCTCGAAAAGGAATCGTTATTGCAATTGTAACTAAAGGCGACACAGAAATTAGCAAAATCGCAGATTACACTATAGAAATCCCTGATACGGAAGAACCATTTACTCCTTTGTTATCAGTAATTCCTTTACAGTTATTGTCTTATCATATTGCACTAGCAAGAGGTTGTAATGTAGATCAACCTCGAAATTTAGCTAAGTCTGTAACGGTAGAATAAAAATTTATTAAAACCTTTGACTAAAATGACTTCGCGTCAAACGTCAAAAGTTCAAAGTCAAACGTATAAAAAATGGGCACACAGAGCGCACATAACATGGAGTATAACTCCGAAAAAAGTGATCTTATCATTCCTGAATATGGTCGAAATGTTCAAATGTTAATTCGACATGCGAAGACCATTGAAAGTGATGAAATCAGACAAGCTTTTATCGAAAAGGTAATTGACTTGATGCACCAGATGCATCCACAAAATAGAAATATCGAAGACTACATGTCTAAGTTATGGAAACATGTATTTCGAATTGCAGAGTATGATATCAAAGTCATGCCTCCAAATGGAGAAATTCCTACCCCTGAAACGGATATCACTATTCCTGAACCTGTTAGCTACCCTGTTGCCAATGTAAAATATAGACATTATGGAAATAATGTTCAAATTTTAATCAACAAGGCATTAAAGATGGAAGATGGATCGAAGAAGAATGGTTTTCTTTTGGTGATCGGCGGTTACATGAAAATGGCTTACAAAACTTGGAACAGAGAACATTTCGTTAGTGATGACATTATCAAAGGAGATCTACATAAGATGTCTGATGGGAAATTAATTATTGCTGATAATATTTCTCTTGACGGATTAAGTAATTCCAATCGTCGAAAAAGAAAAGATGATAATGATCGCGGTGGAAGAAATGACCGAGATCGAGGAGGTCGTAATGACCGAGATCGAGGAGGCCGCAATGACCGAGATCGAGGAGGCCGTAACGACCGGAGTAGAAATGACAGAGGCGGAAGAGGAAGACGTTAGTTTCTTTTTCCAAAAAAATAAAAATCCCGAATCTTCAAATTGAAGGTTCGGGATTTTTTTATCCTCAAAACTATTCGTAATTGAACAATCAGCTTAACAGTCAAAACAACTCAACAATCATTCATTCCCTTTAAAATGATTCCAACCCTGCGCTTTGATTGGATGAATATTTCCACCTTTTGTATGCAATTTTATCCCTTCCGAAGCTTCTACAATTTCTCCCATAATATAAATGCCTGGCAAAAATTTCACCTTATCAATATCCTCTGGTGCAATTGTAAAAAGCAATTCATAATCCTCTCCCCCACTCAATGCACAAGTAATTGGATCCATTTGAAATTTCAAAGCCATTATTTCTGCATCTGGATGAATCGGTACACCACTCTCTTCCACAAATGCTCCCACCCCTGATTCTTTACAAATATGAAAAATCTCAGAAGCTAATCCATCCGAAATATCAATCATCGAAGTAGGCACTAAACCCGATTTCGCAAAATCTTCAATCATTTCTCTTCTAGCCTCAGGCTTCAATTGTCGACGCACTAGATAAGATTGTTCTTCTAAATCAGGTTGTACTCCTGGGCTAGATAAATAAATTTGTTTTTCCCTTTCCAAAATTTGAAGTCCCAAATATGCAGCACCCAAATCTCCCGTCACACACATCAAATCTCCTACCTTAGCAGTATTTCGGTAAACTAATTTATCCTTCTCGCATTCCCCAATTGCCGTCACACTAATGATCATTCCTTTTGGAGATGAAGTGGTATCTCCTCCAACTAAATCGACATCATACTGCACACATGCAGCTTCCACCCCTTGATAAAACTCTTCCAACCCCTCCACCGAAAATCTATTGGAGAATGCAATCGACATGGTAATCTGCTTTGGCGTTGCATTCATCGCATAAATATCAGAGAGATTTACAATGACTGACTTGTACCCCAAATGCTTAAGTGGCGTGTACATCAAATCAAAATGAATTCCCTCCACCAACATATCGGTAGAAACAACCGTCATCAATTTGCCACTATCAATTACCGCAGCATCATCTCCAATTCCTTTTAAAGAAGATTTATTTTTTAATGGAAACCTTTTGGTCAAATGTTCGATCAAACCAAATTCTCCCAATTCATTTACATCAGTTCTTTTTTCTGTATTATCTGCCATCGTATTTTTTTAATTAAAAAATTACTTAGATTCTTTTTTAAAACTTTTTTTTCCAAACGCAAAAGTAATTAATTTTAATCATCCTAAAAAAATACTTCTACAGGTATAAATAATTAAAATTTTTAATATATATTTGTGTAGTTACTTTTTAAGTATAAAAAGTATAACCGTCCCAACCGAAATTTTATTTTCCACTTTTAACCGACCGTTTTAATTCAATGATTTTGAAGTATAGATACTTCGATTTCAAAAGTATAATGTGTTTTTGATTTTACATCAAAAATGGGTGAGGGGCTATTTTATACATTTTACTTACTCCATTTTCCTGATCATACATCTTGAGAAAACTCACCTACTGGTTGTAAAAGTACAACCTCCCAAATTTGTAATTCTATTCTTAGAATAATAGATTGGCGCAACAATCTTATAACATAATGCATCCAAAAACAGTCTTACTTTACCGTGTCTGAGAAATGCAAAGCAGTTCAACCTTTTGGATATTCAATCACTTCAACAATTATAATCTCATGATTGATTTGATTTAGAATTATACACCAAAAGAATGAATCTTAGTAGACACAATTAATATGACTGCAGGAGGAATTAATTTTCCTCCAAACTGTTTTTGGGATGTGAACCCTCTTCACTCACCTCGTGGAAGAGGGTTCTTTTTTTTTGTACATCCGTAGCTCTTGCTTCGGAACCCAATTAATAAAATTTTCAAAAAAAATAGGAATGCACTCAACAGTACATTCCTATTTTTTTTAATTGCTATCCGAAGCAGGAGCTTCGGAATTACTTATTCCACCAACCCAAATTCTCTCCCCACTTTTATTTTTTTATTGCCATCGTGTACCACCACTTCGAGATAAAACTTACCTCCAGCTTTTGCTTTTTTTACAATCTTCTTTTGTTTCTTATTTAAAATTCCGTTGCTCGTAGCTGTTTTAAAATTCTTTTTTCGTTGATAAGAAAAATTCAATGCATCAAAACTAACTGGATCCCCAAATCGATCTCGAACCATAATTATTTTTTCCAAGTTAGCTTTGAGATCATCAACGGTAATTTTATTTCCTTTCAAGGTTCCCCAAGTAATTTTATAACCATCAGAATCTAAAGGATTACTCACTCCATTCTTTAAATAAAAATGAATAGGCAAATTTAGTTTCACTTTTACAATTTCTCCCTTGTCTTTCCCAGGTTCCCATTTCGGCATCTTGTTCAAAACATCAATCGCAGCTGCTCCACAACCATGTCCAATATCTCGAATAATGGAAGGCTCTATCACCCTTCCTGCTTCGTCAATAATAAAACTAACATATACCGTTCCTTCTGTCCCCGCATTCATTGCTTCTTCTGGATAATCCACATTAAATGCTAAAAATGAAACCATCGTTTCGTTGGAGCAAACTCTCTTTTTTTCTTTTTTATATTTATACTTTTCACACCCTGAGAAGTAGGGCATTTCTTCCGCATGAACTAATGCCTTAGTTTGTGCGAAGAAATTAGTAGAAAAGAGAAAAGTGATTACTATAAATGATATGTATATTTTTCTCATAAGGATTTTATTTTACGTAATTCCGTAGCTCCTGCTACGGAACTATTTTGTTTTCCGTAGCAGGAGCTACGGAGTTACTTTTTGACCAAATCTAATAACGTATTTTTTACTTCTTCCAATTTATTCGACCTTGGATTCTTGACGAAGTCACCCATTTTATTGATGATAAAATATCTAGGCAAGACTTTGATTTCATAGGCTTTGGCAATCTCGGAACTCAACTCGCCCGATGCCAAAATATGAATTCCTTTAAAATCCCTTTCTTCCAATGTCTCTTTCCAAACCTCTTCTTTTCGATCCAACGATACATTTATAAAAACAACATCTTCGTTTTCCAACTCTGGCTGAAGTACTTTTAACCGCTCCATTTTATTCATGCAAGGTCTACACCAAGTTGCCCAAAAATTTAAATAGATTACTTTTCCTCGATAATTTCTTAACGCAATTTCAACATTGCTCGAATCCTTCAAAACAAAATCAGGTGCTTGAGTTCCACCTGCAAACTTGATCGCCTTTTCATATGACTCAATTACTTTAAGATCAAAATTTCCATAATCTTGATACCGCATATAATCCCAATATTTATTAATAATTACTTCATTTTTTTCCGCTCGAAATGCTCGTGCAATTATTTCTGATTGGAAAAATGCTTTAGTCTTTCCGCCCAAAATTTTACTCCCTTCTTCATATTGAAAAACATAAGGTGCTCTTTCATCGCTTTCGCTTTTTAAATTTTTATAATCAAAATACGCCACCAAAAATTCACGATACCACTCATTCCCAAGCTGTTCATTTTGCAAAGGAACTTCTTCTAGGAAATCGAAATAAGAGTCTTGCAAACTATATCGATTTTTAAACACATTTCCATACATCAATCTATGGTAAGCGAAATCATATTGAATTTCTGCTTTCAAAAATTCTTTAAATTCTTGCGTGAGTTTTTCAGGATGAGCAGCAGCATATTTTTCCAAATGATCGAGCGCTTTTTCTTTCCTATTTTTCATATGATTTTCAAAAGTCGGTTGATTCATCGCCAACATCGCTTTGTCCATCTTTGGACTATTCTGATACCAATATAATTTCTGCCGGTATTGAGTCATGTTGAACACACTCATCTCTCGAGGATTCAATTGCAGGTATTCAGTCAAGCAAGAATTACTCGCTCCAAGCCCTCCTGAAAATTCAAATGAATATTGAAAATTATTCGCATCGCAATCAATATATAAGGTATCGTTTGGTTGGAGAAAAATGACTCCTTTGTTCCGAGCATATTTCAAAACGGCAAATTGAGGTTCTTTTACTTCAACGGCAAAAGCGAAAGTATTGTCGTCAATAATTCTTGAAGAGTATACGTCAATTCCATTATTGAGATATAAAGTGTTCAAACTTAATTCGATCTCTTTGATCAATTTAGCATTTTTGATTTCCCCAATAACCAACGTATTCGGTTGTGCTTGGAGAAAAAATGCACACAGTGACAAACAAAAAAGTATGATTATTTTTTTTTCAAAAATGGTAAAATGCTCCATCCAAGGTGTTTTATAAAAATGAAATTGATCAAAATATTTTATGTAAAATTAAAACTTTTACTTCAATTAGATTGAAGTAATTTTCGTCGTTTTTTAGGCGGTAACTTCCAGGAAAAGTTAAAACGAAATTTCCAACTTTTCTATTTCAAAAAATAAAATCCTATCTTGAAAAAAATATACTTGAAAACATAACTGAAAACTACCTATGAAAAAACGCTGGACGCTCCAACCTTACAATTCCTCCACCGCGCAACATTTACAAGAAGTTTTGAAAATCAATCCTATCTTTTGCCAAATGCTGGCGCAACGAGGTATCTCTACTTACGATGAAGCTTTTCAATTTTTCCGCCCTTCACTTGAATATTTGCATGATCCCTTTTTGATGCAAGATATGAATTTGGCAGTCAACCGATTGGCGAGTGCCATGCAACGCAAAGAAAAAATTTTACTCTACGGAGATTACGATGTTGACGGCACAACCTCTGTCGCATTGATGTTTTCTTTTTTAAAAAAATATCATGAGCATTTAGACTTCTACATTCCTGATCGGTACACCGAAGGTTACGGCGTTTCATTTGCAGGAATTGATTACGCTGCACAAAATGAAATGACACTCATCATCGCCATGGATTGCGGAATCAAGGCTAACGAAAAAGTAAAATATGCCAAGGAAAAAGGCATCGATTTTATTATTTGCGATCACCATTTACCCGAAGGAGAATTACCGCCAGCTGTCGCAGTTTTAGATCCAAAAAGAGATGATTGCAAGTATCCTTACAAGGAATTAAGTGGCTGCGGAATTGCTTTCAAATTGGCGCAAGCATTCGTCGAACAAAATAGCTTAGACACTTCTCAACTCTATGAATTATTAGACTTTTTGGTCATCAGTATTGCTTGCGATATAGTTCCGATGTTGGGTGAGAATCGAACTTTAGCATTTTGGGGAATGGAACAATTGAACGCTACGAAGCGACCTGGTTTATTAAGTTTGATCGAAGTGAGTCAACGAAAATTTCCACTCAACGTCAATGATATTGTTTTTGGATTAGGTCCGATGATAAATGCGGCAGGACGCTTAGCGGATGCTCGGCAAGCAGTTCATTTACTTTTGTCCAAAAATAAAATTGAAGCAAAAGAAAATGCTAACATTTTGCACCAAAGAAATAGAATGCGCAAAGAGATTGATCTTCAAATTGTCCAAGAAGCTCAGTTTATTTTAGAAAAAAAACAAGACGAGGGAACGCTAGAAAATCAAAAAAGTATCGTCCTTTTTCAATCACATTGGCACAAAGGTATCGTTGGAATTGCTGCAGCTCGAATCGTAGAAAGTCATCATCGGCCAACCATTATTTTAGCTGAGTCAAATGGTCTGGCAGTCGGTTCTGCTCGCTCGATCAAAGGTTTCAATATTCATGCTGCGATAAAAAAGTGTGAAGATTTATTAATCAATTTTGGAGGACATGAGCATGCAGCAGGTTTGACTTTAAAAATTCAGAACGTCGATTTGTTTCAAGAAAAATTTGAAATAGCCGTTCGAGAAACGATTAAGGAAGAAACCCTTATCCCTGAAATAAATATTGCTGCGCCACTTTCTTTAAAAAATATTACGCCACAATTTTGGAAAATCCTTCAGCAGTTTGCTCCGTTCGGCCCACAAAATCGAAATCCTGTTTTTGCTACAAAGAATGTCGCGGACACCGGTTCTTCCCGGTTACTTAAAGGCAATCATTTAAAATTGAGTGTCAAAGAAAATGGGAAACCTCATTTCAATGCCATCGCATTTGGCATGGGAGATTTTTTTACAGAAATAAAAAAACAACCCTTTCATATTTGCTACACGATCAATGAAAATAATTGGAATGGGAAAACGGATTTACAGTTAACGGTGAAGGATATTAAGATGTGATTATTTTTGATTGTTTCATTGTTTTTCTTCGCAACTGTTTTGCTATTATCGTCAAAACAGTTGCGCAGCTGCGAAACAAAACAATGAAACAGTTTTTTTCAACTCATCCTCGCAGGACAAATCAAATGAAACTCTGGAATATGAACATTGAACTGCTCCTCATTATCCATTCGCTGCATCAAAAATGTTCCATGCATTTTTCCAACTTCAGTATTCAAAGGACACCAAGATTGATATTTAAATTTTTCGCCTGGTCGTAAAATTGGTTGCGCACCAACGATACCTTCTCCTTCCACTTCATGAACTGATCCAATCGAATCAAAAATAATCCAATGCCGCCGCAAAAGCTGAACAACATTTGAACTCCGATTCTCAATAATGATTTCGTAGGAAAAAACGAACTTGCCATCTTTTGGAGAAGATTGCTCTTGCCGGTAGGCTGGTTGTGCACTAATGCTAATTCCTTTGGTAATAAAAGTCTCCATCGTATTAAACTTCACTAAAATTATTATTTTTCTTTGGTAAAATTAATTACCATTTCTTCTGCTTCTTTTAACGCTATTTCAAGATCATCGTTCACTAAAACCTCATCGAATTTTTTTTCGTATTTCAATTCTCTTTTCGATCGAGCAAATCTTTTTTTCAAACTTGCCTCATCTTCAGTTTTACGATTTCGTAATCTTGCAAACAATTCTTCCACGGAAGGTGGTTTTACAAAAATTGCTAGCGTTTCATCTGGGTACGATTTCTTAATATCTTTCGCACCTTTCACGTCCACATCAAAAATGATATGTTTTCCTTCCTTCCAAATTCGTTCCACTTCGCTCCTCAACGTACCATAAAATTGATTCTCGTAAACTTCTTCCCATTCTAAAAATTTACGTCGTCGGCGCATTTTCTTAAAATCTTCCACACTCATGAAGTGATAATCTTTTCCGTCCACTTCATGTTTCCGTTTTTCACGAGTAGTCGCAGAGATTGAAAAACCTAGAAAATCAAAGGTCTTAATTAAATGACGAACGATGGTCGTTTTGCCTGCTCCTGAAGGCGCTGTAATAACTATTAATTTTCCCAAAATGAAATTCGAATTTATTAGTAGTGTTATAAAACACTAGAGCGGTGTTAGCGCCTAGAGCGCTAACACCGCTCATAAAAAATAATAAAACTTATAAATTAGACTGCGTTAGCAACTAACTCTTTTATTTTTTCAAGCTCATCTTTCATCTGCACTACAAGGTGTTGAATCGACGATGAACTAGCTTTTGATCCTAAAGTATTAATTTCTCGACCAATCTCTTGGCTGATAAAATTTAGCTTCCGCCCTTTCTGGCCAGCTTTAGTTTCCATCACCTCGAGAAAATATTTGCAATGCTGTTCTAATCGAACTTTTTCTTCTGTGATGTCTAATTTTTCCAAGTAATATAAAATTTCTTGTTCAAATCGATTCGCATTGATATTATCTTTCCCCACGTACTCTTCCATGTTTTTCAACATTCGCTCTTTGATCACCACAACTCGCTCTTCTTCAAATGGATCAATTTTCGCCAACGCCTCAGAAATATGATTGATTCGCAACGTACAATCATCTCCCATTACATTCCCTTCTTGCAATCTAAATTTATAAAATGCGTCCATTGCTTGGTTCAAAATTTCGAGTACAGTTGCCCATTCTTCTTTTTCCAAAGTATTTTCACCAGCAACAATTACATTTTGGATGCGCAAAATAGTTTGAGTCAGATCACCTGAAGGTAAATCTAATTCATTTTGTAACTCCGTTAATTCTTTATGGTACTTTTTGAACAAAGGTTTATTGAGAGAGTATGCATCATCTCCACCCAAAGATTCCACATTGATGCTCACATCAATTTTTCCTCTTTCCGTTTTTTTAGAAATAATACTCCGCAACTCATGCTCCTTCTCCCGATAGTTTTGAGGCATTTTAAATCGCACATCAGAGAACTTACTATTAAGAGAACGAAGTTCTATAGAAATTTTTTTTTCACGGAAGCTTCCATTAGCTTGACCGTAGCCCGTCATTGATAACATCATAGATTGAAATTGATTTTGTGCAAATATAACTAAAGCATTGAGAATAAAGTTTTGGGTAACAGATTTATTCTATTAAAACTTAAGTAAAAGAGTGGTATTAAACTAGACTTTAATAATCTACCTTTTATAGAAAAAACACATCAAATCTGTTCTTTTTCATGAGAAAAGTAAAATTCAAATTTCAACTGATTTCTTCCCTCAAAACACGAATATAATCGCCTTCGTTTTTATTTTTATAATTACTCAAAATCAAGTTTTATCTAAGTCAAAATCCTCTTCCATCATTTTTTATGAAAATTAAAAGATGACAGTTTTTATAATGTATTTTTCTTTTTTTGCAAAAAAAGGTTTTCCCTTACTTATAAAAACAAAAAAAAAATCATAAATCGTTGAAAAAAAGGCACTTATGAAATAAAAGATGAAAATAAAACATCTTTTTATTTTCAATTGAAAAATAAAAAGACGAAATTTGCGACGCTTTAACCTGAATAAAATAAATTCTTAATTAATTATAAACCAATAAGATAAACGATGAGAAAAGCTGACTTAGTAACAGCAATATCGGAAAAAACGGGTGTCCCTAAAGTTGACGTTTTAGTTACTTTAGAAACTCTTTTTAAGGAAGTAAAAAGCTCATTGGCTGAAGGTGAAAATGTTTACATTCGAGGCTTCGGAAGTTTTGTGATCAAAAAGAGAAAGAAGAAGATTGGAAGACACATTAAGAAAAACATCGCGATTGAAATTCCTGAACATTTTGTTCCTTCATTCAAACCTGCAAAAACTTTTGTAGAAGAAGTGAAAGGCAATGTATCAGAACTTCCAAACGATGAAAGTAGAAATATTTAAAATTTCCTAACTGATGTCAAAAACTCAACTAGCAATTTTATCTTTTGCAGTAACTTTATTTTTAGTACTTTATTTTGGATTTGATACCAAACCAAAAGCACAAAATGAAATAAATAAAGATCGGATTGAAAATGCAGAATCAACTAGTATTAATTCACTATTGTTATCTGCAAAAAATAATCTTAAACCAGAAGATGCTGGCGAAGTGCTCTTAGCTGAAGCAAAACTATCAGAAGCCAAAAACGAATTAGACAAAACGGAAGCTTATAAAGTTCTTTCAAGTGCTTGGTACAAAATCAATCGATTTGCCATTGCTGGTTATTATGCTCAATTAGTAGCTGATCAAGAAGCTACTGCCGAGGCATGGTCTATCGCAGGTGCAACTTATAATCGAGGTTTGAATTTCGAAAAAGAGGAGAAAGTAGTTGACTTTTGTACAAATCGAGCAATTCAAGCCTTTGAAAACGCTATTTCTTTAGATCCAAGCAATGTCACTCACAGAGTAAATTTAGCAGTTTGCTATGCGGAACGTCCTCCTAAGGATAATCCGATGAAAGGGATTCTGATGTTGATCGATTTAAACAAAAAGCATCCTGAAAATGTTGCTACGCTTTCTACTTTAGGAAGATTAGGAATTCAAACAGGACAATTTGAGAAAGCAGTAGCCCGTTTGGAGAAAGCGCTCCAAATCGAACCTAAAAATGTTAAGGTGAATTGCCTTTTAGCTCAAGCCTACGAAGGACTTGGATTAGCTGAAAAAGCAACCACATATAAAAATATTTGTCAATCGCTGGCGGAAGCACAGCGATAGAAAATACTTGTTCCGAGTGTTCGGGACGTCAGAAATTTAATTTTAATAATTATAAAAAAATATTACTATGCCTTGCGGAAAAAAACGTAAACGTCATAAGATCGCGACACACAAACGTAAAAAAAGATTACGTAAAAATCGTCATAAGAAAAAGAACAGATAATTTGAAATTGAAATAGCCTTATGGCTTTTTTAAATTAATTAATCTGGCATAAGTCAGGGTAGTTTCAAATAATCTGCCTGAACTGAAAATATGATGATTCAAGGGTCATGGGATAAAGTTTTTTAACTTGTATTATCCCATGACCCATTTCTTATTTTTGACACAGTCAAATAAAAATTTGTAGAGCTGGAAGTATTATTTCCGTGCTTGATAAGATAAGGCGGGTGAGTGAAATAATGCTCCCAAGGTAACACTTGGAGAATAGAAAGATTTCTGTATTTACAAGGGGAAATCTTTTTTGATTTTCTCTAAATAATTATAAAGAAGTACATACACTATTTAGTTTTTCACAAATTTAAAGATGTGTTCAATTCAGGCAAAATAGATGCTTCAACTTAATAAATCCTATGTTTTGTTGATGCCCTTGTATTTTGCTGCCTTGCCTTGTAGAGCTATCCTGCTCTATTGAATGTCCCATAACTCTTCATTTGAAGTTTGTTTTCGACATTCTCTAATGCCCACAAATAATAATAGTGGAAAAAGAACTAATCATTAATTCAACTCCCACAGAAGTTGAAATTGCACTTTTGGAAGATGGGAAGCTAGTGGAGTTGCACAAGCAAAAGACCAATACTAATTTTACTGTTGGAGATATATTTCTTGGTAAAATTAGGAAATTAATGCCGGGATTGAATGCAGCTTTTGTAGATATTGGACATAAAAAAGATGCCTTTCTACATTACACCGACTTAGGCCCAAAACTACGTACCCTTCTAAAATATACTGACCATTCCATTTCTGGACAACAACAATCTTTTAAATTAGACCAATTCGATTTCGAAGATGAGATCATTAAAACAGGAAAGATTGATCAAGTTTTAAATAAAAAAGAACCTGTTTTAGTCCAAATTTTAAAAGAACCTATTTCTACCAAAGGTCCTCGATTAAGTTGTGAGATTACAATCCCTGGGAGATATTTAGTTTTATCACCTTTTTCTAATATTGTTGCAGTCTCTAAAAAAATTTCTAATGCAGATGAAAGAAAAAGGCTCCAACGATTAGTAGAAAGTATTCGCCCAAAGAATTTTGGCATTATCGTTAGAACTGCTGCTGAAGGAAAAAAAGTAGCTGATCTACATGAAGAATTGGACCTCATGATGTCTAAGTGGAAACAAGTGCATAGCCAATTACACAATGCAAATCCACCTACAAAGTTATTAAGTGAATTAGATAAAACTACCAGTATCCTTCGTGATATTTTGAGTGACTCATTTAATAAAATTGTGGTCAATGATGCAGAAATGCATATCAACATCAAATCCTTTTTGGGTACGATTGCTCCCGATCAAGTTAAGATAGTAAAACATCATAAATCGGCTAAACCAATTTTTGATGTTCATGGTATCTCTCGACAGATCAAATCTTCCTTTGGGAAAACGGCAACAATGCCCAGTGGCGCATATTTAGTTATTGAAAGTACCGAAGCAATGCATGTCATTGATGTAAATAGTGGTCATAAAGCTGCTAAATCATCCAGTCAAGCGGATGCTGTTCTTGCAGTAAATTTGGAATCAGCCGAAGAGATAGCTAGACAATTACGCCTTAGAGATATCGGAGGAATCATCATTATTGATTTTATTGATATGCGAGTTCCTGAACACAAAAAACAATTGGCTCAGGAGATGAGAGATCACATGAAAAAGGATCGAGCTCAACATACCATTTTGCAATTAAGTAAATTTGGTTTGATGCAAATTACTCGACAGCGAGTACGACCTGAGGTTAAAATTAATACTGCAGAAATTTGTCCTTCGTGCAAAGGAACTGGAAAAATCAATCCTTCTATTCTGTTAACTGATGATATAGAAAGAGATTTAGAATTCATTCTTCAATCTCGACCTCAAGCCAAATTAGTATTGCATGCTCATCCTTACGTGAGTGCATTTTTGAAAAAGGGACTTCCAAGTAAACAAATGTCTTGGTTTATGAAGTATCATTTTAAGTGGATTAAAATAAAAGAAAATACTGATTTCCAAATGACCCAATATACTTTCTTTGATGAAAATGATGATGAAATTCGATTACATTAATTTTGTCATTTACTAAAAGATAAAAAAAAGGCTGTTTCATAAGTAAAATTATGAGACAGCCTTTTAAGTAATACAACTCTCCGAGTCGTATTACTTAAAAGAAACAGGGCACATACGTCGAAACGTAGTACTTTGTATAACCCCAAAAAACCAAATGAAACAATCTACATATAAATTTTTCTAATTAAAGCTCTCTTATTATATTTCGAAAATGACTAGTATTTTTCACTATTTTGTCATTTTTTAAATCTCTTTTCTTTCCTTTGTTATCGTTATAACATGTGTCCTGCAAAACTTATACTTTTAAGACGTAAGTTTTTTAGGTCGTCACATTTTTAAAAAAATATTCTTTATTTTTTTTGAAAAATGAATTCTCACAACTTATAATTCCGAATTAAGGTATTCATTTTCAACCTACTAAAATTCTGTTAAATCTATATTATCTAATTAATTCAGAATAAAATTTTGACTTGTGGCTAAAATCAAAAAAATATATGCGTGTACTAATTGTGGCGCAACTTCTTCAAAATGGGAAGGGAAATGCCCTTCCTGTGAAGAATGGAATACATTTGTAGAAGAGATCGTCTCTAAACCAACCACTCAAGAAGAAAAAAAGTTAGCTTGGAAAGGGGGAGGTGGAAATAATAAAAGCCCAAAACCTATAGCACTTCCCGATATTGTCGCCAATAATCGACCTAGATTAGTCACACCTGACGGAGAACTCAATCGAGTACTCGGAGGAGGAATTGTAAGTGGTTCCTTGGTCTTAATTGGAGGACAACCTGGCATTGGAAAATCAACATTACTTTTGCAAGTTGCCTTGAAAATTCCAGGGAAAATTTTATACGTTTCAGGGGAAGAAAGTGATGGACAAATCAAAATGAGAGCAGAACGAATTGGAGGACAAACTTCCAATTGCTTTATCCTAACCGAAACCAATGTCACTAAAATCTTAAATCACGCCAAGGAGATGCAGCCTGATTTGATGATCATTGATTCCATTCAAACGTTAGTTTCGCCTTACATTGATTCGACTCCAGGAAGTGTTTCTCAGGTTCGAGAATGTGCTGGCGAATTGCAACGATTTGCGAAAGAAGAATATATTCCTGTTTTTATCATTGGCCATATTACGAAGGAAGGTTCAATTGCTGGCCCAAAGTTATTGGAACATATTGTTGATGCGGTTTTGCAATTTGAAGGAGATCGAAATTACACATATCGAATTTTACGAACCATTAAAAATCGTTTTGGATCGACTGACGAAATGGGTATTTATGAAATGCAAGCCAATGGCTTGCGGGAAGTTTCTAACCCTTCAGAGATTTTACTTTCGCAAAAAGATGAAGAGTTAAGCGGAAGCGCAGTTTGTGCAACCATGGAAGGAATGCGTCCAATGTTGATCGAAACGCAAGCTTTGGTAAGTACTGCCGTTTATGGAAATCCGCAACGTTCCTCAACTGGTTTTGACTTGAGAAGACTGAGCATGTTACTAGCCGTTTTGGAAAAAAGATGCGGTTTTCAATATGGTCAACAGGATGTATTTTTAAATATCGCAGGAGGAATAAAAGTGGATGATCCTGCCATCGATTTAGCGATTGTCAGCGCGTTGATTTCATCTTTGGAAGATGTGGCCATTCCGAATGATGTTTGCTTTGCAGGGGAAGTTGGTTTGTCGGGAGAAATTCGTTCCGTCAATCGAATTGATCAAAGAATTCAAGAAGCAGATCGTTTAGGTTTTAAACAAATATTTATTTCAAAATATAATACCAAAGGTTTAAACATGGAGCGCTACGGAATTGAAATTATTACGATTGGAAAAATTGAAGAATTATATCGAGTGCTTTTTGAATAAAACTAATTTTCATTTTCTCTGTTTAATATTCTATGAAAGATATTTTAGAACTCTCCAAAACCAATCCTATCTTGCTTTTCGATGGCGTTTGCAACCTTTGCAACGGAGTTGTTCAATTTGTCATAAAGTATGGTTCAAAAAACACTTTGCGTTTTGCGGCTTTACAATCTGAAACTGGGCAGCAAATTTTAAAGCATTTCAATTTACCTAAAGAAGATATTTTTTCAGTTATTTTAGTAGAGAACGAAAAAGTTTATCTGCGTTCAAGTGCTGCACTTCGAATGTATAAAAACATGGGAGGCCTTTGGAGTTTGATGTATCTATTCATTATAATTCCACGGCCTATTCGAGATGCAGTTTATAATCTTATTGCAAAAAACAGGTATAAATGGTTTGGAGAAAAAGAGAGTTGTATGATTCCTACTCCTGAATTAAAGTCTCGATTTCTATAAATCGTTTGACTAATTTCCAATTATTTCTTATCGAAATTTACCTTCCTTTCTAGAACCGTTTCTTCTAATCTTACGTTAAAAGCCGTACTGCAAATACTTGAACTTTACTTTTAATATCAGTATTTTCGCACTTCTTTTTTTAATCACCTATTTTTAATTTATTAATCAAAAATGGAAATGACAGATACTTCCAAAATTAGACGCACCGAGATTGCGGACATTCTAAAAAATCCTTCGATTGGAGAAGTGGTTTTAGTCAAAGGTTGGGTAAGAGCTTTTCGCTCTAATCGATTCGTAGCATTGAATGATGGTTCTACTTTTAATAATCTTCAAATCGTTTTGGACTCCGAAAATATGGATCAAGACATTTTGAAATCTGTCAGTTTTCACGCTTGTATTGCTATTACTGGAAAGTTGATTGAATCAACTGGTGCAGGCCAAACAGTAGAAATCCAAGCGGAGCAAGTTGAAATTTTAGGTGCAAATAATCTGGATGAGTATCCTTTGCAACCCAAAAAACAAACGATGGAATTCCTTCGAGAAAAGGCTCATTTTAGAATGCGAACGAATACTTTTAGTGCAGTTTTTAGAATCCGACATGCCGTTGCTTTTGCGGTGAATAAATATTTCAATGATAAAGGATTTTATTACATGCATACGCCAATCGTAACGGGAAGTGATGCAGAAGGTGCAGGAGAAATGTTTCGAGTAACGACACTTGAACCTAACAATGCTCCTACGGACGAAAATGGAGCGATTGATTACAAGCAAGACTTTTTTGGAAAAGCTACTAACCTAACCGTTTCGGGTCAATTGCAAGCAGAGATTGGAGCATTGGCGATGGGTAAAGTTTATACTTTTGGGCCAACTTTTCGGGCTGAAAATTCTAACACTTCTCGACACCTTGCGGAATTTTGGATGATCGAACCGGAAATAGCTTTTGCAGATATTTATGATGACATGGATTTGGCAGAGGATTTTTGCAAGTACTTGATCAAGTATATTTTGGTTAATTATCCAGATGATTTAGCATTTTTGGACAAACGAATTCAGGACTTGGAAAAAAATATGAAGGCTGAACTTCGCCGTCCAATGAGTCTAATCGAGACGTTGAAATTTGTGGTAGAAAATGACTTCGAACGAATCACTTATACTGATGCGATTAATCTTTTGAGAAATTCTAAACCATTCAAAAAAGGGAAATTTAAATTTCCAGTTGAATGGGGAGTTGATTTATCATCTGAGCATGAACGTTGGTTAGTAGAAAAGAAATTTAAAAAACCAGTTATCGTTCGGGACTATCCAAAGGATGTCAAATCATTTTACATGCGTATGAATGATGATGATAAAACAGTTGCTGCGATGGATGTTTTGTTCCCTGGAATTGGTGAAGTGATTGGTGGTTCACAGAGAGAAGAGCGTTTAGATTTTCTCAAAAAACGAATGGCCGAAATGAATATTCCTGAAGAAGAATTATCTTGGTATTTGGATTTGAGAAAATTCGGAGGAACACCTCATTCAGGTTTTGGATTAGGATTTGAGCGAATGATTTTGTTTATCACAGGTATGAGCAATATCCGAGATGTGATTCCTTTTCCACGAACACCTGGAAGCGCAGAATTTTAAAAAATAAGATTTCCATTGGAATATCCATTAGGTAGTTTTGAACCTACCAACGGAAAGTTTCATCGAAAAAATAAAACACTTTCGGGTTTTTGCTGTTCATTTGCAAAAGCCCGTTTTTGTTTTTTTACACAAAACTTGGTCATTTAAAATTCAAAAATAATTTCATGTTAGAAATAAAAAATTTAACCAAAACATATAATAGTGGAAGTCGCTCATTGACTGTTTTAGATCATGTCAGCTTTAAAATTGAGCCAGGAGAAACCTTTGCTATCGTCGGGCCATCAGGAAGTGGCAAGACAACTTTATTGGGACTTTGTGCAGGATTAGATCGAGCGTCTGAAGGTTCCGTTATTTTGAATGGAATTGCTTTAGATAGCTTGAGCGAAGATGAACGTGCCGAAGTTCGAAATAAACATGTTGGATTTATTTTTCAAAATTTTCAATTGATTCCAACTTTGACAGCTTTAGAAAATGTGATGATTCCGTTGGAGCTTCGAGGAGACAAAGGAGCAAAAAAAAGAGCGGAAGACTTGTTGGAGCGAGTTGGTTTAACTGATCGAAAAAATCACTACCCTACTCAACTTTCAGGTGGAGAACAACAACGAGTTTCGCTGGCGCGTGCTTTTTCCAATAATCCGAAAATACTTTTTGCGGATGAGCCAACCGGAAACTTAGATGAAGAAACGAGTGAAAAAGTGGAAGCACTTTTATTTGAATTAAATCGAGATATGGGAACGACCTTAGTTTTAGTTACACATGATTTAGAACTTGCTGCGAAGACTCAAAAAATCATCAAACTACGAGGTGGAAAATTAGATAATTGATTAGTTGATTA
>Ga0115005_10000082_pt1 | contig 61578 bp, 55 predicted proteins | sample ArcOceMetagenome_FD_87163 | JGI IMG/M metagenome (GOLD analysis project Ga0115005, IMG submission 87163) | Marine eukaryotic phytoplankton communities from Arctic Ocean - Arctic Ocean - Greenland ARC118M Metagenome | ecosystem: Environmental > Aquatic > Marine > Oceanic | place: Arctic Ocean... | reverse complement strand
GCATTGTGGTGATGCGCTATGGTGAAAATGCTCAGCAAACCATTGATCGAGTAAAGGATAAGCTAGAACAATTAAAAAGCAGTCTGCCAGATGGCGTGGAAATTGTGGTGACCTATGACCGCTCTAACTTAATTCAGAGTGCGATTGATAATCTCATGAATAAGTTATTAGAAGAATTGTTGGTTGTTTCCATTATTTGCTTACTGTTTTTATTCCATTTTCGCTCATCATTGGTGGTGTTGATCAGTCTGCCGGTGGCCATACTATGTGCTTATATCATCATGTACGCGCAAGGGGTGAGTGCGAATATCATGTCCCTGGGTGGGATCGCCATTGCCATTGGTGCCATGGTCGATGGTGCCATTGTGATGATTGAAAATGTGCATAAGCATTTCTCAAGGCAAACCATTACTGAAAAAAATCGTTGGCAAGTCATCGTTGAAGCCTCTCAAGAAGTGGGGCCTGCTATTTTCTTTTCGCTGTTGATCATTACCTTAAGCTTTTTGCCGGTATTTACGCTTGAAGCACAAGAAGGGAAACTCTTTACGCCATTGGCGTTAACGAAAACCTATGCAATGGCCATGGCGGCGGCCCTTGCCATTACACTAGTACCGGTTTTGATGGGATATTTTATTCGCGGCCATATTCGTGATGAAAAAGAAAATCCCGTTCATCAACTGTTTTTAACCATCTATCAACCGGTATTGGCAGCATGCCTAAAGTACAACAAAACCGTTTTGTTGGCGGCTTTATGTATTTTATTCGCGGCCTGGTATCCACTTAAGCAGACGGGCAGTGAGTTCATGCCGCCATTGGATGAGGGCGACCTCATGTACATGCCGACCACCTATGCGGGCATCTCCATTGGTAAAGCCCGACAAATTTTGCAACAAACGGATCGCTTAATTAAAACGATTCCGGAAGTGAAATCGGTATTTGGTAAAGTGGGTCGCGCTGAAACCGCGACGGACCCTGCGCCATTAACCATGATTGAAACGGTGATTCAATTTAAACCCAAATCTCAATGGCGCGAAGGTGTAACCAAGGAATCCATACAAGAGGAGTTGAATCGGTTAATCGACTTTCCCGGGTTAACCAATGCGTTTGTCATGCCAATCAAAACCCGTATTGATATGTTGGCCACGGGTATTAAAACCCCAGTGGGTATTAAAGTGTCGGGGCCGGATTTAAATGTGATTGAAGGTATTGGCAAGCAAATTGAAACCCAGCTATCTCAGTTAAGTGATACTCGCTCGGTGTACAGTGAGCGGGTTGTGGGTGGGCGCTATATTGATATTGAGATCGACCGACAACAAGCGGCACGCTATGGCCTAAATATTCAAGCATTACAAAATACCGCGCAAGCGGCCATCGGTGGTATTGATGTTACCCAAACCGTGGAAGGTTTAGAGCGCTATCCGATTAATGTGCGCTACCAACAACATTATCGAGATCATGTGGAGAAGCTAAAACAGCTTCCCATATTAACCGAGAATAATATGTATATTTCACTTTCTGATGTGGCACGTATAGAAGTAAACGATGGTGCTGCCATGATTAAAAGTGAAAATGCTCGGCTGAATGGTTGGAGCTATATTGATATTCACGGTGATGATCTTGCAGGTTATGTGAACCAAGCTCAGCAACACTTAAAGGCAAACTTAGATCTGCCAAGTGGCTATTCTTTGTCTTGGAGTGGCCAGTATGAATACCTCTTAAGAGCGCAACAAAAACTCAGTATTGTCATGCCCATCACCTTATTTATCATCAGCGTTTTATTATATTTGAGTTTAAAGCGGGTAACGGATGTCCTGATGATTCTACTTACCATGCCCTTTGCGTTGGTTGGCGGAATTGGGTTGGTGTATCTTTTGGGTTTCCAGCTGAGCGTGGCCGTTGCGGTTGGCTTTATTGCATTAGCGGGGGTGGCCATTGAGATTGGCATATTGATGATGCTGTACTTGAATCAAGCCTGGGCAAGTATTGCCTCCCATAGAACGATTACCTTTGAGATGTTGACCCAAGCGGTACAACAAGGTGCGAGTGCTCGTCTTCGCCCAATACTCATGACGTCGCTATCGAGTGTGGTGGGTTTATTGCCTATTATGTTTGCAGATGGAACGGGCTCGCAAGTTATGCAGCGAATTGCGGCTCCCATGGTTGGAGGGATGTTATCAACGATTGTATTATCGTTATTGATTTTGCCGACCTTGTTCTTTTTTATTAAAAAGCAGTCGATTAAATAAGACGTAAAGACCGTTTAAAACGCCCAAAAAAAAGCCCCGTATGAGGATCTACTCATACGGGGCTTTTTTGGGTTTGAACAATTAGAATAAATACAATACAGATAGGCTGGTAGTGGTATCCGTTTCTTCTTTGTCTTCAGGTACTTCAGTATTGTGGATCACGTTGAATGATGCTTTTAGGCTTAAATTACCCATAAGCTTAGCGGAAATGGATGTTTCCGCTTTGCTCTTCGTATTGTCATCACTCTCTAACGCGGCTTCTGTACTGATGGTTTGTTTAAACTTAGCGGTTTCACTCAGCGTTAAACGGTAATCAAGTGCCAAACGAATGATGCCGCCTTCTTCGGTGGAGCCATCATTGAGTTCACTATAAAAATAACCAGGGCCCGCATTGTAATCGAGGGAAGACGTTTCATTACCAAATACCTGATCGGCATAACCCGCTGCGACTGAATTCTGCTGCTTGAAACCAGCAAAGCGATCGTTTTCGTAAGAGCCATAAACGAAAAGAGCTGAATGTTTTTCATTCAGTTTGTAATCACCCTGAGCAGAGGCGAAGTAACGTTCCGCACTGGTTTGGGTATTTTTACTGCCGTCATCTTCTTCGACTTTTTCTTCTTTAAACAAGGTATCGATTAAGTAATTGTTTTTCCAAGACGTGAAATCCTGAGTGACGGATAACTTGCTTTTAATGGAGTTGGTTTCCGTATTTCCTGATGTGGACACCACACCTAATTCAATTTCACCTGTAATAGGTTCGACTGCCCAGCTCATGTGTGCCATTGATGCTAATGCAACTGACAATAGGGTTTTAGATAACGACATTATTATCCCTTCTTATTTTGATGAAAATGAACATCCATTTGTGGAAACGGAATACCGATGCCCGCATCGTCTAATGCTTGCTTGATGGTTTGATTTAACTCAAATTTAACGGCCCAAAAGTCTTCGGTTTTCACCCAAGGGCGCACCGCAAAGTTAACAGAAGAATCCGCAAGCTCTAATACCCCAACTGTGTAAGCGGGCTCTTTTAAGATAAGAGGGTGGTTATCAAGAATAGACTTAAGTAAGGCTTCTGTTTTTTTCAAATCCGCATCGTATGCCACGCCGATGATGAGATCGATGCGCCGAGTCGGGTTTGATGAGTAATTAGTAATGGCACTGCCTGTCACTTGCGCATTAGGAATCACGACGCGCTTATTATCAGGTGTGGTTAGAACAGTAGAAAAGATTTGGATTTCTTTTACGACACCCGCGACACCGCCCGCTTCAACGTAATCACCGGCTTTAAACGGGCGAAAGCCTGCGATCAAAATTCCGGATGCAAAGTTGGATAGAGAGCCTTGCAACGCCAATGCAATAGCTAAACCCGCTGCACCAATGATGGTAACAAAGGTGGTGGTTTCAATACCAAGATGACTTAACCCTGCAATGATAACGGCAATGAGGATTAAGATTCGTATTAGGCTTTGTACAAACGCAGATATAGCAGAATCAATGGATTTTCTTTCAAGTAAGCGCCCAACCCATCTGGACGCTAACTTGCTGAACTTAAAGCCCAGCCAAATAATGAAAAAGGAAACCAAGATACGCAGACCATAGTCTTGAATAACGGCTTGGTTTTCGATAACAAAATTCTTAAGAAAATCCATTGTGCTCCTTAGATTGACTAATCTTAGGATCAGTCAATGAAAATGATTTTGGCCAACAATAATACAGCAATCACACAAACACTAACACTCAGCTCTTTGCGCTTACCGCCTAATACTTTAGCCGCAGCATAAGTAATAAAGCCTAGAGTAATACCATGGGCGATAGAGAATGTCAGCGGAGTCAGTAACAACACGACAACGACGGGCGCAGCTTCTGTTAGATCATCCCAATTCACTTCTTTTAATGTATACATCATCAAGATGGATACGTAAAAAATCGCACCAGCCGTGGCATACACAGGGATCATACCGGCTAGTGGTGCAAAGAAAATGCTGAGTAAAAATAGTACACCTACCGTTACAGCCGTCATACCGGTACGACCACCGGCGGCTACGCCTGCAGCACTTTCAATGTAGCTAGTAGTAGTTGATGTACCTAATGCAGCACCTGCCATGGTGGCAGTACTGTCAGCCATCAGTGCTTTACCTAAACGAGGTACTTCACCATCTGCTTTGGCTAAACCTGCACGCTGGGTTACCGCAATAAGGGTACCGCTGGTATCGAATAGATCCACAAACAAGAACGCAAAAACGACGCTTAGCATGGCCACATCAAGGGCGGCGGCGATATCCATCTGCATAAATGTTGGTGCAATAGAAGGGGGAGCCGAAACAATCCCCGAGTAAGTGACGTCACCAGCGACTAAGCCGATCACCGTCACAAGCAGAACCGCAATCATCACCGCACCAGGAATATTGCGTTGAACCAAGCCGATTATGAGGAAGAAGCCGAGGATCGCCATGGCAGGTGAGATACTGGTCAGATCACCAAGGCCGACGAATGTGGCTGGGTTATCTACAATAATGCCCGCATTTTTAAGGGCAATCAGGGCTAGGAAAGAGCCGATACCGGCTGCAATGGCTTTTTTCAGTGTCATGGGAATGGCATTGATGATCCACTCACGTAATTTGAACGCACTGATTAAAATGAAGATGACACCGCTTAAAAACACAGCGCCAAGAGCGGTCTGCCAGCTATGGCCCATGCCCAATACAACGCCATAAGTGAAAAAGGCATTTAAGCCCATACCTGGTGCTAGCGCCACAGGAAGGTTTGCCCAGAAGCCCATGATGAAACAACCGATGGCAGCGGCTAAACAGGTGGCCACAAAGACCGCACCTTTATCCATGCCTGCATCAGCCAGCATGGCCGGGTTAACAAATATGATGTACGCCATGGTCAGGTAGGTGGTGATACCTGCCATGATTTCGGTTTTGCTATTGCTGCCGAACTTATTCAGCTGAAACAATTTTTCAAGCATGGGTGACCCCTTATTGTTGGTTTTTTATGCTAAGCACTTTGACTATAAACCCAAATAAGGGCATAAATCTATTTAAGCACTTGAACATGCACTTGGATCCTGTGTAGGATTCGAAATTATACCTAATTCTGACCAAAAGGTTAGTTTTCTACGACCCCCCTTAGGAGAGCCCCCCTAAATGAAAAAGTTAGCCCTTGGCTTATTGTTAGCCGCATCCAGCTTAGTGAATGCTGAAACCTTCTTTAAAGATCAAAGTTTAACCTTGTTACAAGGTAATGATTATGAGTTGGGTGATAACGAAAGAGTTGTCGTCACTTATGAATACCTAAGTGTCCATGACTGGGGCGATGTATTTGGCTTTGTAGATCGTTTAATTGACCAAAATAATGGTGATGCTGAAACCTATATTGAAGTAAGCCCAAACTTTAACCTAATGACTTTTGAATCTGGTTTGGTAAATAGCATTAAGTTAGCTACGACTTGGGAAATGAATGAAACTGACGACCAGTTTTTACTTGGTCTTGGTGCTGGGCTGAATTTGCCTGGATTCTCTAATTTTAGTGTAAGTGCTTATCAGCGTTTTAATGACTCGGGTGAAGATAATCAGCAAGTTACTTTTGTATGGGGTTTACCATTTAACATTGCGGGCCAAGACTTCATGTTTGATGGTTTCTGGGATTTTGAAACCGACCTATACGATACCACCAGCAGTAACTTTACCCCTCAGTTAAAATGGGACATGGCTAAGTTAGTGGGTTATGACAATAAGCTGTATGTAGGTGTTGAATACGTTATGTGGAATGACAAGTTCCATGTTGAAGGTGTTGACGAAAACAACGTTAACTTGTTGCTTAAAGCACACTTCTAATTAATGCTAAAAAGCAGGTGGGGTGAAAACCTCACCTGCTTTTTTTATGTTTCAACGTATCAAACCCTAGCGGGTTTTAGTAGTTCGTTAAAAACTGGAAACATTATGTCTGTTTATCAAGATGAAATTAAAAACGCAGTGCGCACTGTGGAAAACTGGCCTGAGCCAGGTGTTATGTTCCGTGACATCATGCCTTTATTACAAAACAAACAGGTGTTTCGTAAGTTAATTGATAGCTTTGTGCATCGCTATCAAGGCATGCAATTGGACGCGGTCGCCGCCATTGATGCCCGTGGCTTCATTTTAGGCGCGCCTTTGGCCTATGAATTAGGCCTGTCGTTGGTGCCGGTACGTAAGAAAGGCAAGTTGCCATTTGACACCGTGTGTCAGAGCTACGATTTAGAGTACGGCAGTGCGGAAATTGAATTGCATACCGATGCCTTTAAGCCGGGCGATAATGTCTTGGTGATGGACGATTTAATTGCCACGGGTGGCACCATGCTAGCGGCTTGTGAGCTGGTAAAAAAATTGGGCGCCAATGTAGTGGAAGTGGCCGCCATTATTGATTTGCCGGATTTAAAAGGCAGTGAGAAAATCAAAGCAGCGGGCTTTGATGTGTATTCGATCTGTGAGTTCGACGGCCTTTAGTGACCAGTTATTTGACTGATTACCTGCAGAACGAAAAAAGCCCAGTATCAACTGGGCTTTTTTGTGCTTGGTAAGCCTGCTTTAACGCATAAATGGATTAAGCATTCGACCAAAGAAACCGGTAAATTTCAGCGGCGCGTCCATCACGGCAAAACAGATACAATCTTCATTCATACCGGCTCTAGGCTGGTGCTTGATATTGTTATCCGCCAAGATGAAATCACCTTGTTTGTAATCACCGGCATCGTCAGAGAACTGCCCAGACATCACTAGGGTAAACTCGTTACCTTTATGGGTGTGAACGGGCAATTCCTTACCTGCGGCTATTTTGTAAAATTTAGCCACATAACGGTTATCACCTAACGGTAGGGTGAATTCCTTGATGTTTTTTGACAGCCCGCTCCAAGGCAAGCTGTCAAAATACCCCGGCACAAAACGGCGCAGCGGTCGCGGTAAGCGAGCATCACCCTGTACTTCGGTTTCTTTCGCTGGAGCTTCCCCCAGTCGGCTTAAAAGCTTGCCAAGAAGGCCTTCGCTTAATGGTGTTTCCTGGGATTCGCTCAGGATTTCACCGCCTAGTTGTTCAAATACTTGACTGCGTTTTCGGCACTCACGGCAGGACTCAAGGTGGCAAGCCACCATGATACCTAGGGCATCTTGTTTTTGCCCTGCTGTGAACTCCATTAAAAGTTCGTCAGAAGGATGATAATTAGCCATGTCATTTGCTCTTGTGCCAAGGTGTCTAGCTTTTTCATGGCTAGTCTTAACCTTGATTTAATGGTACCCAGAGGTAAATCAAGTTCATTGGCGATTTCGCTATGAGACTTACCCTCGAAGTACACCTTGTATACGATCTGGCGCTGCTCATCTGGCAGGCCGTGTAATAATGTACGGGCGATCTTTCCGTTCAGATCACGTTCAACATCGGTTTCAAGATCTTCACCCTCAGGTTCTGGCCAAAGGTCATCAGATACCACCACGTCATACTTGGTTTTACGGGCCATATCGATGCGTTTGTTACGCACTATGGTGTATAACCAGGTGGTGCCTGAGGCCGTTTTGGGGTTGAACTGGTGGGCTTTTCGCCAGACGGTTAGCATGCATTCTTGCACGATATCCTCAGCTTCGCCGTCTAGGGCACCGCAGCGCATGGCGTAAGCCTTGAGCTTTGAACCTGCCTTTTCAAACAACTCAACAAATGCGGCTTGATCTTGGTTGTCGGCAATCCTTTTGATGAGATCGTCCAGTGGTCGCAGGTTTTTTGCGTTTTGCGAGCTCAAATTTTGATCCCTTAACACCATGAAATGTAACAATTTTAGTCCTTTTTAAAGTAATGGAATGAGGGCGTGTGGTAAAGCCCTATCTGACAAAATGGCCCATATAAATGGCATCTGTGATCTGCCTTTGAAGTCAAAGCGTAAAAGAGCAGATAAAAGGTAGGGTTTATTATGATTTCAACAGATGTATTGGTCATCGGCGCTGGCATGGCGGGCCTGACCTTGGCTTCAAAACTTAAGCGTCAAGGTAAGCAGGTTTTATGTGTTGATAAAGCCCGTGGCAGCGGTGGTCGCTTGTCATCTAAGCGTGTGCAGGGTTCTGAATATGCGGTTAGCTTTGACTTAGGTGCACTAAGTTTCACCGCCACTACGTCACAGTTTGAACAAGTGGTGAAATCTTGGTGTGACGCTGGGCATGTGTCTTCTTGGTTGCAGCATGATGGTCAAATTGAATATGTGGGCACGCCTCGTAGCTCTAGTATAACGCGGCTTTTAGCGGATGAGGTGGGTGTGAAGTTTGGTGTACGCATCAGTGCCATTGTTAAAGGTGAAAATACTTGGAGCGTGTACAGCGAAACAGACGGGCATGAGTCTCTTTATGCCTATGCCAATGAGATTGTATTGGCTTGTCCTGCGCCTCAAACTTACGACTTATTGCCTCAAGATCACCACTTTAAAGCTTTACTTAAAAACACATCCATCCATCCTCAATGGGTGGCCATGTTTGCGCTACCTCACACTTTAAGTGTACCCAATCTTTTGTTGCATCCAAATGACACCATTGCACGTATCAGCTACGAAAATAGCAAGCCTGGGCGCGAGACCGGCCACGGATTACACGTATATTGTGTGCAAGCGAGCCGTGAATGGAGTGAAGCGCGTTTAGATTACTCTAAAGATAAGGTCGTTTATGAACTAGCTAATGAGCTATCTCAACTTTGTCCTGAGCCATTGGTGGTAAAAAGTGATTATGCTCACCGTTGGTTGTACTCTCAGGGCAGTGAGAATGGACATGTGGATAATGGATTTATGAGTGGTGAAGATGGCCTTTATATTTGTGGTGACTACGTGCTAGGTGAATTACAGGTTGGTGGTGTGGAGGCGGCTTACTTGAGTGGCTGTGCGCTGGCCAAACATATGTGTAAAGTAGACGTGCCTACTCTGTCGGAGCCGTCCTAATGAACCTAATGTGGTTTCGTAGTGATTTGCGAATCTATGATAATCCTGCGCTTTATTCAGCCATGCAAAACGGTCCGACTGTTGCCGTTTATTTCTTAGCGGCTAAGCAATGGCAAATCCATAATGTAGCGCCTATTCAACAAGATTTTATATTGCGTCAGTTGCAAACCTTATCTGAGGAATTAGAGCAACTGGGCGTGCCGTTAATCGTTATGGACGCGGCTGACTTTTCGGGTGTGATTCCCAAGCTCAAACAACTGGTGAAAGAGCATGCCGTTGAACATGTTTATTTTAATCACGAATATGAGTGGAACGAGTCTCAATTAACAGAGCTGGTCAGTGCTCAGCTAGCTAGCATGAATGTGCCAACGCATGGTTTTCATGACCAATGCTTAATTCCCCCTGGCAGCATTCAAAATAAGCAGGGTACTTTCTATAAAGTATTTACGGCGTTTAAAAACGCTTACCTAGCCGATTTAAATGAAAAATCTCGTCCTATCTACCCAAAGCCAGAGGCCCAGCAAGCACTTTTGGTCAAAGGCAGTATGAGCCCTTTGCATGAAACTAAGATCGAAGCATTGGTTGGCGTGGACGAATCACGCAAGCAAGGTTGGCAAGGTTTGTGGCCCACCACGTCGGGTCATGCTAACCAGTTACTCGAGGATTTTATCGAAGAGGCTATTTTTCAGTATCACGAGTTACGGGATATTCCGAGTATCTCGGGGACGTCGAAATTGTCTGCGTATCTTGCCATTGGTGCCATTAGTGTGCGCCAGTGCTTTCAAGCCGCGGTGATGGTGAAAAATGGTTTAGATAATCAGGGCGTTAAGACCTGGGTAGTTGAATTGATATGGCGCGATTTTTATCGTCACTTAATGGTGGCTTACCCTGAAATCTGTCGCTTTAAACCTTTCAAGATGAATACAGATCAACTACCTTGGAAACAAGATAACAAGCTCTTTACTGCCTGGTGCGAAGGCCGCACTGGCTACCCCATTGTCGATGCGGCCATGCGTCAATTAGTTGAAACAGGTTGGATGCATAATCGACTGCGAATGGTTACCGCCATGTTCTTAACTAAGCACTTATTCATTGACTGGCGTCTTGGCGAGCAGTTCTTCATGCAGCACTTGATAGACGGCGACTTGGCCTCTAATAATGGCGGTTGGCAGTGGTCTGCTTCAACCGGTGTCGATGCGGTACCGTATTTTCGAATTTTTAACCCAACTCGGCAGTCGCAACGATTTGATGAAAAAGGGGCGTTTATTCGTCAATATGTGCCTGAACTGGCTGCGCTGGATAATAAAAGCATTCATCAACCGAACAAACAACAACAAACCCTATGTGGTTACGCGGCACCCATCGTTGACCATAAAACGTCGGTGGCCCAAACCAAGATGCATTTTAAGCAATTGAGTGATCCCATGCCCAATAATAGTAATAAGGAGTATGGTTTGTCATGAGTTCAAACCAAGTTCATGTACCCAAGTCTCAGCGTGATACGCTTTGGCAAAACATCATCCGTTGGGTGGACTCTGAGGCCCCAGTTGGCCCTGAAGTAGATGAAAATAGTCGCCATATCAATTGGATCCGCTGTCTGCCATTTTTCTTTGTTCACGCCATGTGCCTTGGTGTGATCTGGGTGGGTGTGAGCCCTGTGGCTGTAGTTGTGTGCTTATTCTTCTTTTGGTTACGCATGTTCGCCATTACAGCGTTTTATCACCGATACTTTTCCCATCGCAGCTTTAAGGTGAATCGCTTTTGGCAGTTTGTGTTTGCCTTTATCGGTAACAGCTCTGCGCAACGTGGGCCCCTATGGTGGGCAAGCCATCACAGGAAACACCATAAACACAGTGATGAAGATGACGACTTACATTCTCCTGTACAGCATGGTTTTTGGTGGTCGCATATGGGCTGGTTTATTTGCGAAGCAGCCTTTAAAACCGATTACTCTGTTATCAAAGACTGGACAAAATTTCCTGAACTTAGGTTTTTGAATCGCTTCGATATTATCGCACCAGCCGTTTTGGCGCTCTTTACCTTTATTCTTGGTGAAGTACTGAATGCATATTGGCCTGCGTTAGGCACCAGTGGTTTACAAATGCTCATTTGGGGCTTTTTTGTCTCAACAGTGATTTTGTTTCATGCCACGTTTACGATTAATTCCCTTGGGCACATTTATGGTAAGCGACGCTTCCCCACAAAGGACCACAGTCGTAATAACCCTTGGTTAGCGTTTATCACATTAGGGGAAGGTTGGCACAATAACCATCACCGCTTTGCCACCTCAGCTCGTCAGGGATTTTATTGGTGGGAAATTGATATCTCTTACTACACCTTAAAGCTGCTGAGTATGATTGGTATTGTGCATGATCTAAACCCCGTGCCGCGCCGTATCCTACAAGAAGGACGCGATCATGATCGTGCCATTAAGTCAGCAGATTAGGAGGCGTGCATGAATATCAAACAGCCAGACGTTGATCATCTTGAGCAGTCTAAGCTGCTGGTGAAATCATTTAAGCATCTTTACAACACACTGAGTGCTGAAACCTGCAAAAGTGGCATCATCGAAATGGTGTATGCAGCGGATATGGAGTTCATTGACTGCTTTCATCATATCCAAGGCATTCAGGCCTTTAATGATTACTGCGCCTCTATTTATCAAAATGTACAATTTTGTCAGTTTGAGTTTCATGACGAATTTATTAAATCAGATAGCGCCATGTTGACCTGGACTATGGCGTATATTCACCCTCAACTAAATGGCGGTAAAACCATTTACGTAAATGGTAGTAGCCATATTCGTTTCAATGAAAAAGTTTATCATCACCAAGATTATGTGGATGGCGGTGCGCTTTTATACGAACACATTCCTGTATTGAAACGTGTGATTCAATTTCTAAAAAAACGCATGAACTAAGCCAAGTTAAAAGGATAAAGCGTGAAAAAACAAAAAATTGCGGTTATTGGTTCTGGTATTGCGGGGTTAACATCAGCGCATCTTTTAAGCCGTGAGCACGAAGTTTCGTTATTTGAGGCCAATGATTATATCGGCGGCCATACCCATACTCGCCCAGTTGAGTTGGGTGGAAAGGTATATCCTGTGAATACGGGTTTTATTGTGTTCAACGATTGGACGTATCCAAACTTCATCAAACTCATGGATCAATTAGGCGTTGACAGTGAAGAGTCGGACATGAGTTTCAGTGTGCGTGATGAAAACACGGGTATTGAATACAACGGCACTAGCCTAAATAGTTTATTTGCTCAACGCCGTAATCTGTTTAGACCGTCTTTCTTACGTATGGTGAAAGATATTCTGCGCTTCAATAAGCAAACGGTGTCAGCGTTGGAAAACGGTGAAATCAGTGAAGAAGAAACGCTAGGTGAGTTTGTTGCTAAGCATGGTTATTCCAAGTCATTTGTGAACCATTATATTGTGCCAATGGGCGCGGCTATTTGGTCGGCCTCTGAAGACATGATGATGGACTTTCCGCTAAAATTCTTTTTACAGTTTTTCAATAATCACGGCATGTTAAGTGTGGATGAGCGTCCACAGTGGCGCGTGCTTTCTGGCGGTTCTCAATCTTATATTGAACCGATCACTCGCCCATTTAAAGAGCGTATCCACCTTAATACACCGATTACCAAAGTAGAGCGCCATGCTGATAGTGTGACCTTATACAGTCACGATCAGGCGTTTGAGTTTGATCAAGTGATTTTCTCTTGCCACAGTGATCAGGCCTTGAGTATGTTGGCAGAGCCCACGCAACTTGAAAGTGATATTTTAGGTGCGCTGCCGTTTCAAAAGAATGATGTGATTTTACATACCGATGACAGCATGATGCCTAAACGCAAGCTGGCTTGGGCCAGTTGGAATTACCACATTCCTCAGCGTAAAAGCGATACTGCGATGCTGACCTACAATATGAATATCCTGCAAAACTTTGATGATGCTCCGCAGACATTATTGGTGACTTTAAATCGCGCCCAAGAAATAGACCCAAGCAAAATTTTATCTAAATACAGTTATGCCCACCCAGTGTTTACACTTGATGGTATCAAAGCCCAGCAGCGTCATGCCGAGATCAGTGGACACAATCGTAGCCACTTTTGTGGTGCATACTGGTTCAATGGTTTCCACGAAGATGGTGTAAATAGTGCCTTAAGAGTGGTGAAGCAGTTTGGTATTACTCTATGAGTTCGCAGCCTAAAACCTTGCATAGTTGTGTATACAAAGGGCAGGTTAGGCACCGTCGCTTCATGCCAGTGAGTAATGCCTTCACCTACGATATGTTCATGTTGTATTTGGATTTAGATGAAGTGGCTGAACTGTTTACATCAAAATGGTACACCGGATTAAATCGCTTAAATATCGCCAGTTTTAAGCGTGCGGATTACTTTAAAGCCAGCCAGCCTGATTTAAAGCAGGCGGTAATTGATAAAGTAAACCAGTATGCGCAAGAGCATGGTCAGCCATGTCTAAACATTAAGCGTGTCAGAATGCTCACCCATGCACGATACTTTAATTTAATTTTTAACCCTGTGAGCTTCTATTATTGTTTTGACGATGATGAGCAATTGGTCGCCATTATGGCCGAAATCACCAATACCCCTTGGGGTGAGCGTCATGCGTATGTCTTGCTAGTAGGTACAGATACACAAGACCGCGTCTACCAGCTGAAAGGGGATCGTCATCATGTGTTTCAGTTTGATAAACAGTTCCATGTGTCCCCCTTTAACCCAATGAACATGCAATATAACTGGGTGGTGTCTGCGCCCACGGAAAAATTGCATATCCATATGGATAATACTCAGCAGCAAGGTGAGATCATCGATAAGCATTTCGATGCGACCCTGACACTTGAGCAATATGAGTGGCAAACACACTTTAGTAAGAGCCTTGTGCAGTATCCATTTATGACATTAAAAGTGGTGTTGGGTATTTATTGGCAAGCTCTTAAATTGTGGATTAAAAAAGCGCCGTTTTACGATCATCCAGATGGCGATGCTAAAGGCTCACAAGCCAGTAGTGTCGTTGCAGACAAATAACAATATAGCCGCGGGCAACGCCCCGATATGGAGAAACAAATGAACTCAGTTGCCAGTTTACCGGAAAAGAAGAATCGCATGTCGATGCTTAGCCAGATGGCGAAAAGCATTGTATTAAAACAGCTTAAAAAGTTGCACACAGGTTGCATCGTTATCAAAGATGGTGGCGAAGTGATGCGTTTTGGTGAAGCACTGGATGAAAGCCATGATCTTTATGGTGAACTGACCATTCAAGATGCACATACCTACAGCGATATCATGACAGGTGGCAGCATCGGTGCAGCCGAAGCCTACATGACAGGTGATTGGACCACACCCGATCTGACGCGTCTAATGCGTGTGATGGTGCGTAACATGGATATCTTAAATGGCTTAGAGGGTGGATTGGCCAAAATATCTAAGCCGTTTCTTAAGGGCTTTCATTGGTTAAATCAAAACACTGAGAAAGGGTCGCGCCGTAACATCGCTGCCCATTATGACCTAGGTAATGATTTCTTTAAGTTGTTTTTAGATCCAACCATGATGTATTCATCAGGTATTTTTCCCAGTGATGATGCCACCATGGAGCAAGCATCGCTTAATAAGCTGAAAACCATTTGTGAAAAATTGAATTTAACACAAGACGATCATGTGGTTGAAATTGGCACGGGCTGGGGCAGCTTTGCGGTGTATGCGGCGAAGCATTACGGTTGTAAAGTGACGACTACCACGATTTCTGAGCAGCAGTTCCTATACGCTCAAGAACAGGTCCGTGAACAAGGTCTTGAAGACAAAATTACCTTGTTGAAAGAAGATTATCGAAACCTAGATGGTCAGTTTGATAAATTGGTCTCTATTGAAATGATTGAAGCGGTGGGTTGGAAATTTTTCGACACCTTCTTTGCTAAGTGTGCGTCTTTGTTGAAGCCTGAAGGGGTTATGTTGATTCAAGCCATCACCATTGAAGATCAGCGCTATGAGCAAGCTAAAAACGATGTGGACTTCATTCAGCGTTATATCTTCCCTGGTAGCTGCATTCCATCGATCGCCGCCATGACAGATTCAACTAAGCGCTCAAGTGACTTAAGGCTGGTACAGTTACAAGATTATGCACAGCATTATTCGCGTACTTTAAAGGCATGGCATGTTGCTTTTAACCAACAACAAAAAGCCATCACCGAGCAGGGTTATAGCGAAGACTTTCAACGCATGTGGCGTTTCTATCTAAGCTATTGCGAAGCTGGATTTGCGGAACGTGCGATTGGCGTATCCCATCTAGTATTTGGAAAGCCCTTGTATCGAGATGAAAAACTATTCAACGTTTAGAATGATTTAAGGTGGCTTAGGCCACCTTTTTTTATTTATGAGTTATAAAAAATTTAATCCTTTAACTTGTCTTAAAATGTCTGCGTTTACGACTTCTTTTTTTTGGGGTTCGCTGTTAGCCTAATCCCATAATAATAAAAATACAGTGACACTCTGTCACGGGCACTGGATCCTGATAACAAGGATGCAGTATGAAATATACAATACTCATTTTCTTTCTTATGTGGGCGCTGCCATGCATGGCACAGATGCAGGCGCTGTCAGAAGAAGAGATGTCAGACTCTATTGGGCAAGCCTTTGTAAAGCTTGATCAATTCCAGCAAGATGGCCTGAAGTTCTCGCGCTTGGACTTTGGCCTAGATATTAAAGTCCAACTTAACGCCGACCAATTGCTTCTTGGTGAGTACCCGCGCTTAGGGGAAGCCCAAGGTGCCGATATCCATTTTGAAAACTTTGCCCTTGGTCATATTGAAAATGGCCAGATTATCCCTTTTGAAATGAAAGACCCGTTCATTGAGTGGGCATATGATGATAGTAGCGGGCGCAATCAATTAACCGGTTTACGCCTAGGTTTTGGTGATTCAAAGGGCAAGATGAGCTTTGACATCAAAAGTCTTACGGGCAACATCGATGTGTTGTTGAAAGGGGATTACGCGGCAAATACCTGGCTGGGTACGTTCAATGTGGACGCCACTTCACGAGCGAACTTAGTAGACGCCAATGGTAACCCTGACCCGATTCGCGCAACGCAAGTGGGGGTTCCCAATGGCACAAGCTTCGATGCTGTCGCCTTTGGTTTTATTCCAATCAGCTTGCCAGTGGATAACTGTCGAGTGACCGGATTTGGGGTGAACGACAATGTGTGTTTCGCGCTATCTAATTACAAGTCTTTGGATATTGGTGAGAAATTGCCTGACGATACATTCGATTTTGCATCGGGTTTGTTTTTGTCATTTCAGTCCCGAAATATGCGTTGGGGGAATATTGCAAAAGGGGAAGGCCTGGTGCAGACGTATAAAGGTGCCTTCTTCAATATTCCAAACGGCAGTTTAACCCTCACACCAGATCAGGCTTTGAATGGTATTCCTCGTGCACAAACGGAGTTTATTGATCGGGGGATTGGTCGCTTCTAAGCAATAAAAAACCCAGCTGAGCGATCAGCTGGGTAAAGGGCACTAGACCAGAGGTCTTGATTGAAAGGCCTAGATTATCGCTAGGCTCACACCCATCACACTCACTGCAGTTAACAGAAGTGACGGGAAGCAGCATTAAAAGCTTAATCGGTAGGATTGTCAAACAATCCTACCGATATGGCGATTTTCGTGTACTTGTACTAAATGATCTGTTTCTATGGGCTCTGCGTACCTATAAGTACTGAAATGGAGATACGTATGAATATCTGGGTGATTGGCGCATCAAGTGGCATCGGTTTGGAAGTAGCCAAGCAGTATTTGGCACAAGGTCATCGAGTGTGGATCAGTGCCCGTAATGAAACGCAATTAGCAAACCTTGCAGTTGAAAATAAAGGCTTATCGCCCTTACCTGTGGATATCACTGACGACACCGCATTGACCTTGGCTGTGAGCCAAATTAAAAATAGTGGTGAGCCTCTGGATAAGGTGATCATTAATGCGGGCACCTGTGAGTATATCGACTCTTATGAAATAGAGCGCGATAAAATTCGCCGAGTGATGGAGACCAATTTCTTTGGTGCCATTAATGTTGTTAATGCCGTTTTGCCCTTGTTGCGTTTATCCAAAAAGCAGCAACCTTCACAAGACCCTCAATTAGTATTTGTCAGTAGCAGTGTTACCTATCAAGCCTTACCAAGAGCGGGTGCTTATGGTGCTTCTAAAGCGGCATTAAGATATTTTGCTGAAACCCTCCGCGCCGATATTGTTCATGAAGGCATTGATGTCAGAATTGTCAGCCCCGGTTTTGTGAAAACGCCACTGACGGATCAAAATGATTTCCCGATGCCTTTCTTATTAACGGTGACAGATGCGGCTAAACGCATACTAAAAGGCTTAGCGAGTAATCAGTTTGATATTCATTTTCCTAAGCGCTTCACCTACAGCTTGAAGTTCATGTCGCTATTACCGGATTGGATTCGTTTGCCGTTGGTGGCAAAAGCGTCTAGCCATGATGTGAGTAAGGCTAACTCGGACCCATCCCATGACTAGGTCGAATATACAGTTACTCAGTAATATTGTGCTGTTCCAATGTGCTTGGTTTTCCTTGGTGTTAGGTTATACCGTTTTGGGTCTGGTAGTGACGGCCACTTTGCTATTACATACTTTTTTGACATCACGTGATCGCCAAAAAGAGATGACGTTTTGTTTGATGGTGGTGGTGTTTGGAGTACTAGCCGATTCCATCTTGATGCAGTTTGGGGTCTATATATTCACCTCTTCGCTGGATATGGATGTCAGTGAGCAGCTGATCCCAATTTGGTTGATATCACTCTGGCTGGCGTTTTCTCTGACACTTAATCGCTCGTTGAACTGGTTAGTTAACATACCCTGGCTATTAGTGATATTACTTGCCGTGTTTGGCCCGCTAAGTTACTACGCCGGTACACAGCTGAACCCAGAGCTCATTCAGATGGATCAAACTTTCGTATGGGCCTCGGCCATACAGTGGGCACTAATGGGGCTGGTGATTTGTGGTCTGTATTTGTATTTACTAAAAGATAGTGCGGTAAGAACCGGAGAGAGACATGTATAACCTTGTATTATTATGCTTGGTATTCATATCAAGCAGTACCTTTGCAAACACCCCAGTAAATGAAGCGTCGTTTACGTTTGTCGGTGTGGCACACGACATAGACTCCAACGCAGTTTTATACAAAGAGTCTCATGCGGTGGTTTTGAATCAAGAGCAAAACTATAAAACCACGTCTGTTCAATACGAAGATGCACAAGGTGACGTGTTTGCCAAAAAATCCCTCGACTTTACGCAAAATTTATTAGCACCTAGTGTGTACTTTAAAGACAGCCGCGTGGGCACATTAGTGGAAGTTGAATCCACTGATAGCGGATTGAATGTTAACTATGAAAGTGTATCGGACAGTGCGAAGGCCATGATTAAAGCAGTGCCTAGAATGGTCGTTGATGCGGGTTTTGATCAAATGATGCTGAAAAACTGGGATGCATTACTGAATAATAAACCTATGGATTTTGAATTCTTAGCCCCTACCCGTGCTGAGTTAATTGGCTTTACTTTGACGCCTTTGTCACAAGATGAAGCCGTTATTAAATTCCGTCTCGCTCCTAGTAATTTTGTACTGCGGCTCTTGGTCGATCCCATTAAATTAACCTATGACAAACAAACTAAGCGGATTTTAACCTATGAAGGTTTGACCAATATTGAAGAAGTCAAACAAGGCAAGCCCACGGGTGAATATTACGTGGCGCGGATTGATTACGCATACTAAAAGGTTTTCTAGGGCTGCAGCCATTTGCTTAATGTTTGCTGCAGCTGTGCTTCATCGACTGGTTTGCTCAGATAATCATCCATGCCCGCAGCGAGACACATTTCTTTATCCGTGCTCATGGCGTTGGCTGTCATGGCGATAATAAGGCTTTTATGGTCTATATGATTTTCTAGTTCTCGAATGGCCCGTGTGGCATCAAAGCCATCCATGATAGGCATTTGGCAATCCATTAAAATCAGGTCATAGGCGGCGTTATCTTTTAATGCAGCTTTCACTGCATTGACGGCTTCTTCACCATTGTTCGCCAAATCCGCTTTTAGATTCATTTCCTGCAGTAACATTAACGCCACTTCTTGGTTAAAGGCGATATCCTCTACCAGTAATATTTTGGTATCCGTGGGTAATTGCATGGTAGTTAAGGTGCGAGGGTTTAAGGCGAGCGCATGTGTCGTATGGTGTTCCAATGATTTGAAACTCATGGATAAGTCATAACTGGTAACAGGTTTAGCGAAATGCGAATTAAAACCCGCTTGGTGAATCTCGTTATCACTTTCGGCTTGGTTGATTCGTGTCATGAGTATGAGCCGGGTATCCAGATTGGGATGGTCCTTGCGAATTAATTGCCCCAGTTCAATGCCATTCATGTCATCCAAATAACTGTCAATGAGTATGAGGTCGAATTCATGATCGTTGATTAATGATAAAGCCTCTTGCGAGGTATTTGCTAGATTAGGCGTATTTCCCCATGCCGTTAATTGATTGGATATGGCCTGGCAAGCTTGGAGATTATTATCCACGACTAAAATGCTTAAAGCATCCAAGTGGCGAGTATCGTATTCGTCAGCTTGCTCTTGATCTAATATGATTGGGATTTCAAAACGAAAACAGCTGCCTACGTTCTCTTGGCTGTCAACCGAAATACTGCCGCCCATTAGCTCACATATTCGCTTGCAAATGCTCAGGCCTAACCCAGTGCCCCCAAACTTTCGAGTCGTGCTGGCATCCACTTGGCTAAAGCTTTGAAATAATTTCCCGATTTTATCCTTAGGAATACCAACACCTGTATCGCAAATCTCACAGTGAAAAACCGCTTGCTCATGGGTTGTTTCAATGCTGGCTTTAATGGTGATTTCTCCTTGATTAGTAAACTTATCCGCATTACCAATGAGATTCGTTAGAATCTGACGAATACGCACAGGATCTGAAATGATATGATTTATATGCAGGCCGCTTAAATCACTAATTAGCTCTACCTGTTTGTCTTGCGTGCGCAGGGCCATGGATTGACAAATGTTGTCGATTAATTCGCGTATGTTAAACGAAATATTTTCAAGTTCGAGTTTTCCTGACTCTACTTTCGAAAAATCCAAAATATCATTAATGATGGACAGCAACGAATCCGCACTGACTTTTGCAATCTCAACCTTGCGGGATTGCTCTTGTGTGAGTTTACTTTTTTTGAGCAGCCCAAGCATTCCTAATACCCCATTCATAGGGGTGCGGATTTCATGGCTCATGGTGGCTAGAAATTCTGTTTTGGCACGGTCAGCGGCCTCGGCATCATTTTTAGCTTCAACAAGTTGCTGGTCGGTTTTTCGCTTTTCTTCGATTGCAGCCATACGTTCAATTAATTGGCCGACCGTGTTGGTTAATGGCTCTAGCCAATTTACGATATTAATATCATAGCCTGGCTCTCTATTGGCTAGGCCAATAAAACCAATGCAGCGACCATTTTGAACAATAGGAATGCCTAAGAAATTTTTTATATTCGGGTGATTATTGGGGAGCTTAATCGAGGAGTCACTGAGCTCTCTATGATTAAGAAATAAAGCAGTTTGACTATTGGCAGCCTGTACAAATAGATTGTCAGGGTTGGTAAACCTCATGCCTTCAAGTGAAAATTGAGTGTGAATATCATCGTGAATAGTGTTGGTTTCAATTGAGTCGAAAGTAAGCATTTCAATGGAAGCTTGATTGTCTTGATAAAACACATTACCTATAAACGCCAATTCACTTTCTGTTAGATGAATAAATTGCTTTAATACATTTTTTAATGGATCTTTCAGTTCTCGATTTTGAATGAAGTCACTTTGTGTTGTTGCAACCGCTTTAATTAATTTAATTTGTTTGGCTAAAGATGCATTTGTCTGCGCAATTTTTTGCTCACTTTGTTTTTTATCTGTGATATCAAGGTGTGTGCCAACCATACGCTTAGGTTTGCCCTGTTCAGACCACTCTATTACTTTGCCTGTATCGAGTACCCATACGTCATGACCGTCTTTGTGTCGCATACGACCTTCGAAAATATACGACTCTGATTTACCATCCCAGTGTGCCTGTAATCGATTGCCGGACTCTTCAAGGTCATCTGGGTGGGCATGACTGAGCCAGGTTTCGATACTGATATCCCCTAGTTCATTCAAGGTATAGCCTATGATTTCGGCCCAGCGATCATTCAGAGTCAGTGCGCCGGTTTCAACTTGCCAATCCCAGATGCCTACTTGAGTGGCATTGATCACTAGCTCAAACTGTTTGTTGTGTTCTAATAATTCTTTCTCAGCTTTTTTCTGTAGGGATATATTTTCTATGTAGGACCAGATTAATTTTCTACCTTGGCTATCTTCAATCAGCACACCATTGAGCAAAACAGGATAAGTGATGCCTTGATTGTTGATGTATTCTTTTTCATATGGGCCATAGGTCCCCTTGGTGGTTAATTCATGAAGCTGTTGGGCCTCTTGCTCCTTGTATTTTTCAGGGGTAATGTCCCAATAACTCAGCTGCCTTAGCTCCTTAAGAGTGTATCCCGTGTCCTCTATTAAGCGTTTATTGACCTTAAGGTACTCACCGGTTTCAAAGTCGTTCAGTGCAATTCCCATGGGGGAAAGTTGAAATAGGGCGTTAAGACGGATCTGCTGATCACGATGACGGTTGTTCAACCATGCAAGTGTCACGACTGGGGTTAAAATACATAATGCAATAATCAGCATAGTGAAGCGTAAGCGCCAAGCGTCATCCGCTAACTGTGGCCAGCCGCTGCTCGGTAGTGCCGCAAGTTGCCACTTACCAAATGGTAACTCGATAAAAGCCACCACTGGGTGTTGAGTAAAGATGTCTTCATTGCCATAAAAAATAGTGCCATCTGAAAAACGTTTATCGTGACCAAAGATTGCCACATCCAATGCGAGGTCTTCATCATATAGTCCGCTTTCTTTGTAAAGGGAGTCGGCATCGATAACCGCTGAAATAAGCCCCCAAAATCGTCGCTCCCCTTTTACTATGTGTTCACTGTATACAGGGATGCGCCCGATAAACCCTCGACCACCCTGTACTAAGTCAATGGGGCCGGCCAATACCAGCTGACCGGAGTCACGAGCGGTAATGGCCCCTTGGCGCTGTTTTTCATGGGTGAGGTAGTTGAGGCCAATGGCTCCACGGTTGTTTTCTAATGGGTAAATAAGCCGAAGCACCATATCAGGCGCGGCGCCTATATTGCGTAATTGATTGCCCGAGTCGATTAATGGCTTGGCGTATAGGGCGAAGCGCTCTTGGGTCATGTTGGGCTCGATGCTGATGGCCGCCACTAAGCCGTTAACGGCTTGAATATTACTATTCAGATGGCCCTCTAAGCGGGCACGAATGGTATTGAGCTGGTTCTGAACCTGTGAGCGTGCTTTTTGCACATATGCATCATTATTATTGCGATCAACAAACCAAGCACTAACAAGAATAAGGGAAGAGGTTAAAAGGATGACAATCCAAAAACTGTAGCGCCAAAAATGCCAGCCTACACCTTGTTGGTCTAAGGTGTACTTGTCCGCTTTTAGACCTTCATGGCGTGTTTGATCAATTGGCATAATCGATTAAGGGATAACTTAAGGTATATAAAACTAAGTGTAGATGAGTTTGTTGCTTTGTGAGCCAATCAGCCCTAGAAGACGTAAATAGATAAAAAGGAGAGACTATGAAAACAATGAGAGTGATTGGCGGCGTGTATGTTCTATCCGCCCTTTGGTGCATGTTCAAACTGGATATGTCCGCTGAGGCCTTGGGTTTTGGGTTTGCTAGCCCTTATGCTCAGCTGGAATACTTCAGCGTTTATGGTGGTTTACAATTAGGCTTAGGTATCGCCATGTTAGCGGCATCCTTTCAGCCCAAATTTGTTTTGGGTAGCGTATTTTTTGCCTTTGTATTTTCCTCAATTTTAGCCGCCATTCGCCTGTTAGCGATTATCCTATTTCCAGCAAATGACATGATGTGGGGACTATTGGTACTGGAGTCTGTTATTGCGGTGAGCTTGTGGCGTGCTTGGCATCAGTTAAATTTGGCCACCTAATTGAGGAATGGCCATTTTCTGCTTAACTTTATACATCCATTCTAATAAACCGATTGTGTGAAATGAATGGTCAAAGGCGTTGTTTGAATATAGGTAAGTGGTATTTCAATGAGTGTATTGGCGCAAGCCGTGGCACCTGAACGATGGTTCTCATTGTTTGCCAAGATCACCTTAGTCAGAGGCATTATTTGGGTAACTATTTTAATTGGATGCAACCAAGGATCAGCAAAAAGCAGTGCTGAGCACTGCTCTGATCATTAAGTGCATAGAAGACCGTACAACTGTCTTTCGTTATTGGTCGAGTTAGTTCTAGATACATGATTTTTCTGTGTTTGATGTGTCGGAATAAATCCACATTCACGGTTACATGTTAGAAATAACGGGTGTCTTATGAATCAGGATGAATCTCATTATTTACCCATTGGTCGGTCATCTAGGCCCATTAGCATCATTTTGCCTATTGGGGCTCTGTGCTTGTCTGTCCTTATATCGGGCTTGGTGGGTTACACCTTTTATAAAGAAAGCCAAGACATTATTTATCAAGGTGAATCCAAGCAACTAGCCATAGAGGGCGCGCTGGTTCAGCCACTTCTTGCTCAGCTCTACGAGCAATCTTCTTCTGATGTAGTGTTTCTAAGTAATACGCCACCTATTCAAGGCATTATCAATACACGAGGAAATCGTAAAGAGCAGGCTTTATGGTACGACCGCTTGCAGCAAATCTTCGAACAAATGATTCTCGCCAAACCTACTTATAAGCAAATTCGTTATATCAGCGTGGAAAATCAAGGACAAGAACTAATAAATGTAAAGCGAGATGGGGCTTCTGTAATTCGAGTTCCTAACGATCAGTTACAGCAAAAAGGCAAAAGGGCCTATTTTGAAAAAACCATATCTCGCAATAAAGGAGAACTGTATTTCTCTCCCATCGAATTGAATAAAGAATTTGGTGAGGTGGTGATTCCTTATGAGCCTGTATTAAGGGTTTCCATACCTATTTACAGCGGAGAGAAGGGAGACTTGTTTGGCATTGTGATTATCAATATTGATATCGATAGATTCATATCTCAACTGAGCAGTACAGCGTTATCTGGATTAACATTTTATCTTGCAGATAAACAAGGGCGGATTCTGCATAATTCTAATGAACGTAAGAAAATTGATCTCATTAATCCCAATGATATTCAGTCTCTATTCCCTGTTCTGAAGCGTGAAATTGATAATAACACCGATGAATACCATTTTTCATCGAAAATCTCGACGGATGGTGTTGAGTACCCATCTTACTTTAGACATATTAAGCTTCAATATTATGGCTTTACTCAATCACTTCTATTGGTGATTCAAAAGGTCAATACAGAAACCAGAATAGAGCTTCAAAACTTAAAAAACAAAAGTATTTATATAGGGGTCTTTCTGGCGCTTTTTTCATTGGTTCTGGCAATTGTAATTTCCAGACATTTAATTGGCTCATTAATGAAAATGAAACAAGCCATTGAAGAGTATGAAGTGACAGGGGAAATTAATGGTTTGCCAGTTGAAGCTCGAGATGAAGTGGGGGTGCTGGCCCGAAGTTTTCATAACTTATTTTATAAAATTAATGCTGCATTAATATCAGAAAAAAATGCATCCAGTGAGTCAAAAGAATATAGCGATCGCTTGAATGCAATTTTTGAATCAACCATAGACGGCATTATTGTATTTGATGCCAATGGTTATATTTTAGAAAGTAACAAGTCTTCCAATGAAATTCTAGGCTACGAAGAAAAAGAACTTAAAGGTCGATCATTGCTTGAAATATTAGAATTTGAGATGACAGAATCAAGCAAACAGGCCGGCCATTCTGGGTTAAGTGAAGAAATTTTGTTATTGGTAGGTGATGGTAAAGAATTAATTGGAATTAAGAAAAATGATGATCAATTTCCTATACATGTATCTATTACCGAATTTTTAACGAATCAAGTGTCTATGTATACGGCAGTGATTAGAGATATCAGTATCGATAAGCATGACAGGCTTGAGCAAGCAAAAATAATGTCGCTTCTGACATCAATTTTAGAGTCGACGGATAATGGTATTTTGGTGAGCGATGCCAATGGCCGAATATTACGGCACAATCAGCGTTTCTTGGATTTATGGAATATTCCTGATGTTCTGATTGAAGATGATGAAGAGGATGCACTTTTAGATTATGTGACCAACCAATTAAAAGAGCCTGAGTTATTCATAGACAGCGTTAATTACTATAATGCAAACATCGAAATGGAAGTAAATGATACCATTTCATTTTTAGATGGTCGTGAATATGAGCGTATTTCCCTACCCATGTATGTAGATGCAATCGCAGTGGGCAGGGTTTGGAGTTTCCGTGATATTACGGTGCGTAGGCAGGTTGAGAATGAATTAATTCGGGCAAAAGAAGCGGCTGAAGAATCGGTACGCTACAAATCTGAATTCTTAGCGAGCATGAGCCATGAAATTCGCACGCCCATGAATGGTGTTTTGGGTATGTTGGGTTTATTGATGCGCAGCGAGTTAGACAGTGTTCAAGCGCGTCATGCTCACCTTGCTCGCTCAAGCGCGCAATCTCTGCTCACGATTATCAATGATATTCTCGATTTCTCCAAAATTGATGCCGGTCACTTAGAATTAGAATATCTAAACTTCAATGTGGTTGATCAGATAAAAGATTTGGCCGACACCATAACTCCTAAGGCGGTTGAAAAGAACATAGAATTGATGCTTGATTTTAGTGGTATCACAAATCCTATGGTCAAGGGTGACCCTGGTCGATTCAGACAAATCCTAATTAATCTGGTGGGTAATGCCATTAAATTCACTGATGCGGGCGAAATCATAGTTCGCGCCTCTATGTCCCCTGTTGATGATGGCGTAAAACTGATCTGCGAAGTTGAAGATACGGGTATTGGTATTAGTCACGCTTTACAACCTAGGTTATTTGACTCATTTACCCAGGGAGATGCATCCACAACTCGACGACATGGCGGCACCGGGCTAGGACTGGCTATCTCTAAAAAGCTATGTGAACTTATGGGGGGCCAAATAGAGGTCAGCAGTGAGCAAGGTAAAGGCAGTGTTTTTACGTTTAGTTTGTTATTTAGTATCAGTGACGATGAGCCTCAACCTATGCCGACGGTTGATATTGCCGGCTCTCATATTTTGATTGTGGATGACAATGGTACTAATCGTGAAATTCTCAGGTATCAACTTTCAAAATGGGGCGCTAATGTATTTGAAGCCAACAGTGCACAGCAGGCCCTAGAGAAGCTGAACTCAGTCGTAGAATCGGGTCAGCCACTATTTGATGTTGCCTTCCTAGATTATCAAATGCCAGACATGGATGGAGCCATGCTGGGCAAAGCCATTCGCGAGAAACCTGAGTATGATCAGATGGACTTGATCATGATGACGTCCATGGATGGTATGGGCGGTTCTCGTTACTTCTCTGACTTGGGGTTTACCGCTTATTTTTCTAAACCCATCACGGCATCCGATTTGTTTGATGCCTTATCCATTGTGCTGGCTAAGAATGATGAGATAAAACGATCATATCCAATCATTACAGGTAATTATTTAAGAAATTTATCAGCCAGAACACGCAGCACAAAAAAAAACATTGAGCACCCATTACTAGAAAAAGATGCAAGCGGCTGTCGTATTTTATTAGTTGAAGACAATGTTATTAATCAAGAAGTGGCAAAAAGTTTACTGGAGTCCTTGCATCTAACCTGCGACACAGTGGCAAACGGTGTTGAAGCGCTAACGGTCTTAAAGTCCGCTTGTGGTAATGAAGCCTATGATCTTGTCTTGATGGATTGCCAAATGCCAGAGATGGATGGCTACGAAGCCACACACGCCATTCGTACGGGGGATGCAGGAGAGCACAATGTGTTGATACCAATAGTGGCCATGACAGCGAACGCCATGAAAGGTGATAAAGAAAAATGCATTGCTTGTGGTATGGATGCTTATGTCTCCAAGCCTATCGATATTGGTTTATTTGCAGATGCCTTATTGCAGTGGTTGCCGGAATCCAAAGTAATACTAAAATAGCCGTATTACAAAATGCAATGCGCCATCGCTAGAGGATAGGTCGAGCTTGGTTTAGGGTGCGGATTCAGAAAGGCAGTCTGTAAGAACTAGAAGAGAAGATAAGAGAAGATAAGTATAAAGGCCAGCTGAATATTCAACTGGCCTTTTTTGTTATAGCAGAGGTTGTAGCTTAGGCCAGATTAAGTTGGCTAAAGTTAATGATGCCGCTGCGGTTGGATGAATATTATCACTCAATACCTGACTAGCTGGCACCATGCCACGTGGATCTAAGAATTGGCAATTACCAGTGGTGTTGTTGCATGCTTGATTTAGCTTATCATCACCGTAATTTAACGCACTGGTTAGGTTTGCATTGCCACGAGGTAGCTCGTAATAACCAAGATAGATAATATTATCCACACCTTCGTTATCCATTTTATTCATTAAGTTAACCAAGTTAATGTATTGCTCGTTAATGAGATTTCTGCAGCTTCGGCTGATGCTCCAACGCCACCAATGGGTTCTGCAGCCATATGGGTCTAAGATGATCGCTGGAATTAAAATGTCGTTGCCGCCACCGTTCATGACAATGGTTTCAATATTTGAATCCGTCGATTTTGCATCGCTGTATTGACGCTCTACAGAATTCGCCACAATGCCACCTGACAGTTCCGCACCACTTAGGGTGTAATCACGAAAGGTTTGGCCAGCACGGTCTTCTAGAATGCGTTGAATATCACCTGATAAATCAAAGATAGAATCACCAAGCGTGATCACTTCATTGCGGTCAGCATTTTCAACATAATTACCACCACCGCATGCGATGAGCGATAATATGCAGAATGAACCTACTAGGGCCTTAGTAGCATTCATCCAGTTTTTCATGAAAGTCATTTTTAGCTTCTCCTTATTATTTGTCTGAATAGACGTATTCAGTGTAGAAGCGACTTTTTATTAACTAAAATAAAAAAGCGAACAACTTACTCGAAGTGTTCGCTTTTAAGATGTATGACGTAAAATGACTGGTATTAATGTTTTCTATTGGTACATCTGTTTTTAATTGCTGCCAAATAATCTTGGGCGTTGATAGCGGAAAAAACCAGAGGACTCTTCAGCGGCTATAGTCGGTGCTTCATTTTTAAAGTATTGCTTACGTAATGCATTGAGCTCTTCTGGTGGAATATTGCCCGAATACTTCTGGTTAAGCTGTTCGAGTGCAGACATATATTCATATCCATTTTCCCATCGTTGTTGTTTTTCTTCATCTACCTCAGCCAATTGGTCTATATCTTTTTCAGAAAACCCCATTTGTTTTCGACTTTTCGCTAATGCGTCTTTACGTTCTTGAGCCGTCATGGCTCTAAGGTCTTTTTGTACACTGTCTAATTGGAAATATACATTGGCGATAATGCCTTTGTTGAGGGTGAAATTTGTTTGTTCTTCTGGGTAGAGCTCATCTAATGTGTTTTGTAATACGTATAGGCGCTCTTCCATTGCCATATTATCCGCTTGATTAAGAGCTTCGATGGTTTGTTGAACGGTTTGTCGCTTTTCTTGATCTTGATTCAATTCTTTTTCCCATATTTCATCCGCAAGATCACCAAATATCTCTCGCCTTTTTTGCCAGATGGTTCCTTTTTTAGTGAGTGGGTCCATATCGTTTAGTGCAAGTAAATGATCTGCGTACCAGGCATCATATTTGTCCATGTTAGCGACTAATAGAAGGATATCATCGGCATATTTGGAAAAAGCGAGATGCATGATTTTTGTGAAAATATCATGGAATGCTTTAGGGTATTGCTCACGTACAAAATTACGAAAGTCCTGCAAGGTCATTTGCACAGAAGCCCTGTGTATCTCATGTTCATGCTGGATTTTTAGTTTTTTAGCCATATTACTTATAAACTCTGACTCATTAAAAGCCGCAAGACTAAGTGGGATTGCTTGGTTTGCTAGTAAGGATTCAGAGTCTAGTCTTGGTTGGCTTTGTGTGTCGATTACATTAATGGAAGGTGAATTAACATAAAATATTGATGCGACCATTACGCTTGTTGCAGAGAAAATAATTAATGCAGTTTTATTCATTGATATGGCCTTTTTATTATTTTTAAGTTTGCGTTATGGCACTTCGTCTTAATCTGACGTAGAAAATAGTATGAAAAACAGACATATTGAATAGTACTAGTGATTTGAGTACTGGCTATGTCGGTAAGCGCCAACTTTATTCGTGTTGGCTAAAGCTGACGAATGATAATAATAAAATAGCGGCCTTTTTCGATCTAAGTTGAGAGTCTTCTCATGTTTAGTGATATTTATTTTCGTCTGTTACTTGAAGTAATGAGTAAGGATAAACACATTAAAGTGATTCCTTCGTTGACATCCAATGATGAAAAACGAGCAGCGCTCAATCCTGTTAGACATTTTTATAAACTGATCAAAAGTATTTATGAACAATGCCCCGATTCTAGTATAGGGCTTGAATTTGGCCGTCAAGTTAAGCCAATTAATGCTTGTGATTTTTCGCGTTTAATTGCCACTTCTAGTGATGTTATTAGTGGCTTGTCAATATTGGCGGACGATTATCCGCGTTTAAACTTGAAGCCGTTTCCTATGCTGCATAAAGACGAACAGCATATTTCCATGGCACTTTGTTTTCCTTATGAACATGCCATTGAGTATGGTCAAAAGCGCTTTTGTAGCGAAACCTTTTATAGTTTTTGTTTTAGTCTGTTGTCAGACTTGGTAGAACAGGATGTTAAGCCATTAGCCTTGTATCTCGATTACCCTGAGCCTAGCTATGGGAAGGAGTATCGTAGTAAGTTTGATTGTGAGGTGGTGTTTGGTGCGCCGTTATCCATGATGGTGTTTGATCGCGGCATTGAGCATCTTGAGCTTTTAAGTGCCAATGAATGCTTGCATGGTGTGTACTTAATGAAAGCTCAAGAATCTTGGCAGCAGATTAAGCGTCAGCACAATTTTCAGTACCGTGTGTTAAGCCAACTTATGAAAGGCTTTCCTGATGGTTTTAATGGTCGGCATCTTGCGAAGTCACTGAATATTTCTCCGCGTGGTTTACAAAAGCGGTTAAGCGCAGAAGGCTCTTCTTTTTCGTTGATCAGTCAGGTAGTGCGTCGCGAATTAATTAAGGTATGCTTATTTCAGCGTCATAATGACTTGGATGAAATAGCCGGTATTTTGGGTTTTCAGTCTCAGGTGAGCTTTCGTAAGTTCTTTAAATTACAATTTGGGGTTAACCCGAGAATTCATCAGGATGTAAAGAAGGGCTTGTTAGTGTCGATTTAAAGTCAGCAGAGGGCTCTGCTGACTCGTCTACAGATGCTTATGCAGCACAACATTTTTTGTATTTCTTACCACTGCCACATGGGCAAGGGTCATTTCGGCTTGCTTGCTTTTGACTGACAGCCGCTGATGCCTCTTTTTTCTCTAGCAAGATCTCAAGGTCACGAATATTTTCGTCGGCATCGGGTGCTACCGTGATGATGCTCGCCCAGCCATTTTCTTCAAATGTACTGATTAATTCTAGTTTACGTTCTTCACTTTGTACGCTGATTTTAGCTGGCGCTTTATCGGTGCCTAGGCGTACTGTTTTGTTTGTTTCGAAGCCTGGACTTTTATGATCCGGCTTTTTCATGGATTTGCCTTTGTAGAAGAATTTTGACATGTATCACCATTAAGTTGCAGGCCTGAGCTGATGTATGCAGCCATGGCCAAAATGAGCAGGGCTCGGCCCAATTGAAATCTGACTGTATTGTAGTGTATCTGGGCTTAAATATCCTAACTAGTTATGCTGTACGACCCGTTCAAGCAAGGGCAGCTTAATCAGCTAGACTTAGAGTGATAGGCTTCTGTTAGGTGAATGATGACTTAGCAGACAATTTTGTTGTCAAACCCCATAAACAGTGGTATCTAGCGGGTACTGGCATCATGCCTCGTCATTTCTTTTTATGGACACCCTAATGACCAAACCTTTCGCTGGCCGTGATCTTCCTGATGATTTCCTCGATTTGTTGTCTTCTTTGTTGCGCAACCCAAGCGTGGTGGGGGCGGAGCATTCTTTTTTTCGGGTATTACAACGTGAGCTTGAGGAGCGCGGAGCCAAGGTTACGTGGTACGAGGGCTTGTTAGTGGCCCAAGGCAATGACCCAGACAGTTTGATGTTTTCAGCGCATATTGATCGTCATGGTCTGATGTGTACTGGGCCAAACGAGTTTCAATATGCGGCGTTTGTCTCTGGTGCCCGTTCGGACTTGCTGGGCAACTCAGTAGCTGAGCAGCTGATGAAAAAGATTGTGTACCGTTTCCAAAATGAATCTGTGTACGCCTATGAGCCATGGTCGGGTGCCTATCGTGGTCGTGGTGATATCACCAATGCGTATATTTGTGAATTTCGGAACAACCTGATTTTTGAATTAGAGGGTTTAGAGCATCTTGTGGCGGGCACTCCGGTTGCGTTTATCGACAAATTGAAAGTGCAAGCGGACACCATTGCTGGCCAGTTGGATAACGTTTTAACGGCTGCGGCTTTGGTTTATCTATTCGAAAATGGCTTTCAGGGGACGGCGTTTTTTACCGCACAAGAAGAGGCGGGGAAGAGCTGGCGTTACTTGTTGGAATGGTTTCGTCGCTTTGGTGGCTCCACCAACCAGTTGATCGTGGTGGATACCAGCCCGTTCCCGGATATCACCGCGGCGAGTGCCCAGCACTTGGTTTTGCGGCATCAAGACGCCAACGCGCCGTTTAATAAGGCTTTAACACAAAAACTACAAGATACCTGTGAGCAGTTGGGGATCAGCTACTTGTACAAAGATGCCTATGTGGAGCAGTTAAACAAAGAGCTGATAGCCAAAGGCGAGATACCTCATTCAATGGGCTCCACAGAACTGGGTCGTATTATATCGGCATCTAATGGATTGGTTGATGGTACTACTTTACAAATACCCACGTCGGGTTACCACACCTTGTCTGAAACTGCGCCTAAAACATCGGTTGCCGCGTTTTTATCACTGCTTCACAACCTGTGTAATCTTGATCAATAAATTAAGCGTGAAAAATGTTACACTCGCCAATTAATTTTGGCGAGTGTTTGGCTCTTATGAGTACCCTATGAACAATACCATTTTACAATTAACCCGCATCGTGCAGCAGGTCGCCCTTGCGGACTCGGCATCGGCTCAGGTGTCATTAATTGTGGATTCCATAAGTGATGTTATTCAGGCCGATGTGTGTAGTTTGTATCGCGCCAATGAACAAAAAGACATGGTATTGCTGGCCAGTCACGGCTTAAAACATAAGAACGTGGTGACCATTCCTCATGGCAAGGGTCTTGTGGGATTAGTGGCCAAAAGCCGTCACCCTGTCAATGTGAAAGATGCCGCCGCCCACGACCATTATTACTACCTGCCTCAAACTCAAGAAGAAAAATTTGTCAGCTTCTGTGGTGTGCCTCTTGTGCTTTTTGGCAAGGTGATCGGTGTGCTGGTGGTACAAAGCCGTTCTGCTGAATTATTAAGTAAAGAAAGTGAAGGCTTTTTAGTGGCCCTTGCCTCGCAATTAGCCTTGATCGTGTCGAATATTCCGGTTGATGCAAAAATCGAAGATCAAAATGATCGTCACTTTGGTGTAAAAGGTGCGCCGGGTATTGGTATTGGTAAGGTTCGTTTGTGCTTAAGTGGTGAGCTGAATACGGTGCCCGATGCTGAGTGTGATCATATAGAGGCCACTGTGGCCCAATGGCAAGCGTTACTTGAAACCGTTAAGACGGAAATACAGGCAGAGCAATCTGCATTGGGCGGTGACATGCCCGACTCTGTCTCCGCCATTTTTGATGCCTACGCCATGTTACTCGGGGATCAAGCCTTAATTGAAAAAGTGACCCATGAGATTCGCCAAGGTCACTGGCTGCCTTATGCACTTAAGCTGGCGATTCATCATTATGTGGAAATCTTTCACTCCATGGATGATGCCTATTTTCGAGCTCGAGCAGAGGATATCGCGCACCTAGGAAATAAATTATATAACGCTTGGCGTGGCACCAAGGGCATGGATGTAAATCATCTTGATGGTCCCATTATTTTAACCGGGGTGCAGGTGAGTGTGTCGGACATGGCGGCGGTACCTGTGAATAAGCTTGCCGGTATTGTGTGTTATGAAGGTTCCAGTTTATCCCACACTTCGGTACTGGCCAATGCCATGGGTATCCCTGCTGTGATGGGCACGGGCACACTGAAAGGCTTGATCGACGGCGATGAGATGATCGTTGACGGTAACGAGGGGCAAATTATTTTGTACCCAAGTGAGGTGGTCGCGAACGAATTTAAAAAACTCGTACAAAAAGAAAAGAGTTTAAAAAAGCAATTATCCTTACTTAAAGATTTACCGGCACAAACTACCGACGGCCATATACTGGAGTTATTTACCAATACCGGCCTGTTGGCGGATATTACACCGGGTTTGAAAAGCGGTGCAGAAGGGGTGGGGTTATATCGTACAGAAATCCCTTTCATGGTGCGCGATAGCTTCCCCAGTGAAGATGAGCAAGTGCAAGTGTATGAGCGTGTTTTGCAGGCGTATGAAAACAAGCCTGTATACATGCGTACCTTGGATATCGGTGGTGACAAGCAGCTGCCGTATTTTCCGATTCACCATGAAGAAAATCCAGCACTGGGTTGGCGCGGAATTCGTTTCACGCTAGATAATATCCAGTTATTAATGACTCAGGTACGAGCCATGATTCGTGCCGCCAGAGGGCAAGACAATTTGCATATCTTGCTGCCCATGGTGATTTCTACGAATGAGCTGACCACCTTCTTAGAGTTATTAGACGACGCATTGGCACAGCTGACTGAAGAAGGGGTGAATGTTAGTCGCCCGAAAGTCGGTGTCATGGTGGAAGTGCCTGCGGCCATCTCACAAATTCCATTGTGGGCTAAATACATTGATTTTATTTCCATCGGCTCTAACGATTTAAGCCAGTATCTTTTGGCGTTAGATCGTAATAACTCCCGCGTGGCGGATCGTTATGATCACGTGCACCCAGCCGTTCTACATGAAGTGAACCGCATTGTGCAGTTGGCTCGCCATCATCACTTGCCATTGAGTTTATGTGGTGAGATGGCCGCTGACCCTGTGGCGGTGGTGTTATTAATGGGAATGGGTATTCAGCGTTTATCCATGAGTGCAGCGAAACTGCCAAAAATAAAGTACCTGATTCGAAGCATGTCGTTGATACAGTGTAAACAAACTTTGCAACATGCACTTAGCTTAGAGAGCAGTGAAGCGATTCGTGAGCTGGTCAATGATCGTTTAGAGCAAACCGGTTTTAATGAATACATGAAAAATCAGCAGAGCAGTGCGGAGTCCTAAATCTCATGGATTTTAATTCGATTTTTTCCATTGAGCCTTATAGCTGGCCGGCTATTGGTACCGCAATTTTTTGCGCATCGATTATTGGATTAGAGCGTCAGCTTAGGGGGAAACCTGTTGGCATTCGCACATCGGCGCTCATTATTCTGGGTACTTATTTATTTTTATCCACGGCGTTTTTACTAGAGGGCTCTGTGGTTGACCCTTCTCGAGTAGTGGGTCAGGTGATCACAGGTATCGGTTTTTTAGGTGCAGGAGTTATGCTAGCAAAAGATGGTGCCGTGGTTGGCGTAACCTCAGCCGCTACCATTTGGGTATTGGCAGCCATTGGTGTCATGGTGGCTACTGACCATTTAGCAGAAGCCATTAAACTCTCGTTTGTTGTGGTGTTGATCTTATGGGGTGTGGATTTACTAGAAGAAAATACCAAGGCGTTTAGTCGGGGTGTTCATAGTAAAGTCAAAAACTTCCAAGCCAAGCGAAAATAATACGCTTGTATGTGCGCTCATAATGGGTGCTATCTGACAAAGGGTGCTCATGATACGGCGCCTTTTTTTAAAATAATAAACGGCTAACCATATGCATACTTATCTTTCTCGTCTTTTATTTATTTGTACTGGCACGTTGTTGCTGGCCGCTTGTGACGCTCAGGTTGAGGACTCAAAACCACTTAGTTTAACTGAGCACTTAGCGCCGTTATCCAACGTATGGTTCGTAGATGGACAGGATAAAATCGACGCTGCGATTAAACACCATCAGGCCATTAATAATAACAAAGGCAGTGCGAAGAATATTATTTTATTTGTCGGTGATGGCATGGGGATTTCTACGGTGACGGCAGCGCGTATTTTAGACGGTCAGCGCAAAGGCCTGTTGGGCGAAGATAACCAGTTAAGCTTTGGTCGATTCCCATTTTCAGGGTTATCAAAAACGTATAATGTGGATGCACAGACCCCGGATTCAGCCGGTACGATGACGGCTTTAGTGACTGGTGTGAAAACCGATGCCGGTGTGATTGGTGTGGATGAGAACGTTCAGCGTGGTGAGTGTCAAACGGTAGCGGGGAATGAATTGGTGACCGCACTTGAGTTGGCCGAAATTGCGGGTATGAGCACGGGCATTGTCACCACAGCCCGTGTGACGCATGCCACACCAGCCTCTAACTATGCAAAAAGCGCGGATCGCAATTGGGAAGATATTTCAGATATGCCCAAGCAAGCCATTGCTCAAGGGTGTAAAGACATTGCGCAACAGCTGATTGATTTTGAGCGTAATTTAGAAGCCCGCTTTGTCGGTGTCGATGTCAATGGCATCGAAGTGGTAATGGGAGGCGGACGTCGACATTTCTTACCAAAGGATGCCGCCGCTAATTCGCCAGATGCCAAAAGTAAAACGGAAGGGGATCGTACCGATCAACGTCATCTGATTAATGAATGGCAGAAGCAGTATCCAAATGGTCGCTATGTGTTTGATCAAGCCGGTTTTGATGTTATTGATACTGAAAATACACAGCATATGCTTGCGCTGTTTAACGAAAGTCATATGCGTTATGAAGCGGATCGAAAAAATGATATTTCCGGTGAGCCCTCGTTAAGTGAAATGACTCGCACCGCCATTGATATCTTAGATAACAACAAACAGGGTTTTTTCTTGAATGTTGAAGCCGGTCGGATTGATCACGGCCATCATGCAGGCAATGCGTACAATGCATTGAGCGATGCCATTGAGCTATCTAATGCGGTGCAAGCGGCGCTGGATGTAACAGACCCTAGTGAAACCCTGATCATCGTGACTGCCGACCATTCTCATGTTTTTACCATGGCAGGCTACCCGAAACGAGGCAATCCGATTCTGGGTAAGGTTATTAATGTCGGCGCAGATGGATACGCATTAGCAAACGATAATAAGCCTTATACCACTTTGGGCTATATGAATGGATTGGGCCATCGAGATCATGGTCACGCCACTGATGCAGATCATGCCTATGAAGATGGTTTAGGTGCCGTGGGTGGACGTAAAGATGTCACCAAGATTGACACGCGCGCCCCAGGCTTTCATCAGGAGGCGCTTGTTCCCTTGGATTCAGAAACTCACGGGGGAGAGGATGTGGGGATTTATGCACAAGGGCCAGGTGCCCACCTCGTCAGTGGGGTGCATGAGCAAAGTGTGATTTTTCATATTATGAATCACGCAGGAGACCTGACAGGTAAAGCGAAAAAAGCACTGTCCAAAATTCATTAATGCCTTAAAGCAGAATGATACTGTGTTCAATTTTGGTAAAAAGTTATGCATGTTTTACAGTATGAGCAGCTAGACATCACCGGCTTTGCGGGTATTCGTGAACGTGTTTTAGTGAGTGATCGGCGCTATTTTAAACGCAATGTGCCGGATGAGGTACGCGATGGGTTTGGCGCTTGTGTGTATTTGGCCCATGCGTATTTTACCGCGAATGGTTCAACGGGATTGCACCATCATCAAGGGGTGGACATCATTTCCATTTTCACCAAAGGCCAAGTTTTACATCAAGGTACGTTGGGCGATGGCGAACAATTTTCATCGGGTGATGTGTTAGTTCAGTGCAGTGGCCCAAATGGTTTTCGCCATAATGAGATCAATGGGTTGTCGGACATTTCAGGGATGGTGCAGCTATGGTGTGAGCCTAGTGAGCAAAGTGCCACTCATCAGCTTTATCATAAGCTCAGTATCGATACACAGGGTGTGCATCGTGTGTATGGGGGCTTGGCGAAAGACCCTGACACTAAAGTTGTTAACAATACGCAATTAGATTTAGCCGTGCTTGATGCGGGCAGCCAACTGAGTTTGCGTGGTAAGGTGCGTTTGTATCTTTTACAAGGAAAGGCTCAAGTAAGTGAGACGGATGCGACTGCCTCGCTTAAGCGAGGCACCTTATGTGATGGGCAGAATCTAGAGTTAAGCCTTCATGAGCCTAGTCGAATATTGATTCAAAGCATGTGTCAGATATAAAAAAAGCCCGGTTGGGCTTTTTTTATATCTACTTATCGTAGGCATCGACTTTTTCAGTGGGGTTGCTCTGGCGATCCAATGTACCAATATCCAATACTGGGGATGCGTCTATGTGCTGCGCGTCCATCATTTGAGCGACGCGCTGAAGAGAGGAGATAATCATAGTCTGCTCCCATTCTTGTAAATCCCCAAATTGACGCGCGAAATGATCCTGCAAAGGCATGGGCGCATCTTTCAGTACCTCGGTACCGGCGTCGGTTAAATAGGTGTGCACTTTTCGTTTGTCTGTGGTGGAGCGCTCACGGTAAACCAGGTTACGTTTTTCAAGTCGATCTAGGATGGTGGTTACGGTGGCTTGACTTAGGCTGATGTCGTTTGCCAATTCACCAATGGTAACGTGCCCTTTATCGCGCACAGCTTGCAATAATAGTATTTGCGGAGCGGTAAGGCCGGTGGTTTTTGCAAGGTGTTTGGAATGTAAGTCGGTTGCGCGGATCACTCGGCGCAAGGCAACCAATACTTCATCTATGTGGCTCAAAGGTGTGTCCTGTTGTCTGCGCAAAACCCCCATTATATAGAGGCGCGATATTTTCGCCAGCGCTAGCCAACCTTAGACTTCTGCTTGTTCTCAGCGGATAGGGCATCTTGTGGATAAAACCCATTATGGGATACCTGACTGTGACGGTCTAATTGCCCCACATCCAATACCGGTGATGCATCAATTTCATGGGCATCCATCATTTGCGCAACCCTTTGCAGCGATGAGATCAGCATGGTCTGTTCCCATTCTTTTAAGTGGCCAAACTGCCTCGTTAACTGGTCCTGCAAGGGGATCGGGGCGCCCAGCAGTATCGCATCAGCAAACTCAGTTAAGTGTGCATGGACCTTGCGCTTATCTGTAAGTGAGCGCTCACGATAAACTAGTTCACGCTTCTCTAAGCGGTCAAGAATCGTGGTCACCGTTGCCTGAGATAAGCTAACCTCATGGGCAATTTCACCGATGGTGACCTGCCCCATATTGCGTATGGTTTGCAGGATCAGCATCTGGGGGGCGGTTAATCCGGTGGTTTTTACTAGGTGCTTAGAGTGTAAGTCGGTTGCCCGAATCACACGTCTGAGTGCCACCAGTACTTCTTCAATACGATGCTCTAAATGGTCCGCCTGATTCACATGAGATGAATCAGAGGCCACGCTTGTTTGTGGTTCGCTTACTTCATTCATAGTTATCTTGTTCGTCTGAGTATTGGGTTAAATCAATTACGATAAACAGTCCATCTTCTAAGTTAACGGTTCCTTTGATGAGCCCGTTTTCGGCGTGGCTGGTGTCAATTTGATCATTGTTGAAACCAATAATTTCGCTGACGCTATCAACGCTAAAGCCAAGCAGGCTGCGGGCCTGCTCAATAATTAAGATACGGCTGTCGTCGTCGGCTGTGGCGTTGGCAGCCCCCATCAAGGCACGACCATTCACCACACTGATGACATCACCACGAATATTAACAATGCCTTCAACTACGTCTGGTGAGCCTGGGACATCAGCTGGTGTTCGGTAGGTGACGATCTCACGCACCCTGTCGATAGGCTGAGCATAAGCTGCACCATCTATATAGAAGCTGATCCATTGATCCTTAGTTAATACATCGTTCATAGATAGATTTTGCCAACTTAATAATGTCAATTACCGATTAATACTTAGTGTACTATATTTATAGCACTAAAGAAAATTGCGTTTAAAGGGGTATGATTGGCGATTAATTTGCCATTTTAGTGCGGTTTTTGCGCTAATTTTTCATGGAATGGTCATTTTAGTGCAAAAAATAGACGAAATTCGCATTATTTCCCTTTTGGGGTTTAAATAATGTTTAGAGTAGTAAATAATAGAGTTCTTAAGGTAATACAGGAATACAGATTTATGTCGCTCGCGATCGAATTACAAATACCCACAGCCGAAGATGGTATGTCGGTTTATGAATTGGTGCAGAACTGTCCACCACTCGATACCAACTCAGCTTATTGTAATCTTTTGCAGTGCTCTCACTTCGCCGACACCTCCGTGGCGGCTGTGCTTTATGGTGATGACGGCCAAGGGCAATTAGTGGGATTCATTTCTGGTTATATTCTTCCGGGTAAGCCCGACACTCTATTTATTTGGCAAGTGGCTGTATCGGATAAAGCGCGAGGCCAGGGTCTTGCTTCAAAAATGATTCAGCATATCTTGCAGCGTCCAAACTGCGCACAAGTTAGCTTTATAGAAACCACCATCACAGAGTCCAATGGTGCCTCATGGGCATTATTTGAACGGGCTGCACAATCTTTAAACACTGAGCTGAATCGCTCTGTGATGTTTGAAAAACAAACGCACTTTAAAGGCGAGCATGACACTGAAATGTTAGTGCGCATCGGGCCGTTTAGTCGCTAGTTGAACACACAACCTCAATTAATTAATCACTATTTCCATTCTAGGAAGGAGTAAAGCATGAAAATTTTTGACGAAATCGAATCAGAAGTACAATCTTACGCCCGTTCATTTCCGCGTTTATTTAACAAAGCGCAAGGCGAATTTTTATATGACGAAGAAGGCAATCAGTATCTCGATTTCTTAGCTGGAGCGGGCACGCTTAACTACGGCCATAACCATCCTGTCTTTAAAGAAAAACTGATGCAATACATTATGGATGACGGTATTTCTCATGGTTTGGACTTGCATACCAAGGCCAAGGGTGAGTTTCTTGAAACCTTTAATGAGAAGATTCTTAAGCCGCGTGGTTTAAACTACATGGTTCAGTTTACGGGTCCAACAGGTACGAACGCAGTTGAAGCAGCCCTTAAGTTGGCGCGTAATATTAAAGGACGTGAAAACGTAATTTCTTTCACAAACGGTTTCCATGGTGTGAGCCTGGGTTCACTTGCGACCACTGGTAACTCTCATCATCGTGGTGCGGCCGGTGTAAGTTTAGGTGGATCATCTCGTTTACCATTTGATGGTTATATGGGTGATGAGCTCGATACGACTTTCTACCTTGATAAAGTATTGTCAGATTCAAGTAGTGGTATTGATTTACCAGCGGCTGTGATTGTTGAGACCGTGCAAGGTGAGGGCGGTATCAATGCAGCCAGTTTTGAATGGTTGCAAAACTTAGAAAAGGTATGTCGCAAACACGATGTACTGTTGATTGTGGATGATATTCAAGCGGGTTGTGGTCGTACGGGGACGTTCTTTAGTTTCGAAGAAGCGGGTATTAAGCCAGATATTGTAACGCTGTCTAAATCATTCAGTGGTTATGGATTGCCATTTGCCGTTGTATTAATGAGCCCAGAGCTCGATCAATGGAAACCAGGTGAGCACAACGGTACGTTCCGTGGTAACAACCTTGCGTTCGTGACGGCAAAAGCGGCAATTGATACTTTCTGGAGTGACGATCAGTTTTCTAAGGAAATTAAGCGCAAGGGCGACTACATTGCTAAACGCTTAGAAGATATTGCAGAGAAATTCGGTGAAGGTAATTTCACTCTACGTGGTCGTGGCATGATGCGCGGTATTAGCTGTGTGAACGGTGAAATTGCCAATCAAATTACCCGTGCAGCGTTTAAGCAAAACCTAATTATTGAAACAAGTGGTGCGGATGATGAAGTGGTTAAGTTTTTATGCCCACTGATCATTAGTGATATCAACCTGAAAAAAGGTTTGGATATTGTTGAAGGCGCAATTAAAGCGGTATGTGCGAAAGAAGAAATTCCAGAAGATAAGGATTACTTCGATGATATTGAATTGGCCAGCTAATTAGCGGTCTTTTCTTTTAAACACAGGCGTGCATCAAGCAACGCCTGTGAGTATCAATCTTTAACATTTTTAACATTTTTTATAAATAATAGTGGTTTTATTATGATTGTAAGAACATTAGAAGAAGCAGAACAAACAAATCGTAAAGTGGTTGATCCAAATAATAACTGGGACAGTACTCGTTTGTTATTGAAAGATGACAATATGGGTTTCTCTTTTCACATTACTACAATATATGCCGGTGCTGATTTTCAAATGCACTATCAGAACCATTTAGAATCTGTGTTTTGTATGTCAGGTGAAGGTGAGGTTGAAACCTTAGCAGACGGTAAAGTGTATCCGATCAAACCAGGCACGATTTATATCTTAGATAAAAACGATAAGCACATTTTACGTGCTAGTAAAGAAATGAAAATGGCCTGTGTGTTTAACCCGCCGGTAATTGGTAACGAAGTTCATAACAAAGATGGCGCTTACGAGCTAAATGCTGAAGCGATCACCGACTGATTTTATTCGTTCATTCAATTTAACATTAAATTAATAGAATAAAGCAGGATAGTTATGTCATTGGCAAACCATAGTGTAGAAAAAATTGGCGGTACTTCTATGAGTGATTATGTCTCGGTACGAGACAATATCATTCTACAACCGGCAGTGAAGGGTCAGCTTTACCAAAGAATATTTGTTGTAAGTGCTTATGGCGGCCTTACAGATAAATTACTTGAGCATAAAAAAAACGGTCAGCCTGGCGTTTATGCATTATTTGCTAATGGCGTGAATGACGACAGTTGGTTAACGGCATTATTGGATCTTAAACAAGAAATGCTAAGCATTAATGCCACTTTATTTAGTGATGAATTACTGATTAAAGCCAACAATTTTATTTGTGAGCGTATTGATAATGCACAGCATGTTTTAGCGGACCTACAAAGCTTGTGCAGTCATGGTCATTTTTCAATTGAAGATCATTTATCCACAGTGCGTGAGATGCTGGCCAGTTTAGGTGAAGCACACAGTGCTTGGAATATGGCTGAATTATTACAGCGAGACGGTGTGAACGCTGTTTTTGTTGACTTAACGGCGTGGCAAAGCACAGAACATACATCTTTAGATGAGCGCATTAAATTAGCGTTTGAACATATCGACTTAGCTAAGCAATTACCGATTGTCACAGGCTACGCACATAGCCAAGACGGTTTAATGAATACCTTTGACCGTGGCTACTCTGAAATGACCTTTAGCCGCATCGCGGTATTAAGTCATGCCAATGAAGCGGTGATTCACAAAGAGTTCCACCTAAGCAGTGCTGATCCTCGCTTAGTAGGTGAACACAATGCGGTGCCGATTGGTCGTACCAATTATGATGTGGCAGACCAGTTAGCGAACCTAGGGATGGAAGCCATTCATCCGAAAGCGGCAAAAGGTTTGCGTCAAAATAACATTGCCTTACGTGTAAAGAATACGTTCGAGCCAGAGCATACCGGTACCTTGATTACGGGCGACTACGTCAGTGATAAACCTTGCGTAGAAATCATCGCCGGTTGTAAGGGTGTATACGCCATTGAGGTGTTTGATCAAGACATGGCCGGTAATATCCAGCAGGTTGATCAAGATATTCTGCGTATCATTCAACGCTTTAAAGGGCATATCGTCTCTAAAGATATTAATGCAAATACCATCACTCACTATTTATCGACTAACCTTAAGACAGTGAAGCGTATCCGCGCAGCGTTAGAAGAGCATTTTGACGAAGCTGAAATTAAACAGCAGAAAGTGGCCATTGTCTCGGCTATCGGTAGTGACATGCAGGTACCTGGTATTCTTGCTAAGACGGTGAAGGCATTGGCCGATCAAAATATCAGTGTACTTGCCATGCACCAATCTATGCGTCAGGTGGATATGCAGTTCTTAGTGAATGAAGGCGATTATGACCAAGCAATCAAAAGTCTGCATGGCTGCCTTGTGGAAGTGCATGATCATGGAGACGCAATATGCCTAGCATCCTAATCAAAGGATTAGTGCTATTACTTTGCCTAAGCAGCCAGTGGCTATACGCCGCTGGTGCTTCAGATGAAGCAAGAGATGAAAAAATCAAACAGTCACGTAGTGTCGTAGAGGAGCTAAAAGCCCCTTTGTACAACCCATTTGTTGAGCGCTATGTGCTGGATGATCTCAAGCAATTACGTACAGAGTTGGCGGCGCAAAAAGCCGAAATTATTCAGCAGATCGTTGACCGCGAGCATAATAGTGTGGACCGAGCGGTCACCTATGCCACCAACACGGTTACATATTTCTTTTACCTAATCGCAGCAGCCACCTCGATTTTGGTGATTGTAGGTTGGACCTCAATTCGAGACATCAAAGAGCGTGTGCATTCTCAAGCTGATGAAGAAATTTCTCGCTTGGTAGGTGAATATGAGCGTCGATTGCATGCCATTGAAAGTCAGCTGAATCAGAAAACTCAAGATATTGAAGATAACCGTGAAGAAATTGAGCTTACTCAAGAGCGTCAGTCCTTGTGGTTAAGAGCCGCCCGTGAGAACAATTTCCACAATAAGATCGCTGTATATGATCAGATCTTGAAATTACGTCGCGATGACACGGAAGCACTGACATACAAAGCCGATGCGGTATTGGAGCTCAATGAGCCCCAATGGGCCATTAACTTGTGCTATCAAGCTTTGGCCATCGACCCTGAGAACTCTCATGCTTTTTATCAGCTAGCCTGTGCTTATACGGTACTTGGCATGCAAGAAGAGGCGGTTAACTGTGTGGCAGAGGTATTAGAGCGCACCGATACCTACAAGGAAGATATCTTAAGTGACCCAGTTATGAAGCCCTTACATGAAAATGAGCGCTTTAAAGAGCTGATGGGTGAAGATGCTTTGAACCAAACGGAAGACGCCGTTTAATTTTTATTGCTAATTGCTCTAAAAAGGCCAAATGTGAAAACATTTGGCCTTTTTGCGTTTCTGATGGAATACCCATAGCAGGCTACGTGATCTGATCTAGACTTAAAGAAAGCCAAATTGAGATTGATCATGAAAAGTGCCCCTAAGCATCAAAGCGAAGCCCTGCGTATTGCAGAGCTGCTGCGTTTTGATGTGCTGGATACAGAAGATGAGCAAGCCTTTGATGAATTAACCGAGCTTGCCAGCTCGATTTTTGGCACCCCCATTTCCCTGATCACCTTGATCGATGAAGACCGTCAATGGTTCAAGTCTCGATTGGGTATTGATACCAAAGAAACCCCAAGAGAACTTGCCTTCTGTGCTCATGCTATTTTGCAAGATGATGTATTTGAAATAAGCAATACACTAGATGATAGCCGTTTTGCTGATAACCCTTTAGTCACTCAAGATCCTAGTATTCGCTTTTATGCGGGTGCACCGTTAATTACGAAAAAGGGCTTGCCCATTGGTACTTTGTGCGTGGCGGATAAAGAAACCAAACAACTGACTGACGAGCAAAAACGGATTTTGCAACTGTTAGCGAATCAGGTCATGGGGCAATTAGAGCTGAGGCTGAATTATAAAAAGCTTAAGCGTGTGAATAAAGAACGTGAAAAAATCTTCTCCGTTATTGGTCATGACCTGCGTTCACCCTTTAATGGCATTATTGGGTTATCCCGCATCTTGAATGACAAGGCTGCCAAAATGGATACCGCCAAAATTCAAAGTATGGCGGGTAATATTTTGTCCGCAAGCTTGCAGGTGTATCAGGTTCTTGATGAACTAATGCAATGGACACAGCAGCGCTTAGGGCGAACGATTTCTGAGCCACAACCCTACGAGCTTTCTGTTTTGGTGGATCAAACCATCTCGCTTTTAAAGGAAGCCATTGATTTAAAACAGCTTAGCTGTGAAGTAAATATTGATAAGTCCATGGGTGTCATGGCAGATGTGGCGATTTTAAAAACCCTTTTACGCAACCTTATATCGAATGCGATCAAGTACTCCAATGAGGGCGGCGTGATTCGTATTGATGCCAAGGTCCGTGATGGTCAGGCCATTGTTAGTGTTGAGGACCAAGGGGTTGGTGTATCGGCTGAAGTGATAGGGCAGTTATTTAACAGCTCAGTAGAAAGCCAGATAGATACACAGGGCCTAAAGGGATCTGGTATTGGTCTAAGCTTATGTGCTGAGCTGATCACAACGCAAAACGGTAAAATATGGGTGGATGAAACATACACCCAAGGGGCTCGCATCAAATTTAGTTTGCCCCTGTTTAAAACCCCTTAATGAGCGTTGGGTAAATCAAACCACAGGGCGATTAAATCCTCTTGCGCTTTAAGTGTTATCTCATCTACTTTATGCACACCGATACCATCTCCTGCACTAAAAGTCTCTCCATCAAGCTCAACCGAGCCTTCCACAATATGCAAATACTTAACACGAGTATCTGATTGTGGTGTTGCTCGAGCGAGCGTGATCGATTGTTGGGAATCTAGATGTAAACGATGAATGCTCACATCCGCATGGATGCTCAAAGATTGGCCTTCACCGGTTGGTGTCACCAAGGGTGTTAGAGACTCGTTTTGAGCGATGGTGGCTTGTGCGTAACTGGGTTGCACATTGCGTTGGTTTGGTTGAATCCAGATTTGTAGAAATTTTAATTCGTCCGTGTCACTTGCGTTAAACTCACTGTGCATGATACCCGTGCCCGCGCTCATACGCTGCACATCACCCGCAGGGATCGTAAAATGATTGCCCATGCTGTCCTTGTGAATAATGCTGCCTTTTGTTACGTAGGAAATAATTTCCATGTTGTCGTGGCCATGGGCGCCAAAGCCATTACCGCCCGCTACCGTGTCATCGTTAATCACACGTAACGCAGAAAAGCCCATATGTTTTGGGTCGTAATATTGACCAAACGAAAAACTATGAAAACTATTCAACCAGCCAAAATTTGCGTGTCCCCGGTCAGACGCTTTACGGATGTAGTGCATAAATCACCTCTAAATTGATCTTAGAATGTTAACCAAATTCAGTGAGTCAATGGGGGCAATAACTCACTTAAACGCATCAATTTATTGGATCATTCGGTTAAGCCCTTATAGCTTTGGGCTTTTCCGGTAATGGTGTGAACTCGTCTTCGTCGCCAGGAATGGCGGGAAACCTGCCTTCTTTCCAGTCTTGCTTAGCTTGCTCAAGTCGATCTTTATCAAACGAGACAAAATTCCAAAACATGTGGGGTGTTTCCTGCCATTGCTCACCTCCAATCAAGACAAAGCGAGTCTGACTAAGGGTTACTATGCTTTGCTCTTGCTCGAGTAGGACAAATTGGCCAGCAGCAAATGCTTGGTCACCAATACTGACTTCACCCTGTAAAACGTAGACAGCACATTCCTGCTCCGGGTTGGGTCGTGCAATCGTTTTTCCTTGAGGTGCCAATACATCCATATAGAACATGGGGCTATACGTTTTAATCGGTGCGGTTTTACCGCAGGCTTCACCGGCGATTAATCGCATTAAGACCCCTTCTTTCATGAAGTGTGGCAGCTGTGACTTTTTAACATGGGTAAACGAGGGTTCAATTTCAGCCTTGTCTTTAGGTAAAGCCACCCAGGTCTGTAAGCCGTCTAGTGTGTGCTTGGCGGCTTTGACTTCTAAGGTTTCCCGTTCGCTATGGGTGATGCCTTTGCCTGCGGTCATCCAGTTCACATCACTAGGAATAATTTCAAGGTTATTACCCAAGCTATCACGGTGCAGCAAGCTACCTTCAAACATATAAGTAATGGTGGCTAAACCAATATGAGGGTGGGGCCTTACGTCAATGCCATTGCCAGCGGTAAAGGTGGCTGGACCCATGTGATCAAAAAAGATAAACGGTCCGACCATTTTTTTATCAAAGTTAGGTAATACTCGGGTGACTTCAAATCCATCCAGAGGCTTGCGATCCCCTTTTAATAACTTGGCCATGGACTTTCTCCTTTATGGATCGTTGTTTTTTAAAGCATAGCCAATTTCTATCGCCGAAAGAGTGTAAAGATTCAATGTTATTGATTGAATAAATGGATATAAGTAAGCCAAAGGCGTGTAGTGAGGCAAACGTAAGTTTCATCAAACTGACATCTAATGTCATATCTTTGTCATACGCCTTGCCTAGTCTGAACCCATTAACCAGATAGATGGCTTAGATAGTCAGGGAGACAATATGAGTAAGTATCACTATGAGCAATTGATGTTTCCGGGCAAAACCTTATCCCCAGATGCATTAAACTTATTAGTATTAGAATTAAGAACGGTTGCGGCAAGCTGTTTTCAAAATGTGCCTAATTATCAAGCATTGTCCGGTGAGCAAAGCGAATTGGATAAAGCGGTGATCTGTCTTGCGCGAGATGAAAGCGGCAACGTGATGGGGTTTTGTTCGGCCTTATTGTTACCGATTGATGACAGAGACAAAGTGCTGCATTTGGGCTTAACGTGTGTGCATCCTGATGCACGAGGTAAAAACTTAACACATCATTTAACCAGTAAATTATTGCTTAACTTTATTATTAAAAAATCATTGTTTAAAGAAACTTGGATCAGTAACTGTGCTTGTGTGTTATCAAGCTTAGGAAATGTGGCCATGTACTTTGAGAATTTATATCCATCTCCTTATGGTGTGAAAACCCCTAGTCATCGTCACTTAAATATTGCCCGTGCTATTGATCAAAATTATCGCCAGTCCATTGCGATTAATGATAGTGCGCAATTTGATGCACAGCGTTTTGTGTTTGAGGGCAGTGTAGGCGGTACGGTATTTGAAAAAGACGCGCAAGATGGTCGCTTCCATCATCGAGATCAAGCATTAACCGAGTATTATCAGTCGCTACTAAGTTTTGAGCGTGGTGACGAAGCATTGCAAATTGGTAAGGTGAGTTTACTGACGTTTCCTAAATATTTAATACGCAAAGCGGCGGTTAAAATGAAAGCCATGTTACCAAAACCTCGCAAACCAAACTTTGCAAGCTAGCGGGTGATTTACGGTACCGGATCAGTAACACATAGTGTCAGAAGCTGATCGGGTTGCTGTAAAATTAACTGGTTATACTCGATGCTGATCCAACCTACCTGAGCCCAAGCCAGTACTATTTTTGAAATAGACTGACGGGACACTCCCATCATATGGGCCAGCTCTTGCTGGTTAATATTCAGAGTGTTGCCATCGAGCTTGGCCAAGTCTAACAAACGTCTGGCAAGTCGTTCATGCAACGACTGAATAGTCATCTGCTCAACCAAATTTAAGACACTGCGTAAGCGCTGGCAAATATGCTGTGTAATATGGCGCAGCGACGGCACATCATTTAATAGGTAGCTTTCAAAGCTGTGTTTGGGAATAACTAAAATTTCACACGCTTCAAGTGCTTCGCAATCATGGGTACGAGGCATGCCGTCTACGAGTGAAATTTCACCAAACCAATCACCGGTTTGCATAAAGGTTAGCGTCAGTGCTTTGCCTTCGCGGTTTTCCGCACTGACCCGTAAACGCCCCGATACCACGCCATAATAACCAAGCGCATTGTCACCACGACGATGTAAAAATTGCCCCTTAGCGAGGTGTTTGACATAAACTGTTTTGGTTATGGCGTGATGCGTATGCTTCGCCACTTGTGCCAAACACGGGTTGGCTGCCATTAGGAGCTGATGCGCAGAAGTCAGGTTTTCCATAGTTTGTCCAAAAGTTGACAGAGTTTATTGTCGACACCGACTAAGCTTTAACCATCGAATGTTAAATACGCCAATAAACGAGGCCGCCATGAATACCACAGCTCCTAATTCAGTCAAGAACTCTGTAAGCCAAGAAGAATGGAAATTGCGCCAAGACTTAGCCGCCTGTTATAACCTGGTTGCTCACTATGGTTGGGACGATTTAATTTTTACGCACATATCGGCACGTATTCCCGGTCCTGAACATCACTTTTTAATTAATCCCTATGGCTTAATGTTTGATGAAATCACGGCATCGAGCTTGGTGAAAGTGGATCTTCATGGCAATAAAGTCATGGAAACAGAATATGAGATTAACCCTGCAGGCTTTACCATTCATAGTGCGATACATGAAGCACGAGAGGATGCTCAAGTGGTTCTGCATCTACACACCAATGCGGGTGTGGCAGTCTCTGCACAAAAAGCCGGTTTGTTAGCCATCTCACAGCAATCTCTATTTCCCCTTACGGGCTTGTCTTATCATGATTATGAAGGGGTGGCGCTGCGGGAAGATGAGAAGGTCCGCTTACAAAAAGATTTAGGCGATACCAATTTTATGATTTTACGCAACCATGGCCTATTAACTTGTGCTCCGACGGTAGCTGATGCGTTTTTGGGTATGTACATTTTACAGCGAGCTTGTGAAATTCAATTGTTGGCGCAGTCAGGTGGCAGTGAGTTAACCCCGGTGCCTAGTGGTATCGTAGAGGGGATGCAAGCCGCTGCTAAACAGGTGACTAATAATGCAGGCGGTGCATTGGCATGGCCTGGCTTATTGCGTAAGCTGGATCGCTTAGGCGCACCCTACCAGCAATAACCATAATAAAAATAATGAATAGGTAAATCATGACAACACTGATTCAATGGCATGAACGTGGCGAATATTTTTCATTTAATGGCCATCAAATCTTTTATCAAACCCTAGGCCAAACAAACAAGCCTGCACTGGTGTTGATTCATGGTTTTCCAACATGCAGTTGGGACTGGGGAAAAATATCAGAGGCATTAGCCGAGCATTTTTATTTAGTGACACTGGACATGCTGGGTTTTGGTTTTAGCGATAAGCCTAAGCAAGATTATTCAATTTTTCAGCAGGCGGATATTTTTGAAGCACTGCTCGGTAAGCTTGGGATTCGTCAGTATCATTTATTGGCCCATGATTATGGCGATACGGTTGCGCAAGAATTATTAGCCCGGCATCACTTAAGCGGCGATATCTTGTCCGTGGTGTTCAGTAATGGCGGTTTATTCCCTGAAACCCATCACCCGGTTTTAATTCAAAAACTATTATTAAGCCCAATTGGGTTCATTTTAAGTAAGTTGGTGCGTTTTGAGAAATTTAAGAAAAACTTTGATCACATTTGCGCGAAAAACTTGTCTCAAGAGGAGCTAAACAGCTATTGGCAAATGTTAGAGCACAAGGGCGGCACGCAGATTATGCACAAACTCATTGGTTACATGACGGAGCGTAAACAAAATCGAGACCGTTGGGTGGGGGTACTGCAAACCACTCAGGTCCCATTGTTATTGATTGATGGTGTGCTTGACCCGATTAGCGGTGCCCACATGGTGGCCCGTTATGAAGAACTGGTCCCCAAAGCCAATGTAGTGCGCTTAGAAGACACCGGACACTACCCGCAAGTAGAGAGCCCAAAAGCGTTTGTAACGGCTGCATTGGCGTTTCTATTGGCGCCATAATAGGTGTCATTGAATTTGATAATGTATAGATGGGTGGTTGGTGGTTACTAAAATGAGAACCAAGCCTTCCTAAGGTGAAACCATAGGAAGGCTAGGTCTTTTTGATACAGGTGTTAAGCTAAAAACTCAGCGCGGGTGTGCACATTGCTTTTAAAGATACCACCAAGGGCTGTGGTGCTGGTGGTTGAATGGGTATCCATCACCCCACGTGATTTCACACAATAATGGGTGGCATCAATGGACACAGCCACATTTTCAGTTTCAAGCAGGGTTTGTAGACTGATCAATACTTGTTGTGTCAGTCGCTCTTGCACTTGCGGGCGCTGAGCAAAAAAGCGCACTAAGCGATTAATTTTAGATAAACCAATGATCTTATTCTTAGGGATATAGGCCACTTTGGCAAACCCATCAATGGTGACAAAATGATGCTCGCATGTGCTGGTCAGGTGAATGTCATTCACTTTTACCATTTCATCTACTTGCATCTTGTTTTCAATTACGGACATTTTAGGGAAGTTTGCGTAATCCAGCCCACCAAAAATCTCATTCACATACATTTTTGCAATACGGTGTGGGGTTTCATTTAAGCTGTCGTCACTTAAGTCTAAGCCCAATGTTTCAACCACGGTGGTCATGGCATCTTTGATGCGGGCATACTTTTCATCGTTACTTAAGCCTGTTTCTTTCATGGGGGTCTCAAGGCCCCTGGCTATAAGAGTATCGCGAACGAGCAAGGCACTGTCAGAAATCATGTATTTAATCCTTTTCCCTTTAGGCTTTACGTTTTGCCAGTGTTAACGATACCGAATCAGCAAAACGTAGGGCGTGAGGTTTATCAATGGTGACCTTGGCGAAGGACACGGAGTCATGTTCACAGCAAATATCCAAAACATCGGATACCAACTTTTCTAATAATTTAAAACGACCACCTTCAACCAGTGCAATAACGTCTTTGGTAATGGTCTTATAATTGAGAGCGCCTTCAACGTGATCCGTTAAACATAGGTGGCTTGCTGGATAATGAATCTCAGCGTTGATCACCACATCCTGTTGCTTCTCTTGCTCTTCAGGATTGAAGCCAATAAAAGTGCGCAGTCTTAAATTCTTAATATTAATAATAGCGTTATTTTCAGGCATGTCGGCTCTTTGGCTCATATTATTCGTTTAAGCAATTACGCAATGGTAATGGATTTGGATCCCTTTGCGCATTAGTTTGTGACCATTTGATGAAGCTGCTCGGTAAATTCATCATGGTGCTGATAAATGACATGGGCAAGGTGCGCATAATCAGGCTGATCCAGTGGGGCATATAAGTAAGCCTGCATACCGGCATTATGGGCTGCCTGCAAATCGTACTTGTAATCCCCCACATAAGCGATGGCTTTTGGTTCGAGCTGCCAAGTGGCCGCAATTTGTAAGAGTGCTGTTGGGTCTGGTTTGGCGGGCGCATCGGCACGGGTCAACATGATATCGATGGGAATCTGGTTATTATCAAGCTTAATTTGCGCTGCCTTTGGCGAGTTCCGCGTCACGATAGCCACAGGTAAACCAAGGTTGCTGATGGTTTCAACTAAGGTTTTAGCACCAGGCAGCCAGCTGGCAGTGTGAGCATCATCTAGTTCGTGTTGTTCGATCACGGCTTGTGCTTGCTTTTGTTGATCTTGCGGCAAGCTAGAAACATGCTCAAGTATGTCCACATCACTAGGGCAGCCCACAAGCTCGCGTAATAAAGGGAAATTTAATTGAGAGCCCACCAGTGTGCCGTCTAAATCAAAGATGATGCCGTGGATCTTGGCGGTGCTGGAAGTGGTCATAGTGGTCCTTGGAATCACAAGTAGTAAAGCGTATACGGCCAAAGGCACAAACTAGATGCTAGCAAAATAATGCGGTTAAAGGGATGATACTACACGCTATTGCCTGACACTCGGTGCCAGCCTGGGCACTTGAATACTCATAATAAGTTTAACCATGACATCCACCGACGCAAATATCCGAAATACAACCCTTGGTATTGTCACACGCTACCATGAAGCTTGGCGTGAGCGGGATCTTGAGGCCATTTTGCGCTGTTATCACCCAGATATTCACTACCATGACTTTTTTCAAAACAAGGTCTTCACCCAAAGAGACATCAAGCAATACATTGCTCAGGGTTTAACCAATGCGCAGTTGGAACACATCGCGCCCATTCGCGCCGATGGCGACACCGCCTTTATCGAATACAGTATTCGCCTGCAAGAACAAAAAGGGCTAGCATCGTTTTGTGCCAGTGAAGCCATTACCGTGAAAGATGGTCAGGTTTGGCGCGTACACGAATATGCCACCTTAGTCAGTTTGGCCAGTGAGCAAGTGGCCCACAGCAATAGCCTGGCGCGATTGGGTTTATCCACACGCCAAATCGCGAGTATGTCGCAAGATGTGCGTGAATTTATTCAACAGCCTCATGTGCTGACCCAAGCAGAACTGAACCTTCAGCAAGTGGCCGATGCTACCGGCTATGGTCGTAACCAGTTATCGTTTTTGTTTAATCAGGTGTTTGGTGCGCGTTTTTTACAATACATTAATGAGCAGCGCATTGGCTGGGTGCTTGAGCAACTGCAATTGAGTAAACCTCAAACGGTAGACGCCTTAGCGCTGGAGGCTGGATTTAACAGCGCCTCTGTATTTTATAAGTACTTCCGTCAGGTGACGGGGCAAAGCCCCAAGGCTTACATCAACGCTTTACCCTAACTATCCGCCCGTGCACGCAGCTAGGTTTTATGACATTACCTTTGCTAAAGTGTCGTCTTTGACATCATTTATTAGGTAATCACTATGATCAGTTTATGGATGGAGCAGGTCTCCCACTTAACCGTGCGCCCAAGCCTGCAACAAGACATAAACGTAGATGTGGTTATTGTGGGTGCCGGTTTTACCGGCATGTGGACGGCTTATTATCTGAATCAAGCACAGCCAGATTTATCCATTGCCATTGTTGAGGCCAAGCAAGTGGGTTACGGCGCCTCTGGGCGCAACGGTGGTTGGCTCATGGGCGAGATCGCCGGTGCCGATGGCCTGTTAAAGTCCCTTACACGCGAGCAGCGCATTGCCAGTCATCATTTGATTCATGATATTCCCGATGAAGTGGCCCGTGTTTGTGAGCGAGAAAACATCGAATGCGATTTACGTAAAGGCGGCGGCCTTTATTGTGCGGCCCGCTACCCTGAGCAAAAACAATGGCTGCAAGACCAGTTAGCGCAACACAAACAAGACGACTACGCCCCAGAAGATTTCGTCTGGCTTGATAAAGATCAGTTAAACCAACAACTGCAAATGCCTAAAGCGGTTGGGGGGATTTTTACTCCGCACATTGCCACCATACATCCTGCTAAGTTGGCCAAGGGGTTAGCCACTTGCCTGGAAAACAAAGGGGTGAAAATCTATGAAAACTCCCCAGTCACCCATTGGCAAAGCGGGCAAGTGACCACAGATCAAGCCAAGATAAGCGCCAAATGGGTTGTGCCCGCAGTAGAGGCCTACGGCAGCCAGCTAAAGCCTGTGGATAAATACCAATTGGCGGTACACAGTTTGATTATTGCCACGGAGCCCTTACCGCAAGCCATTTGGGATCAAATTGGTTTAGCCAAAGGCCAAGCCTTTAGTGAATCATCACGTTTGGTGAGCTACGGTCAGCGCACTGTGGATGAACGCTTAGTGTTTGGTGCTCGTGGCGGCTATAACTTTGGTGGTCGCTTACGTAAAGACGAGCCGTTAAACGATGATGAAATGGCGGTGCGTTTACACCTGATGTATGAATGCTTTCCTATCTTAAAAGAAAAAGCGGTGAAGATTACCCACTCTTGGGGCGGCAACTTATCCCTGCCCAGACGGTTTCATCCACACATGTTTTGCGATCGACAAAACAACATTGCCATGTCAGGTGGTTACGTGGGTGAAGGAGTCGGTGCCACCAACTTAGCCGGGCGTACGCTGGCGGATTTAATTTTAGATAAAGACACGCTCAATACACAGCAACCTTGGGTGATGAATAACCAAGGCATGAGGGCGCTCAAAAAATGGGAGCCAGAACCTATTCGCTGGTTAACCTATAAAACACTCAACAAAGCCTTAATTTATGAAGACAAAGTGCTGGCGGATGCCAGTTCACCTAAATGGAAGCGCAAAGCCATCGTTAAGTTATGTGACCTGCTTGACGCCATCATGTCTTAGACGTTTAAAAAAATAAAAGTAGAAATTAAAGGTAACAAATATGGATTACTCAAAACTGTATATTAATGGACAGTGGGTACAATCAAGTGGCAAGCAAACCTTTGCCGTGGTTAACCCTGCCACAGAAGGCGTATGCGCCAATGTAGTCATGGGCACCAAAGACGATGTGGATGCAGCAGTAAAAGCCGCACAGGCCGCGTTTAAAACTTGGTCAAAAACCAGTACTGAATATCGCGCAGATATGATTCAAAAATTAGCGAATAAATTACGCGAATACCGTGATGAGCTCGCCCAATCCATGAGCATCAGTATGGGCATGCCATTGCACCTTGCCGGGGAAGTGCAAGTCGATGATCAAATCGATATTTTAGAAACCTACGTGAGTCGCACCACGTTAATGGATGAAGTGAAAACCATAGGCAATGCTCAAATCGTTAAACAACCTATCGGTGTGTGTGCGTTAATCAGCCCTTGGAATTATCCGCTGAATCAATTGGTGGGCAAGATGGCACCGGCGCTTGCGGCGGGCTGCACCATGGTGGTTAAACCGTCGGAGCAAACCTCCCTGCAAGACTTTATTGTGGCCAAGGCCTGTGATGAAATCGGCTTGCCTGCGGGTGTGTTTAATCTTGTGCCCGGTTATGGCCCAGAAGTGGGCGCGGCCATGTCGAGTCATCCGGATATTCAATTGATCTCCTTCACGGGCTCTACTCGTGCGGGTATACACATTGCGCAAAATGCCGCACAAAACGTAAAGCGTGTGGTGCAAGAATTGGGCGGTAAATCGCCGTTAATCATTGATCGTGGCTGCGAGCTGAATGATGCCGTGCAATACGGCATTGATGATGTGTTAATCAATACTGGTCAAACCTGTACCGCTTATAGTCGTTGGTTGGTACAAAAAGACATTGTTCAAGACGTGATTGCCATGGCCAAACAAAAAGCCGAAGCCATCGTCATTGGTAGTGGCCCAGATGCCTTCATGGGGCCCATGGTGAGCCAGGCGCAACAAGAGCGTGTACTTAATTACATTAAAATTGGTATAGAAGAAGGGGCCACTTTAGTCACCGGTGGATTAGAAAAACCCGCTGGTATTGATAAAGGTTTTTACGTACAGCCCACCATATTTTCTGATGTACGCAATGACATGACCATTGCCCGCGAAGAGATATTCGGCCCTGTGATATGCATCATTGAATATGACACCCTTGAAGACGGCATCGCCATGGCTAACGATACGGTTTATGGGTTAGCCGCTGCCGTGTTCGCCAAAGATAAAACGCTGGGGTTTGATATTGCCAAGCAGCTGGATGCAGGCATGGTGTATGTGAATGGCGGTAGCTATAACATTGAAGCGCCGTTTGGGGGAATGAAGCAAAGTGGTAATGGCCGCGAGTTTGGTGATGAAGGTTTGCACGAATATGTTGAGCTAAAAGCGATACACGTGGATTAATTTATATGTCACTATCGCAATAGATAACGAGCTTCGCTCCAACATTGCTTTTTTGATAGTGACTTATGGATTTTTCAATTACGTTTTTCCAACTCTTTTTTTGGGGTTTAGTATTAGGTGCACCAATATTACTGGTGCTGTGTTTTTTAATATCCGGGCTGGGTTTAATTGTTGGACGAATTGAACACTGGAAACCCTTTGATGCCTTATATTGGGCGTATATCACGGCTCTAACGATAGGGTATGGGGATATGCGCCCCACTCAAAAATCTTCGAGAGTCCTCTCTATCATGATTGGTTGGTGCGGCATTATGTTCACCGGTTTACTGGTGGCCATCGCTGTGAAAACTGCGTCAACGGCTTTTGAAATGCACATCAATCCAGAATTAATGCAGCATATTTCTCAGCGTATTCATCACGGTTAGCGAAACGAACCAGCCTTAGTTAATTCTCAAAAACAGGAGCTATCCCATCGCACTACTACAGCGTATTAAAAATAATCCTATACATTTTATACTCATCACCATCACGGCACCTGCTATTTATGGTTTGATCATTCCGGTAGTGGTATTAGATCTGTTTGTTAGCTTGTATCAAGCGGTTTGCTTTGGGGTGTATAAAATACCCAAGGTGAAACGCAGCGAGTATTTGGCGCTGGATCGTAAGAAGTTAGCCCATTTGAATATGCTGCAAAAATTCAATTGCCTATACTGCGATTATGCCAATGGTATCTTGGCCTATGCCAGTGAAGTGGCAGGGCGCACAGAGTGGTATTGGTGTCCAATTAAACATCCAAACCATGTGCAACGCGCACACTCACATTATGAGCAATTTATTGAATACAGTGATGGTGAGCAGTTTGCTAAAAAACATCGTCAGCAGCGTCAAGCGTGCCGAGCATGTGAAAGCGACTGTGGATCAGAGTCTAAATAAGTAATTAAAGGTGGATGTATGAGTGACAGTTGGGACGATTATGCGCAAGGCTGGGATGATAATCCTGATGTGATTCAATACGCACAGCTTGCTTTTGACAGCCTAGTTAAGCGTTATGATGTCGCGGGGTTAACGATATTGGATTTTGGTTGTGGTACGGGCTTGCTGAGTGAAAAATTAGCTCAAGCGGGTGCTCATGTGGTGTCCGTTGACCCATCTACTAAAATGATTGAAATACTGGCCAATAAAAAAATTAGCCAAGTGCAGGTATTGGCTTGTGAAATATCTCCGCAGACGATTGCCGCAGAGCCTTTGTTATCAAATGATTTTGATCTGGTTGTGGCGTCTTCGGTATGCACGTTTTTACCAGACTTTAGCACCACCTTGGCATCTATAGCTTCGTTACTGAAGCCCGAAGGTGTGTTTGTGCAATGGGATTGGATGAGCAGTGATGCTAACCCTAATTTTGGATTTGATCGTCAAACTTTATTGCAGGCCTATGAGCGTGCAGGGTTATCATTGGTAGATGTTGCTAAGGGTTTCACCCTGACATCGTATAAGGGCAGCATGGATGTGATTATGGGTATCGCGCAAAAACTGTGATGTACACTAAAAAATAAATGGATAAAAAATGCCGGTTATTACCGGCATTTTTTTGGTCTATATTAAAGGGGCCAGACCGTATCGCCATCTACCAATAGCGGGTCTTTATCTAAGCCTTTGCAAAATCCATTGCCGGTTGAGGCATAAAACGTTTCGCTCATGGCCGGTAAGCTTAACGCGGCAACTTGAGCACTGGCCTGCGTGCCTGCTGGGAATCCCCACATGGTTAAGTACTGACGCATATCTAACTGAGTCACTTTAGATAAAGCGATATTAAGCCAGTCGTTATTGTTTAAAGCTGCAGCTTCTGCACGTGTAAAGTTAGCAAAGCCCAACGCCTCTTTTTTCGCAGCCCAATTCTCATCATCACGGGTGGCCTGCCAGAATTCACGCTCCATAATATGCAGTCGTGGTAGCAGCATCCAGCCATCGCTTAATGTGCCCTTGTCTTGGGCCGCCATCATCATTTGAATATACATGGCCGCACCATAACCCCAGCTGTTCAGTTCTTTATTCTCAATAAAGGCAACGGGGTCCGCTTGTTTACGGCTGTCATTTAAAATATTAAACAGCTCTTCAAAAGGTAAAGATTGGCAGCTTGGATCTTTGCCGGTATCAAGGAAGAAATGATACTTGCTGTGATAAGAATAAAAGTTAGTGGTGGAGTGTCCTTCCCAGTTGCCAAAACGGAACTTACCTTTTTCTAAACCGTGGCCTAGTTCATGAATGTCACCGTGGCCGGTTGGCGAGAAGTTCCAGCCTGCATCATAAGGATTACCCGAGCAGCCCCAGCCGCAGGTTGGTTGATCGGCATTCATGTGTTTAACGATATCAATGTTTTGCACTTCAAAACCGTTGGCATCGGCAAAGTCATGAACCTCTGCCACCACATCAATACCCGGACCCTCAAAGCCTGCTAAAACATGGGGTAAATTAGATACATAACGCTCTGTGGCAAGCGCCATGTCGGCAGCCGTTCCACCCCAGTCCGACATGGACTTACGCATCTTTTCTAGTTGAGAATGCACTTCAAAACCGGATGTGGACAACTCGGCCCAATCAAATTCACCAGCGTTGAGGCGAGCTTCAAAGTCTGCATTGTCTTGAGCTCCACGCCAAAAAGGGTGGCGCCCAATGTTATCGATTTTTAACTGTACAGCTTGATCATTCGCATCAAAGAATACTTGCAGTGGACCGCCGTAAGGGGATGTGAATTCAATCGTCTCACCCTGAGCAAGTGGGATTTGTGTGCTTTGTAAGTATTTAGGGCGATTGTATGCATTATTAGTGGCAAACCAGTGAGTGGATGCCGAGCGCATACTGTTCACGGCCACCTTGGTATTCACGCTGCTATTGTCTAAGCGAGTAATGCGCACGGTTTCACCTGGAATAACATAGACACCAGCTGAACGAAAATATTGCTTGCTAACCAAATTAACCGTCTGGCTGCTTGGTTCAATGTGCGAGAAATCACTGCGGCTAAAATTACCAAGATCCGCTTGTACAGGATTGATTGAGCGATAGTTATAAACCGACATATCGGCATAAATGGATTGAATGAATGCAGTGGGGTCCGTGGTGTCTCGACTCATAGGAAACACGACCTGTTGACGGTAACGGTCACCCAATAACACAAGTAGTTTTTCTAACTGATACTCATTTGGATGATCAAAAATATTGAGGTGCTGACGATCAAGGTTACTTAAGATGCTACGCATTTGCGTGGCGCCATCCATAAAGTCACGATTAAAATGGGTAACGGTTGAACAGTTTTCACCATCACACTGGTTGAAATCAAACTTGGTTTGAGCCGCTAATGTGTTGAGCATCGCCTGAATTTTACGAACATATTGAGGAGCTTGATCAATGTGCTGACGCATATCTTTCGCTTTAAGATAATATTTAGACCAATAGTTATCGCCGTTATAGATTACATTGAAATGTTCAAATAATTCACGTCCTAATTCAGTGATACCACCGTCATGATGGGTATACATCACACCGATGCCATTGTCTTGAGCAGTTTTAATGGCCGCTAAAATTTTAGGGTTAAGTTGCTCATTGCCATTTACTTGAGAAACAATTAAAACATCTGTGTCTTGTGTTAAACACACGGCCAATTGCTCACCGTCACAGGCGGTTTTATCGTTATATTTAACATTGTCACTAAACTGCGTGTCTAACCAATTACGCGTGGCTGTACGATCTGGGAAATAATAACTGTCATCCATTTGAGCAATAACGACGTTTAAAGGTGACTCACTAAAGTTGTTACGTGCAGATAACCACTCTAAACTGTTGACAAGCAGTTGATTCATTTCATCATTAACCGAATCAACAAAGCGCTGTGCGGTACGCATAGGACTGCTGGCTAAAACAAGATAACGAGCCTCATCATCACTGCCAATAATCGCAAGATCAGTGGAGCCAGCAGTAGAGCTGTGGCTGGCATCACTGATGAGCAAGCTATCGTTATAACCAAATTGAGCGCTGAGTTTGGCAGAGTCATGACTTGGGTCCCAATGAATTTCGGTCAAGCTGGTTTTATCACCACGGGCACTGCCGTCTGGGTTTAATTGTAAAAGTTGCGCTTTAATTGTTAGGTAAGCTTTACGTTGTTTGTTAACCGTCGTGATTGCGCCATTTTGCAGTTCAACATCGCTTACCTCACTGGCATCACCACTGGCAATGGCTTTTTCGGTGGCTGGACTTAATGGGATGTCCTCGGCTTCTTTTTTTACGTTGTCGCTGCCTGATCCGCCGCCACCGCAGCTAGCAAGTAGGGCAATTAATGTGAAAGCGAGCGAACGCTTAAATACGGTGTAATTCATTGTTAGCCATATCGTGATGTAAATTGGGCGTGGATAGTACACGGTTCGAGTAAAGAATGGCGGGGCGACTTCACAAAAAGCTAATAGAAGTCGAGTAATTATTCATATATGGGCGAATAATTACTCGTTGCTTTTGATTCTAAAAGATTAGTAGACGGCGTGTTTTTATGGTGTTTACATTTTTCCAATGACTTAAATAATCAAACTTTTTCAGTAAACATTTGCTCGCTGAAATAGCTAAATTGTTTAGATTCCAACTCGCAAAAACGCCAGTATTTCACCGGCTAACCAATCGGGGCATTCTACGGCGGTCATGTGTCCGCAATGTCGGTTATGGGCATGCAATACATTCGGAATATTCTTTAAAAAGTGTTGGCTGGTTTTACAGAAGATATGATCAAGCTCTGCGGTGATCACCAGTGTGGGGCAAACGATGCGTTGTAAGTCTGAAATGTGTGGGTCTTTGTCTTGATAAAAACTGCGTACAAAGGCGCCAATGCTTTTACCATTGCCGTCTTGCATGATATTTAAACAGGTTTCAAATAATTCATCGGCGTTTTCTGCTGCGCCAACCCCGGCGAATAATGGTCCTAGGTTGAGTTTTAAACCTTGAATAATCATGGGCCAGCTGAAG
>Ga0115005_10000081_pt1 | contig 61714 bp, 63 predicted proteins | sample ArcOceMetagenome_FD_87163 | JGI IMG/M metagenome (GOLD analysis project Ga0115005, IMG submission 87163) | Marine eukaryotic phytoplankton communities from Arctic Ocean - Arctic Ocean - Greenland ARC118M Metagenome | ecosystem: Environmental > Aquatic > Marine > Oceanic | place: Arctic Ocean... | reverse complement strand
GATTTATATTTTACCACAAAACGGTGTTAAAATATTAGAGCCAAAAAAGAAATAAGTCCTTAGGTTTACACTTTCAAACCTATGGTTTTTTATTGCTAAAATTCACTAGTAGCCGAAGTCTTTTCCAAAGCTTTGCGTACTCTTTATTGGTAGATAAGAATATTGAATACTGGGTTGATTCTGCTATCAACCTTAAATATCCGTAACTAAACCTTATATTTCCTCGAGCTATTGTTGAGAAACCTCCATAAGCGACTCTATAACAATTATTATACAAAGCTATTTGTTCATCAAAATTAACCTTTAAGTTATCGAACTTTTGAAGTGTAACACCATAAAATTGATCAAGTTCATCAAAAAATTTAAATTCTTTAGGAAATATTTTTAAAGACTGGTTAACATTAAAAGATTCATCTTCAATATATGTGAGTAAGCTGATTTCGTCAGACATCTTTTTCTCCCTGATAAAATTTAATTAACTATTTAATCAATTTAAAAATACTTTCATTAATTTTATTATCTAAACCAATTCGACCAAAAACACATGTAATATTATTTTCTGAATCAATTAAACCGCGGGACCATGGAGCCTGAGCACACGACATTGTCCTTTCTGCGGTACAAGAAATTTTATCATCCATATATGGGCATATTGGCGTTTTCCCCTCAAGAAAGCCGACAAAATACCTTAGACTAGTTAGCAATTTCTGACTCTCCCCATCCTTAATATTTGGTTTACCTATTAAACTGACTAAGTCTCCAAACTTTACATGTGAGGCGGGTAAAATATTTAAGATATTTGATTCAAAGTAATCACTTCCTAACTCCCAAGGGAACATCCATAATGGATCTTTTTCTCGTTTATCAAGAATAAACTTCCAAGTTTCAATCTTAGATAAAAATACTTGTGAAACATGTGATGTTTTTGTCATAACAAGGTATTCTTTCTTTTTATCTAAGTAGTCATTTAGAAATTTTTTTGAATCCTTAAATGCCTTAGACTTTGATTCTAATTCAAGTCTTATGTTAGTCCATTCCTCTTTTGTCTCAGGTACTTTTGATAAACTCTCAAGAAATTTGAAAGCCTCTATGAATCCTTTGTCTACATTCATTGTCATTAAAGCAAAGTCAGTACAAAAAAAAGTAGTTATTGGTAGCTGCTTTTGAAATTTTACTAATTTTGTCTTTAAAAACTCTGGGATTGTATTATATTTCATTTGATCCCTGCTAGATTCTTTACCAAAAGTATTAATCAAGTTACCTTCAACTCCCTCCATATAGCAGCTCAAAACTTCAGACTGGGCTTCACAAAGTAGATCACTTTGAATTGGGATAGCGACAATTTGTCCATTATATCTTCTGGCAATATGGACACTATCAAAATCATATTCTCTACCGTATTCATTGATTTTATAATTTACATCACCATACTCAAGTTCATCTTTGAAATGATGAATGTCACTATTGGTGGTCATCCAATTACCATCTAAAATAGATCTATTTAAATTGTAATCATTAATTATTTGTAAGTAGCTCTGTAAAAAGTCGTCATGAGGATTTTTCTCTGCGAATTTTTTAAGTGGAATACCTATTTCTTGCCTTTCATTTATAGCACCGATCGTAATTAATACTTTAGTAGATCCATGCATAAACCTAAATATTCCCATCGTTGTGCCTGCTGCTTGAAGATAATGATAATATTCATGGAAAAAAGATGCTCTAGTTGTTGAACAAACTTCAAAGTCTTCTCTTTTTGAATTTGGTAAGACGATGTCATGCCCTAGTGGATTAAAGTGTGGGTTCGATTCATTTTGACTTAGCATCTGATACTTAGATTCTTCTGAGTTTAAAACTTTCTTCATTACTTTTCCTTAAAATATTATTTCTCACAAAAATATAACAAATAGAATATTATGTTACCATAACTCTATAGACTAAAAACAATTTCTATATATGATAAAAATGCTCCAAAGTATTTAAAAGACATATAAATCAAAAAGAGCTGTTTTCATATTCTGAACATCTGAATTTATTGATGTGCCCGTTCGAAATTATCTATAAAAATACTTTCAGCTTCATTATTAGATCCAACAGATTCATTAATCTAAAAAAAGCAACTGACTTACTCTATCTATGTTTGCTCTATAGTTCACTACTTCCCCTCCATAATGCTACTAATAAAAAGTGATTATGAATTTGAGGCTATATATTATTCAAACATATCAATTTCCCAGCTCAATATACTAGATTAATACTTACCCTTTTTGAGTATTTGTTCAAATCTGCATTCATTTTAAGTACTTCTACCACTTATTAATATATTCTACCTCTTCAAACGTATTTACTGTTGATTAAGAAATGGCTTATAAAATCATTCTGATTAATTATTGTTTTTATCGGTAATGGTGGAGGTGTCGCGAAACTTGCAACTCTCCATTATCATTGAGTTTTCAACCGACAGTGTAGCCAAAATAGCCACAAAGGTTCGAATCGCTCATAACATTGTTGCTACCTAAACGTGTAGTACAAATGAGCATCTTTAGTATATTGCTATTTGGTTTAGTAGTCTAGAAAATTTAAAAAATGAAGGAACTATTCTAATGCCTGTTTTATACTTTCTATAAAATTCTCGAACACACCATGAAGATAGTGATCCTCAAAATTAACTTTTTTCAGTTCACTCTCCAAATATAAACCAAAGTTATATTTTCTATTTCTTGGATTTTGATCTATTTCATTGATATCTTGAAGTTTTTTAATCATTTCTTCGACATTTCCGTCAAAACAAAACATAAACTTATCAAATTCATCTATCGACATAAAAAATAAATTTTCAGGCAAATATGAACAATCACAAATAGGCCCATATTTTTCTTTAAGTGTATTACATATGAATTCTTTCCAGACACCATCAGATGTTGTTCTTGTTCAAAACTTGCCTTTTTTCAAGATTATCCTTCCACTCTTCGACAAATGAAAAAGTTATGAATTCTTATTTAGGCTTATAAGCACCTTAAATTGTTGTAGTATCCCAGCTTGGGGGACTACCCCCTTGGGAGTACCAAGCTCTAAAAAATTAAATTTCTATTCGTATTCTGGCACCAATTACGTCTCCAGAATCAGAGAGAATATTTTCAGGTGTAATGCTTCCGTCTGCGCTCTCAACAATGGCACTCATAATAACTGAACCTAATCCAAATGATAAAGACCCCTGATTATTTGTTCGAGTACGGTGAGTCATCATTGTTCCAAATTTTTTAATTTCTGTATTATCAAAACCTGAACCATCATTCGAAATAGTAATCTCTAGTTTTTCGGCCTTGTGAATATCAACATTAATTTTGGACTTTCCATACAGACAGGCATTATCTAATGCGTTTCTAAAAAGTCTCATAACGCTGCTATGATCCATTGATAAATCTACTTCATCAACATTAGTTGAGAAAGAAACCTCCAGAGACTTGTTAAGAAAAGAGACTGTCTCACAAAGCTCCTTCAGAGTAGAAACAAGCTCAGTTTTTCCTGCTATCGTTTTAAACTCTGGATCTTGGACTTTTGCTAGGAAGAGAATATCGTCTAAAAGAGCGGAGAAATAATCAATCTCCATCGTACTCATTTTATAGAGTTCATTTTTCTGTTCTGGAGAGAGTTCATCATTTCTAAGAGATAATGTTTCCATAATACTTTTTAAGGAAGTAGCAGGGGTTTTTAAATCATGTGCTAACGTTTTAAAAAGATGCTTTCTATCGTTATCCTTTTTTCTGAGCTTTAAAACTAATTTCATTATTTCATCGGCCATTTCGTTGAAGAGTTTTGTATTCGTTCCAAAGTCATCTACCTTTGAAACTGGAAAACGAGCTTCAAGTTCTCCGGCCATAATTTTCTCAAAGACACCCTCTCCTACTTTTCTTCTTTTTTTAGCATAGTAGAAAATAAGGATGATCAAAATAATGATATAAAAAATCATTGCTACAAACTGAATACCTGTAGTCATTAAAAGTTTTTTTAGTGGGGCCCCTCTTCCACTTGGAGGTGGTGGAGGTGGATTTCCGTCTTTAAAATGACGAGCTCCACCCGGTGGTGGTCTACGATGATGTCCGCGGGGTGGATGGTGCGGAGGACTAAAGAGAGAAAGCTTAGCAGGATACACCACAAGAGAATGAAACTTATCAACAGGGTAAAGCTTACATTTGTCTTCTTCACAATTTATATCCATATCTTTTCGGACTAAAACGAATTTTGCATTTTCTCGTTTGTTTAAGTCTTTGATATAAGATTCTCTTTTAGTAAATGGTACATTAAGCAAACTGACTTTAATTAGTTCTATTTTATCTTTTGGTTCTTCGGGAACTTGGGAGTCATCATCAAGTAATTGATTAATTACAAAACCAGACAAAAATCCTATAAACATAAAGGCAATGACGCCAATAATCGAGACGACCATTAAATATCTAAAGAGCTTAGATTGAATCATTATTTATCATCCTATAACCAATACCATATTCAGATTTGATAAGGTAAGTATCAAGTCCAGAAGCTTTTAGCTTAGTTCTTAATCTGGAAATACTCGTATCAATAGCTCTGTCACTCACATCTAAATCAAGGTCTAGTTTTTTAATCATCTCTTCTCTTGTCACGATTGAGTCAATTCTATTAAATAAAAAATCTAAAGAATCAAACTCTCTTCTATTTAGTTTTATTTCTTTTCCATGAATCATTACTGTTCGATTATCATTATTGATAACAAGATCGTTACATTGATTAGTGACTGATGTTTTAGCGGCATTTCTAAGCCATGCTTTTATCCTAACTCTCAGTTCTACAAGACTGAATGGTTTTTTGATATAGTCATTTCCTCCAACTTCAAAACCTCTTACTAAAGAATCTTCATTCCCTTGGGCCGTTAAAAATAAAATGGGGGTGAGAGAATCTTTGACTCGTATTAATTTACAAAGATCAAAACCATTACCATCGGGTAAATTCACATCAAAAATCATGATTGTGAAATCATTGTTTTTAATATTATCTTTCGCCTCAGCTATTGTTTTAGACCAAATAACCTGGTTACCATCCAGCTCTAAGTTTAAGACTAGATTTTTACCTATATTTATATCATCTTCCATCAAATGGATCATATCTTCTCTCTTTTCTATATTTTAACAGGTGGAACGATGAGATCAAGCTCCTTTTTATATAAATCATATTTATCTTTCTTTAATGATTTAGAAAGCTTCACTAATCCCCTCAAGACCTGCAGGTTTTCCGGATAAAATGTATAGAGCTCTTCAGCAACCACATAAGCGTCATCTTCTTTACTTTGTTTAACTAACAGATCAATTAATCGCATTCCCGTCTGGAGATGTGAGGGACTTTTTTTATTTATGATATATAATAAGTTAATCGCATCTTCATCAAGTCCTAGGCGGGCAAGAGATTCTGCCTTACCTAAAGTTGCATTTATTGAATTTGGCCGAAGACTTATTGCCTTCGTATAGTGATTCACAGAGTTTCTAAACTTTTTATCTAAGTAGAATAACCAACCCATTCGCAAATGATAAAAATATTCATTTTCTAACTGTACTCCCATATTTTTCATTGATTGGGAAAATTTCATTTTACGCTCATTCGCATAAGATTTAGAAATACGATAATCTGATTCTTTTATTGTATTCTGAGTTTTTGAATAAGTTACGATACTAAAAGTTAATAGTAGCAAAAAAGATGGTTGCTTCATTTTTAAAGACTTCATCATTACTCTCCTCTTGATAATTATTAATTGAATGTTTTCCAGTGACAGAAAATTGTCCAAGATTCAAAGTTGCTGATACAGATGTCGATTTTAACGTTTTATCCGTAGAGTTTTGAATCATAAACCCATCATTTTTAAAAAAAAATTGCTCCTCTCCATTTGTTACAGAATAACTGAGAGAAATTATATCAAAATCTAATCCGGCCTCAAGCTCTGTAGATAGATAGTTACTGACTGGCTCAACGCCTTCTTTTTCATAAGTGTTTTGTGAGGAGTTAACAGCTCCTTTTAAATATAACCAATTAGTTAAACGCCATTTCAAATTTGGCGTGGCCTGGGTCGATGTAAAAGCTCCTACTTCTCCATTAGAGGAAAAGAGATTATATGAAAGATCGATACCGATATAACTTCCAGCATTTGAAAAGGCTCCAAACCCCAATAAAGCACTATTAGAACTATATGCATAAAATGTATCAGTTGTATTTATATGAACACCAAATTTTACTTGGCCAGAAAGATCTTTGGAGAAATTTGTCACAAACATAGAATAATCTGTTTGATTATAATCCTCAACTTCCACCCCTTCGCTATATTCAATACTAAGTTGTTCAATTGCTGCTTCAACTTTGGTTTCACTTTCAAAAACCATTAAATATAGCCCATTTATACTTGCTTTTTGTTTTTGCACATTTTCAGAAAACAATACTGAAGCTTGATAATAACTAATACTAGCGGACATGCCCAAGCTTCCCTTCGTATTACCTTCGTTGAGTTTATTTCTTAAGTTAATTACTTTTCTTCTGATACTTTTAGAAACATTATCGAGATTAATTTGCCCTAAAACAAATTTTGCATTGGTCGTTTCCCCAATTTTGAAATGAGAAACCGCTTGAAAATATTTTATGGCCTCATATTTATCATTGCTTGCAAGATTAGGTGATGACCAGTACCAAATGGCTTTTGTATAGTTTTGACGTTTATAGAAATAAATTCCTGCATTAATGATGACATCAATATCATTAGGATTTTCAGTCAGTATTTTTGTAACTTTGGCCGTATATATATCCTCGTCATATGATGCATAAATCATTTGTGTAAAAAGACATGTCAAAAGACAAACAAATTGTTTCATTTTTGCTTCCTTAATACATATCGATTTGATTCTATAAGATCTATATCTCCTGATGGGTTTATTTTTACACGTCCTGATATCTCCTCGCCCAGGTATCGAGTTTTAAAATTTATTTGTTCATAGTTTTGATTAAATTGTAATTGTGCCTTGTCGAATCTTATATTGAATAAGAAAAATGACAATAGACTTCTAGAGAAAAATACAAACCTGGATAATGACACCTTATTAGGAATAAAAACATTCCACTTCACTCCAACTTCGTAGAAGTAGGGAATCTCGGGAATAGCTGCCGCCAGCAGGGCCAAGGGAGAAGAACTATCTCCTTCAAAGTACTCGAGTAGTACAGAATTATACTTTCGTTTAATGAATAACTTATTTTTTTGATTGTCACAGAGATAGAATCTCCCAGTGAGCTTATCCATCTCAACTTTAAAGATATATTTTTTTTGTTCTTGTCTGTTTTTATCTATGAATAAATACTCTAACTGTCTGTCTAAAGAATAAGGCAAAACATGGCCAAGTAAACGGTTATTGATATTTCTAATTTTCTGTCCTCTAGCGGGAATTTTCGAAATATGGAGGGACTTCCCCACTAAATATTCATCAAAAGAAAACGCGATGGTTTTATCCCCTAAGATTCCTGATTGCTGAACATGAATGTGTAAGTGGGGCTCTGGTGAGTAACCACTATTGCCACAAAGTGCTATTGACTGTCCTGCTGTTACTTGGGAGCCAACTTCTAGAAGGCTGGAATATTGCATTAGATGACAAATAAGCACATAATATCCCTGTTCAGAATATATCATTAAGTAATTACCCCAATTATTGTCCGTGTCTACACATCCTATTTGGTTATCAAATAAACTCATATTCTTTGAGACGATAACTCCCGAGATCGGAGCTAAGATTGGTTTACCAAAGCAATAATAATCTTCTAAAAGAAGTTTATTGTTCGAATAGGATTTATTAAACTCATCTAAAACAATAAAATCGACTGCATGCTTCCAATCTCCCACATGAGTCCACTTATCATCGAATCCTTGATAAACATCCATATCACCGCTAAAAGGTAAATTTATTTTTATCGATGATTCATTTCGTTTATTTATGATGAGCGCTTCATCAAGTGTCTCCTCTGGATTTTTTCCACTTACTCCTGGAAAATTTCTATAATCAATAGCTCTCAGTGCATACAAGTAAATTAATGTTGTAATATTAAATGAGATCGTAAGGGCTGGAATTTGATAAACTTGAAATATACTTATAATAGAGTCGTTGATAATGATTCCAAGAAATAAGGCAAAAGGTAGTATAACAAGCGACTTTATTGTCGGTAGCATAAACACAGTGCCCAGGCCTAATGAAATTAGAACAAAGTTATAAGCATAAACAAGTGATACCTCACTCCAATTTGTATGAGTTAAATATTGTTCAATACTTACCCCCATAGTAAATCCGATAATGACAACGAGAAATAACATTCTCGATTTAAAAAACTGACCGAGTAAGATGATGGCACCAACAATTTCATTTGGGATAAAAAGAACTGCCCCAATACTTCGCAACAAAAGAGAGATCATTTTATTTTGTGCCAAGAATGTGGACTCAATGAGATATTCCTGGTTTAAAATAAAAGGTAAATTTGAGTAATTTTTTGTGGCAAAAAAGATCATTATCGTTATCAAACAAAAAGGGATTGAGAGTGCTGGAAGGTTATACTTTAATAAGACAGACTCAACAGCAATAGAAAGAAAAAGAGTTGAGACTGAAAGTAAACTAATCATAAAAAAAACAGGGAGGCATATTTTAAAAATATAACCAACCCCGAGAGACACCAGCAGTGCATTATAGATAAGAAACCGCTTTTCTAATAAATTAACTTTATGTCCTATTAGGATATCAAAAACATGGATGGAAATAATTCCCCACAACCCTGCGATACCAATATTTATATTTATAAACGTCGTTAATAAAACAATAAATCCAAATATCTTATCATTCACAAAGAACAGATCAGAGTACCCTTTTAACGTACTTGAAATCCTTTGAGATAAATGAATATGCGAAATTGCTTGCATTGGTTTATCCAATTTTCTCTATCGGATTAAATAGTTTTTCATCTTGTTCAACAGAGTTAAGATTCTCCTTATCTTTAATAACATGAACCTTTTTAGCATAATCAATCATCACTACAGCTGGTCTATATTTAATAAACTGCATAGATTGAGTTATATTGTAAGCACCAACAGGATAGAGAATTAAATTAGATCCTGATTTTATAAATGGTAGCGATAAGTTATCTTCAACAATATCAATATTCATGCAAAGTGGTCCATTAAGAACTGCCGGTTCACTAATCCCCTTAACTTCTTTGGTTGAATACAATTTATAATTAAACCATGTAGAGGTATAAAGAAGATTAACTCCAGCATCAAGGACATAAGATCGTTTCCCGTCTGGCATTACCTTACTTGTTTTCACTTGAGTTATAAGATATCCGGCTTCATCAATTAGATGCCTCCCTGTTTCTAAAACAAGCTTTGGAAGAACATCTTCAGGGATTTTATTTTTAATAGTACTACAGATGACTGCTGCATACTCTTCAACATCCTTAATAGATATCTCAGGTGCCTGATAAACTCCCTTAAGATGACTTTTTGATGGGAACCCTCCACCCAAATCAATATAACTAAGTTTATGACTGTAATTATTAAGTAAATTTAAAAAGATTTCACACATTTTAGATGCTGCAACTTCATATGGTCTTGAGTCCAACATAAAAGTACCAATATGAGTATGGATTCCTTCAAGATTTATGGACTCTGTATTCATCACTTTTTTTAATGCTGCATCAAACTCACCGGTTTCATAATTGAATCCGAAACGACTCCACTGTGGGTAGACTCCTGTATTAAAATTGATTCTCATTCCCACGATAGCAACTTTATCTAGTTCTTTTGCAATCTTTGAAACTTGAAGAATTTCTTCAAAGTTATCAAGATGTATTTTTGCCCCCTCAATAATTGCAATTTCAATCGATTCATCAGGCTTTGTCGGCCCGTTATAAATAATATCACTGCCTGGAATACCCAAGCCTCTTGCTTTTTCATATTCAAACTCACTGACTACTTCTGCGATTGAACCTAATTCATGAAAAGTAGCACATACAGATTTCAAATAATTTGTTTTATAACTCCATGAAAATTGAACATCTGGATAGTTATTTGTGAAGGCTTTATATGCTCTTTCATAAAGTTCTTTAATTTTACTTTGTGAATAAACAAATAGTGGTGAACCGTATTCTTCCACCAATTGATCAAAATCCACACCATCAATTTCATCTTTCACTTCAATAAAGCGTTCAATACTAGTCCCATATTTTGAAGACATAGCATGATTTACTCTTACAATGATTGGTCTTTCAAATTTTAATTTTTCCATAATGTTATCCTATTTTTGAAAAGTCATTAATCTCAGTAATTAGTTCTTCTGTATAACGTATAAATAATTTACCTTCTGGTGTTTCATCTAGTACGTTAACTACTTTTCCTTTTTGATAATCTAAAATATTTCCGAGCAAATTTTGGCCACAGCCAGTACTAAAATAAACCCATGCAGGAAAACGTGGATTTATTTCAATAAGGTACAAATCAGTTGGATTAAAAATACATTCAAGTTCAAAGGGGCCTTTCCACTTTGTTTCTTTTATAAACTTCTTTGCTGTTGTGATGAGATCTTTGTTTTTAACAGTGACCCCTGACCAAATTTTGCCAATACTTGTCGTTGTTAACTTCTTGATTGCAAATACCCCCAGGTCACCACCTTCACCATCTCCAACACCAACCAAGTTAAACTCTTCTCCTGAAACACATTTTTGTAAAAGTATTGGAGCTCCCCATTCAATTGCAATTTCTTGAAAGCGTAACTTACATTGAAGAATGTTATGAACAACATAAGCTTTATAATATTTTCCTTTTACAACTAAAGGAAAGGTTAGATTTTCTTCGTTTACAACTTTATCAATTTCATCAACTGTATTAACTAAATAAGTTTTAGGATATTTAAGACCAATAGATTTTGACAGAAGATCCAACTCAGCTTTATCTCTCATGTTAAACTGCTGGGCTGTCGGTAAAAATGTTTTTATACCTGCTTTTTCTAAATCATCTTTATGTTTTATATATAATGGTAACTCCGCATCTAAACACGGTATAACCATATCCAACCCATGAGTATTTTTGATTTCTAAAAGCTTGTTAAATATTCCACTCCAACCATGACTAGGTATATTCAGCATAAAAGATTTATCAATATACTGAGTCAGAAAATGGCCAGGATCATTTCTATCATAAGACAAACCTATGATTTGAATACTTGGATCATACTCTTTTAAACTTCTTGCTACCGCTACTCCAGGGCCTGGATTATCTGTCGCATTAATTCCACTTACCGCGATTTTCATTATATTGTCTCCAATAAATTAAAAACTCTCAGTTTGTTAAAAAAATCTGATACTTCCAAAAAAGCTTCATCCTCTGTGATGTCATATTCTTTGGAAATAATTTGAATGATTTCTGACTCAGTCTTCTTTTCTACAGCAAGATCAATAATGACTTTTCCTGACTTATTTAGACTAAAGCTTTGCCCAGTACTTGGATCAAAAGCAAAGTTGTCATTACTAATTGCTAAACCTGATAATTTACTCATATTAACTCCTGATAAGTTGTTAAGCTCTATAGGAATTGTAGAGGCTAATTGTTACAGGAATATGACATAGAGATCTTTATCTCTTTCGCAATACTAGATACTTGCTCGGAGCTCGGAAAAATCATGAAATAAGATGAAATATCATGAGATAAGATGAGAAAAGAAAGGACATTTTTACTTGTAACCTATTGAAACATCAGTAATTCTTGTTAGTTAAATTAGACACTTGTCTCGCCCCTTGGGAGTAACTTTATAATAAGTGTAGCATAAAGCTTTTACAAGCCTTGCCTTTTTAAACTTTTACAACGATCACTTATAAGATCCGAAATTCTTTTAGTAATTTTTATATTAGGAAGTTCCTTTTTCATTTCTTTTAAAAGATCATCTTTGACATCTAAAAGTTTATTACTCATCTCTAATGCTTTTTGTGCCATAGTTCCTTCTTTCAGTCCAAGATTACGATCGACCATATCAAACTGTTTTTTCCCTACCCGGCTTGCATCATCTCTATCACCAATTTTAAATGAAAAATTTCTTTTAAGTTTTGAATAAATAGCCGTGCTTAACAGATCGTAGAATGGAGCTAATTCAATCTTTCCTTCAGATAAAAGAAGTGAAATATTTTTTGAATGACTGTCGTTATTGCCAATGAGTAAGTTAAAACAAACCCAATCTAAGTAATCAAAGAGAGCTTTAGATCTTTGTCTAATAGTTACGTTTGATTTAATTAAATTGTAGTTATCTTTTAAACTAGGACCTCCTTTCGCTTCATATTTTTCTTCGCTAACAAAACCCTGGGCCTGGCAGAAGTCTTGTTGATGAATTCGTTTTACATACTCACCTATTTTCCTATCATATCTTTCTATTATAAAAAGTGGATGATTGACATCATCTAGGACTTCACATTTAGGTACATTAAGCCCAACAAGTTTTGCCAGCCTCATGCAATAGTATTCGTTGTAAACAGACTCTTTTACTCCTGAGCGATAAATCGGTACTTTTATTATATGGGTAGTTGGTCGACCATTTTTGGGAAGATAAAACTTTCCCTTTTCGTAAATCGCCACAAATTTATCTTGTGCCCCTGCAATCGATAAGTATCCAGGGTTTTGATTTGCAATAACTTCAGCAACAGATCTTTTTTCCTTAATGGCCCTAAAGATTTCCGTCATTTTAATTTTTACTTTTAACTCTTCTTCATTTTTTTTAAAGGGAGACTCTTCACTCGGGCTGACTATAATTGCTCCGGCACAATCTTGTCCAAAATTTTTCAATAACTCATAGGTTCCTTGATAATCCTGACTCTTTTCAAGCGCGTCCCTTGCCTCTCCTTCTGGAAGAAGATTTTCAAAGAATGATAAAGTAACTTTATTTCCAAAACTTTCACTTTGAAGTGGCATGGCAAGACTTAATTGAAATGCTTGCTTGTCTTTTAACCACTGTTCACTATAGGAAAAAGAATAAACAAGTTCTTTATCTCGATAAAGTGTCCCAATTTTCTTCGTTTCAAAGAAAATATTTAACTTACTCATTGTTCAAACTCCAAAGATAATTTAAAGCCAAGAACTTCACTTAGTTTAAAAAGTGTTGAGAGCTTAACTTCTCTTTCTCCCGCATTACTTTCAAACTTACTAATTCCATTTACCGAAAGATTACATAGTTGAGCTAAATCAGCCTGGGATATCCCTAGCTCTTTTCTTCTTTCAATCAACTTCTCTACCAAGTCTTTGATATTTTCAATTTCCATTCTAAATTCTCCCTCAAGGGAGATTTTACCAGTTTTTTGCTTTTATTCAAGTTTATTCTCCCCTAAGGGAGATTTTTCTGAAAATTCTGTAATTCCTCACTGAAGTCTCCCTACAGGGAGACTCATCAAGGGCTCGCTATTGGATTGAAAAGACTAAACTCTACCCGTAATTTATTGCCAAATAAAAAACGATTGGTGGAGGGAGTCTGATGCTGGACGAATCACTCTGTACTGTTAGTTATGTATCTGTTTTCATTCCACATTTCATTGGAAATCCGGCGGAAAATCATGAGGCTTTGCGGAAACTATACTTTGGTGGAGGTGTTTAAGCATCCATATAGGGTTGAAATTAAAGATTTATTGCGATGAGAAATACTAACCATACTTAACCTTAATTCATTTCTAAGTTCATTTTCTTTTATTTAATAAGTCTAAACAATATAATTAAAAATATGAATACTCCCTACAAGTCCTTTTTAGCATGTACTTCACTTAGTCTGTTTAGTGCCTTCTGGCTAACTTCAAAAGCTTTTAAAGCTTGGTTTAGTGCCCCAGAGGCTGCTAGATGTAGGAACCAGCCATAAAGGCCAGCTTCTTCAGGTTTCAGTCCAGAAACATCTTTAATTCTTTCATCAGTAATATCTCCATTCGTAATTTGTTCTTGTGCATGAAATATCATATCTAATAATCCTTCTCCATCGAGTCCCTTAACATTAACTTGATGGACAACTTTAGACGGTAACTTATCATCACCTAACTCTTCTATTAGTTTAAGTGCTTTATCAAACTCACAATGTAATATCTTATTTCTAATTTTTCTCGTATGCTCTAAGAACCTTCTTTCATCTTCTTCTATTTCTCCAGATTTTTCAAAGTAATCATAAACTGCTTCTTCTGTCGTTTTTACACTAAAGCTAAAAGCTGTATTCTCTATTCCTTCAATTTTGTTAGCAATTAATCTTATCTTTAACTCTTGGAGAACACTTAACCTCCCAACCTCTGCAAAAAGTTCAAATGCTTGTGTGATTTTTTCAGGTTCTTTATAGTCAAAATTCTTCATAGAAATTCCTCTTCTGTATATCTAATGTGAAGTTTAGGAAGGCTTAATTTTTTAGATTCAAATGACTTCCAAACATCTTCTAAGCTTAGTGACCAATGATGGCTAATAAAGTGTACATGGTTTCCTTCTGCCCAATGATTAGGTTTGTGCATGTCTGTAATATCGTTATAATCAAAAAATATACAATACCAAGAATCTCCTTTTTCAAAAAGATGAACATTTATAATTTTTCGTTGTTTAAACCTTTGAATAATTTTTTTTCTTACTTTTAGACCTTGCTTACTTTCATCTGCGAGTTTTTTAATATCCTCATTGTTTACTTCAAGTTGTTCGGGCCTAAACTCTTTTTTAAAATGTTTATATTTTAAGCCTAACTGAGAGTGGTTTCTCACAAATAGACTTAACTCTGACATTGTTAATGTTTGAGATTCTAGGAACTTTGAAATATCTTTTTTTCTATCTAGTCCAAGCATGGTCTGAAATACATCAGGAACGCCTTTTTTATCCATTTCAATATCAATTTTTCGTTGATCTTCTTCGACTCGCTTTTGGATTGCAATTTCAAACTCTGGAGTAACAATGTGCCCATCATGTTCCATTTGCATTTTTATGGCATAGACAAAAGCTTCAATTTTATCTTCAGGACTTTCAATCATAAGAAATGCTCCCTTCGGATTCTCAAACTTTTTCATTTTATTCCTTTGTATATAATTAGATGTATTCTCTCTTTATAAATGTATGTATTATTAAAAGATCTTTTTAATCTTATCAAAAATCATATCAAGAACTTCCTCATCTATCTCAATCCCCATTTTAGTTGAAATAATTTTCTGAACATTAATAACTTTAGATATGTAATCAAGTTGCTCTTCGACTGAAAAACGATTCCAATTCTTACCACTTTTTGATCTATTATGTGTTTTTAAAAGGATCTGTATATTATCAGGATGATGATCACCAGCATCTTCTTTATTCATTAATGACTTTGCATGTTCAAGTTCAAAGAAAGTCCCAAAGAACTTATTTAACTGAGAGATAACATCAACAAACTCAGTCATTCTAAATTTATCTTTTGTCGAAAGCTCATCGTATTGTTGTTTCTCTCTTTGTCTTCTTGTTATAGGCTCTATATCTTCTTCTTGTTCACGTTGCTCATGTAGTTTTATATTCACATCATCAAGCCATATAACCTTTCTTGGCCTTTCAGAAGTATCTACCTCAACTCTCCCTCCAAATTCATTTCTGGAAGTCTGAGAACTGATCCTAGCAGCAATTTCTCTTAAACCATTAGTATCTGATTTTTGAGCAGCTGCTTGTTTCTCTGCTTTTTCTAGTTGATCAGGGTATATTTCAGCAAACTTTAATGCCCAATCAGATACTGTTGTCCAATCACCTATACTTTGTAATGCCTCTAAGTACATTTCATTAATCGTTAATTTACTCATAAACTTCCTCTATTTACCTTAAATATCTATACAAAAGCTTGAGCATTTGAATATTTTATAAAGACTTTACTTGTTGCTCAATTCATATAATTAGCCAAATGCTACTATAGTCTCTTTACGATTATCTTTTCGAGCTAACTTTAATACGGGATAATAATCATTTTGAGCTAATTCATTATCGTCATAGCAGAGACTACTATCAGCATCAATCAGCATAATTGATTCTGGAAGTTCTCCAAACTCGTCTTTAATAGCATTAATAATGTCATTAAAATTGTATCTATCATTTTCCGGATTTTTTGACGGTGGAGATGGTGGTATAAGTAGGTCATGTCCTTTCATATACCTTTTAATAACTTGAGAACCAATTGTATTAACCTCTTTCTTATTTTTATAAGTATTTGGTTTCAAGCAATACTTAGTATCTATAACATTAGAGATTGGAACTGTAATTGCTCTGATTTCAACAGTATCATTGTTTATATTCACTTCTTTAATTGTCTGTTTAGAATAAATCAAATATTTAATCCAATTTACTCCTTTTAAACGTGTAGAATATTTATCACATTTTTCCCTTTCTTTCTTATATAGCTTATTTTTATTTTTCCCACCTTTTTTAGAGTTTCTTTTTGCTTCCAATGAAGCAAATCCAATAAACATTTTTTTATCTTTCTCCCATGTAACAACGACAGATATATCACCAACTTCTTCTTGTAATTTTGTCGATTCATTAAAGACCCATTGAAATGATACACTGTCACCTGTCAAAGAAAACTCTTCAAAATACTCTTCATTACCTAATAACTCGGCTATCCCGTCAACCGCAGTCTCAGTAATTGTGTCTTCTCGGAAAATATTCCCATTATTTTTAACTATATAAGAATTAAAGATTTTATCAAATAAAAAAATAAAATGTTGTTCGTTAGTAATTGTTTTACTCATTTAATACTCCTACTAAATTAGGCTCAATATATTTTTCAATAAATGAGTCTTTACTTTTATAATACTTAGTACATAGAAGGGTCTTTGAAAAAAAAGAATGGCAATACACTAGTAGATGCTGCACCTTTTCAGAATCACTTCTTTTTATAAAATGATGAATAAAATCAGACCTTACCTTATAGCAATACTCAAATAGTCCTCTAACTTCATTTTGCTTATCAGGGGCAGCAAGAAAGGCAAACCTTTTTGAAACATTAGTAACTATATGTTCTTTTGAGTTTTTCAATAGCAAAAGCTCAATCGAAGTTAGAATGTATAATAATTTTTCTTGATAAGTTTTCTGCCTAACCCCATGTGCAAAAATCAACACTGAATTCACATAAGTTGCTTCAAATTGAGAGTTATCAGCAGCAGAAAGGATAGAACAAAACGTTCTCTTTCCAAATTGCTCCATTCCCTGAATGATAAAGTCGTCTATAATAAATGAATCTATATTTCTTTCAAATGCACCATCTTCAATTTTAGTAATTTTACCTTCATCTAGCTCAAAATAATATTTTTTCTGTAAATATTCCATTCCTTCTAAATTGAATATCGTAGGGCTATCAACAAGAAATGCTCCCTTAGAAAACAAAGACATAAACGACAGTATTTTCTCTAGTTTTGTTCTAGATATTTCCTCTGCTTTTCGTTTAGTACCATAGCTAGATACTTTAGCAACTGCTTTACCTTGAAATCTTTTCCTTATATCTATTACAAATCTCTGAACGACACCTTCCACTTTCGAGTTCCTTGAAAGTAGTCTTTCCATTTCGTCCACTTCACTCTTTAACAGGTTTGAAATCGTAATTTGTTCAAAGGTAACTTTTTTTACTACAGACATTCCATTTATTGGAAATCCAAAATGATACTCCTTGAGCTGCTCTTCTAATTTCCTATCTAAAAAATCAATAAAATCATCTTCTGTAACTTTGTCATGCTTATCACACATCCATTCAACGATATAGTCTTCAAGGTCTTCATAGGTGACATGCACTTTTATTTCTTTCCTCATAAATAACTTCTCTAAGAGATTTATAACTGGCAAGAAACATTCTTCATCAACTTGAAGGAGTTGTCCCTGAAACGATACAAATTCAAAACTAACAAGCTTACCTTCTACAACTTGTCTTCTAACAAGACGCTTGTTTAGATTAGGATCAAACTTAATAGTGCCAGATAGATGGAGATCATTGTTAATAATTTTAGGACGGCCTTCTTTACTAGAGCCTTCACTAATATTACCTAGAAATTCTTCAAATCTCTTGGAAAAACTTTCTTTTGCCTTGCCATGAAGACCACTCACTTCTTTTTCCTTGCCTTAGACTGTCTCCAATCCCAATAGCTTTCCATATCTAAATACAATTTTTGAGTTGCTTCACAAAGATCTTCAATATCTGAATCTTTAAATCTCCTAAATGTCTTTGCAAATTCTTTATGCTTCCCCCCTTCTTTTGTCCAGCATGATGGATGAACAAAATCTGCAAACAACTCCACTCCTGTTAGTATTAATACATTAGATTTAACCTTATTCGCACCAACTCCTTTCCAGGCCCACCTTACAAGTTTAGAAATCCGTTTTTTTTCTGCCTCTGAGAAGTCTTTCTTCAATGTTGAGAATACCAGAGTTGAACTTGGAAATTTTTCTGCAAGTTCCTTCATTCTATCAATATCTTTCTTTTTAAATTCACCATAACTCTTACATTCTCCAAAAAGTAACTTTGCATGAGTATCTCTATATACATTTTCTTTTCTTAAAAGAGCAAAGTCACATTCGAGTTTTTGTCCATTTTCATCTTTCATGTCCATACTAGGTGCCCATGAATAATTTGAATCCATCAAAGAACATAAATATTTAATACTTAACAACACAGTATATGATCCTCTGCAATAGTCTTCAGTGCTAAACGGACCATGAGTTTGGTAGTACCAATTATTCTTAGGGGGATAAACTTTAGGAAAGTCGAAAGTATCTAAACACCTAGAACATTGAACTCTGTCATCAACATCTTTCATTGAATACCAGTTACTTTGAGAACAAACATTACATTCAAGCTTTATTCCAATTTTAAAAATTTTCTCCGTCAATAAACCTAAATGTCTCCCTGTTACGGTTTTATTTCTACCATTAATATTAAGTAACAAGTTCCACCAATCATCTCTAGATGCCATTTTGCTTTTAATTATTTTTTTAGATCCATCATCTTCCTTATAGACTCTTTCAACATGCCCTGCTGCCATTTTATCTAAAAGTTTAATAATCTTTTCATGTGATATTTGTCTGAGATACCAAAAGCTCTCTAATACCTTCATCATTTGAATTGAAATTTCACCTGGTATAGAAATTTTTGATTCCATTTTTAACTCCGAAAACCAAGTGTTAAACATTTCAACACCAGTAGGAATATGCCAATGATTACTACTATTGGATTCTTTTAAGCAGTTTATAATACCTTCAGAAGAAACTGATAGATATTCATCTCTAGGTATTGATTTAAAAACCTTATTAATATTCTTAAATTTGGCTGGAAATACTGTTGCATATTTCCCAGCTCGACCATAATCATTTAGATTGATCACATTAACCCAGGAAGGTGTTATATAGTTCCTTCCAGAAGTCTCAAATTTAGGCAGTGCTGAATCGAAGTTTATTCTGCCATCTTCAATCGTAGCTTTTACACGGTCCTCAAGGTGGACAAGATTAGCTCTTTGAGATCTATCATATTCAGATGCCCAACGATCCCAAACTCTAGGATACCAATTTTGCATTACTAGCGATTCATTATTTTCTAGATCTAAAGATTCAAAACATTTTTTAAAGTCATTAGTTGAAGTTGACCTCGACTTTAATGCTGTAGTCGTCCACTTTAAACCAGCTGCATTACCTTTAATAGGTACATGATTTTGATTTATGTAATTCGTTACATCTTTGGCCATAGATGAGAACCACTGTAAAGGAACTGGTATTACTTTTTTCCCTATAGCTCTTAAATTCCAAAAATCAATTATATCTACAACTGAAGATGGATTTAATAAAAACAAAATTCTATCATTGCGACCTGCCTGGTTTAACAAGTCTAAATATGCACCTGTCGAGTTCAAAGGAGTTATTTTACTTGATCTAAAGTAATCAAAAAAATTATCTTGATTAATTTCTTTCTCAGTAGCGTCATAAACGTGAGCAAAATTATCTTTAAAGTAATTAAGTTCTTTATTATCTGGAAAAGCTCCAAAACATGCCGAGACAAAAAAGCTATTCCTATTACTACTCCTTGCTATTAATGATTTAGGAGGATGTTTTAGATTGAACTTAAAAGTTTTCTGATATTGTTCATCATAAATATCAAACATTGAAATTGAGTAACCAAAACTCCCCTTATTAAAATCTAAAATATCATCGAGATTAATAACTTTCTTACCGTATTCTTTAAAGTATTTTTTTTGAGAGTTATTACTACAAACAATAAAATCAGGTTCTAGTGACTCTATATAACCAATCATCATATCTTTTGCAGAATATGATCCATCAAACCAATTAGTTGCCCTTCTAGTAAATGGAATAATGTAATTAAACCGTCCTCCCCAGATTAAACTATTAAGATACAATACTCTTTCAAGTATCTTTTTCTCATTATGATTAACAATAAATGCTAACCGAATGGGCCTAACCTTCCTTGATATTTGGATTTCATCAAGTTTTGACATTACTTACACCTCAACATTGTTTAACTACCTTATCGACAATGTAAGCAATTGATTTAATTAAGTTTCTTTAATTTAAAAGTACGGAGGATGTTCTGCCATTTTTAGCAAATTCCCAGGCTCTGTATTATGTAAATTTAAGTTATCCGTTATCCCTTTTACTCTTATACCAGCCATATCCACATAGTGCCTCATAGTCTTAAACTCAACCCATCCACCCATTGCCATTACTTGAGTTGCTGGAACACCTTTCCGGAGCATTATAGTTGCCCATGTTGCTCGAAGACCGTGAAATTTTATCGGTCTTATTCCAAAACCTGACAAAAACATTCTCAAACAACTAGCTTGTTCACCTTTAATCCATTTTTCTAATTTTGGAAGAACAAACTCTGATTCATTATTTTTAAGTTTAAGTTCTTTCAAATGATTAAGTAGTATTGGTGCTATTTCTATTATTCTATCTTTATTCGTTTTTGTACTTCCTTTCGGCCCACCTTTGGAAGTCCATGAATTGGTGGAGGTGGTGAGTGTTGTATATCTATTTAATATTAAGTTTAAAACTTAACTGTTTATTACAATCTATTACACTGTCTAAAAAACGCCAATAAAATCCATATGCCTTACTTCTTCTTCCGTTACAAACAGCCGAAATAGATGAAGCTGGGTTTTTGGACTCAGTATACCCCTCGCTCTTCAACCAATACGCCGCTGAAGAGGCACTCTCAAACTCTTTAATAGTTTCCCCTGTGACAAGATCAATCATAGAGATGGCTTTACTGTGTTTCAATGCAGCCGCTCTTGACCTCTTTAGGGCATTTGCACGAGCCTTATCTGGATTCTTCTTATTAAACTCTTTAATCGAATTAGAGCGTTTTTTATTTGCATCTGGACTTGTTCTAGATTTTATTAGTTTGTCCTGCCACTCTTGATATTTTTCAGGATTTTCTTTTTGCCATTTCTCAAGACTAGCTTTTCGCTTTTCTTGGACTTCTTGCGATCCTATTTTTTCACGGTTCTTTATTCTTGCATTAATATAATCTTCTGGATTTTCGTCTTTCCATTTCATAATACGTCTTTTTGACATTTCACGATATTTTTCTGCACTCATTACCTGTTTTATTCTTTTATTACGAGCACGAAGAGCAGGTGAATCTCCAGATTGAAAAGCTTTCTTTGCAGCCTCCATCATTGATCTATATTGGTGGGGATTACTTTTCATATAATCTCTTAATTTCTGATTCCTTACCTCAGATGTTTGATGCCTATTAACTCCTGCTCCGCCAGCAATAAGATTCAGGCATTTGTCATCTTTAAGAAGTTCCTCTGTAACAATTGACGCCTCTAGCTTTTCAGTTTCTTCGGCATTATCACATATAGCTATAAAATACCTGTTAAATGCCTTATTATCTTTCTTGTATTTATTTTTGAATTTTAATCCAGATCCCTGATAACGATTTAACTCCGACCACCTAGATCTATTCGCCTTGCCAATATAATACTCACCTGAATCTGAGTTAATCTGAATATAAATGACTCTGTAGTACCCATCTTTTTTATTTCTCAATAGAACAAGTTCAATTGGAGAGAGTACATCAAACCAACGGTTAATAATGGAAATTCTCTGTTTATTAAATCCCCACCTTGCAAGTTCAACTTTTGAAGTTGCTACTTCTTCAATATCAGGAGAATAGGATAACTCAAAAGGATTATATTCCTGCCAAATTTTAATATTATCATTTACTTCAAAAATCATACTTCTTTATTACCTATTCAGACCGTAATGAGTGTCTTGTAATAACCATACTTAGTTACAAGAATCAAGAGACTTAGAACATAAGTGATCTTATTACAATAATTCGGTTGGATATCTAAATACATAACACACTGTTTTTACTTGAGAACTTGCCTTAATCAAACTAAATGCACAACCCTCTATGTATAACAAAATTATACATAGCGAGACTAATGTTTGACAGCACGAGTCTTTATGGTAAAAGCTGTTCACACATTATTAACAGGACCCGTGATGGTAAAAAAAGCAAGAGCTGTTCGTTTTTCACGCGAAGAAGAGACACTGATTCAGGAGTTTCTAGAGAAAAATACATTTTTCGATTTTTCATCGCTAGCAAGAGCTTCAATTCTTAATTTTATTCAAAATCCAGTTATGAATATTACACCGGTACAAAAGCAATCTTATAAAAATAAAAAGAACAAAACCAATAGAGATCTAAACATACATTAGAGAGTAAAAGAGCATGGAAAAAACAAATTCTTCTGAGACATTAATAAAGCTTCCTATAAGAGGTACCTTAGAGACTGAACGAGATATTCCTAGTATCAAGGAAGTACCTACACCAAAGTATGATTCAATTATAAGACAAGCGGAAATACTCAAAACAAAATCTAAATATCCATGTAAATTTGATTTTGAAGTATATAAAAAACTAGAGTTAAGATTTGGACTAAACCAACCAAACGGAGGAGTCATTTTTGGTAGTAATGGCCCTTTTAAACTTGTAAATAGTCACTCTACATGCCAACAATGTTTATATGCCTTTGAGTTAGATACATATGGAAGAGGTTGTATACATGATTGTGTATATTGCTATGCCAAAGCAGAACTTACAGTACACGGATACTGGAACAAACCTTTTCCTATGCCAGTAGATATAACTCAAATCTGGAAAACGTTCTATACAGTATTCGAAACAGACAATCGATCTAAATGGCGTGAAATATTAGAAAAACGAGTTCCTTTAAGAATTGGCTCTATGAGTGACTCATTTATGTTCATGGATAAAAAGTATAAAGTAACACAGGAGCTACTTAAAATTTTAAAGTACTATAACTATCCCTACATAATATTTACGCGTTCAGACCTAATAGCAGAAGATGAATACATAAATCTTCTGGACCCAGACTTATGTTCTGTCCAAATGAGTATTGCATCTACGAATGATGAAATGAATAGACTCATTGAGCCTGGAACACCAAGCTCAAAAAGAAGATTAAATGCCTTAAAAAAGCTAACACAACATGGGTTTTGGACTACAGTTAGGATTAATCCATTTTTTCCTATGTATGCAGATGGTTACTTTACAGACCCAAACTTTGATAAGGAAAATATGCCAGAACCTTTTATGTTCTCATCGTTTGAAATGGTTGATGAAATAGCATCTTATGGGGTTCAATCAATTCTTGTAGGAGCGGTAAGGCTTTCAAGCTTTTCCCTTAATCAAATAGAGAAAGCAATTGGTAGAGATCTTAGACCTCTTTATAAAAAAGAAATCCGACACTCAAGTAGAGACTGGCATTATAGTGATGAAGAAATCCGTGCTTACTACGAGAGGATCCATGCCAAATGTGTTCAAAATGGCGTTCAGTTTACAACATGCTATATAGGTAATGGTGAAAAACAATTTTGGAGAGATCAAGATTTGTGGAGTAATAAAAAGGATTGTTGTAATGCAATCGACCGTGTCAATTCCTTTAAAAATGTAAAAAATTGTAGAGATATACCTTGGCAAGCAAGAATTAAACATACCTCAAAAAAACTAATCGAACCTGTCGACATAGATACTTTACACAAAACTTTGGGAAATCCAATCATATTTGATAAAGGAAAGCCTGAGTTAAATAAAGATTTTCTTTATGAGTAAGACTTATGATGGCATAAATATTCAATGGCCTATTTCTCAAGATATAATCTCTGGTTTAAAGTCAATTGAAACTAGAACGTATCCACTTCCAAAGTCATATTTAAACGAAGAAATAATTTTAGTAGAGACACCAGGAAAGAAAGGTAAGTTTAAAGCAAGAGGCATTGCCATAATTAAATTTACAAAATCATTTGCTTATAGGAACAAAAAAGAATTTTATCTAGACATAGATAAACATTGTGTTTCCAAGGATTCACCATGGTCCTGGAGAGACAAGCCTAAATGGGGCTGGGAAGTTCAAGTTGTAAGAATACTTAAAAAGCCGATCAATATTGAACAACATGGAATTGTTTATAGAAAAAACATCAAATTAACCTAGGCAGCTCTGTAGTCGCTTCCTTTTTCAAAGTCAGGTGTAGCTAATATAAATTCATCGAGCAAATAATTCTTTTCGGTTTTATTTAAACCAAAAATATCCATAATTATCATATCAATTTCTGCAATTTCCTCTATGTTTACTTTTTTAGCATTCCAAATTTTCTTGGATAATTTAGAGATTTGGGCCATAGACTTGTTTTTAGGATTATACTTAAATGTAGGTAGCATCGAAACAGCAAATTTATTAACATTGTTGTTTTTAGATATTAACTTAAATACGAACTCTAAAGACCTACTATTCATTAATGCCTGATAGAAAAATATCTCTTCATCATCCATCAGCAAAGTACTAACTCTGATGCTATTAACTGTTATCATCCCTACTGGTAATACTGCACAAAAAAGCCTGCGGGGTAAAGTTGTTCCAGAAATTGCTCTTACAGCCAGTTTCATTTTAGATTTTTGAATTCTATTCTTATGTCTTTCAATACCTTTATCATTTAGATATTGTTTAACATTCCCTCTAAATTTAAAGTGATCTATTTCATCTCCTTTAACTACGGGATACAACCCTTTTGAGGAAGTCAAATACTTTGCATCATCTGTTTGATCAAGTTCTCTTGATATAGAAAGATCTACTCTCGTGCACTTGCTTACAAAGTCAAAACATTTCTTCAAAATTGAAACCTCGGTTGTATTTTTCAAAAAAGGTACAATTAGAGTATTGGAAGCAAATTTTTCTATAATCTCTTTGGTTAATGGTGTTGATTTATATAACAATTCATCAATATCAGGTATATCTCCTACAAATAACTTATCCACATACTTAATTTTTTTTGTAGTAGATGATGAATCTGCTATGAAATAACAGAATGCCTGACTAATATCAAAAACTTTTGCTTGCTCATCAAACCCAACAACTTGCTCTAGAGAATTATCTTTTAGCAACAACTTTCTCAACCCTGTACAGCCGAGATCACCTAGAAGACCAACAGGTGTCACCATACCGACTCTTCCACCTTTTTTAGTTAAGCTGAAGAATCTCTCAATTGATAATTTATACAAGTTAAAATCAATATAGCGTATCTCTTCTCCGCCAGTATCTTCTTGCAATTTGTAAAATGAAGTTTTTATAGATTCAATCTTAAAATCTACTAATGTTTTTTCATACTCGAATTCTCTTTTAATTTCTTTGTTAAGAAGTAATTCGTTATATATTTTCTTTTTATCTGCTTTTTTCATTTTCTTGCTGAAAAGTTTACTGCTAAATCTTTTAAAGAAATCATTTTCTTCAAACTTAACCTTATCCCATGGTGGATTTCCAACTATAGCATCATATCTAACATCATTTTCGATAAAACCATCTTGATAATTTTCAGAATATGGAATTAAAGTATCCTGCAGTACCAAGTGCTTATCTAGGCTTTCAAGGAAGTCGCCTTTTTGTGATGTGTAAATCCACATCGAGAACTTTGCCAATTCTACTGCGAGTGGATTAACATCAAACCCAAAGATACTATTGTGCAAAATGCTCCATTTGATATCACTTGCTTCAATATTTCCGCTATCATCAGAGTTTTCTACTTGATATTTATTTATAACTTCATCTAAGAATTTAATTGCTCCCAATAAAAAGTGAGCTGATCCCATTGTAGGGTCACAAATTTTGAGTTTCAAGATTTCTTCAGTGTTTTTCCCTGAAACTAACGGAGATAATGTCTCTTTACAAACAAGGTCTACAATACTGCTCGGAGTATAATAAGCTCCAGTAGATTTTCGATCTCCATCATCGTTAGCTAAGTACAACTGACCTTTTTTTATTTTACTGTTCTTATACTTTGATTTCTGACTCGCAGTTGCGTCTCTAAATGATACGACCTTATCGTTGACAACTAATAACTCAGTATCAGCATATTTAAATTTATATTCAAGTAATCCTTCAAAAAGTGAGCCAATATGATCTACGGATAACGTCTTATAATCAATAAACTCTCTATGCCCATCCTTGTCAGTATCTGTTGCGAGGTCTATTAACGCTTGATTTATGTAGTAATCTGCTATTTTATTGTTTTTATAAAAACTTTTCCTTCCTGATGCAAAAACCTCTTCACCAAATCCATGAACTCCAATTCTTTCATCCCCCTTGCTAATTAACTTGAATAAGTTATTTATCTCGGAATACGTTGAAGTAGTTTGATATGACCATGGCTGTTCATTATCGTATTGTTCCTTCAAATCTAAACACTTTTTTCTTAAAGATCCACTATTATAGTAATAATCTAGTTTTCCAACTTCGAGTAAATTTCTAGACTCACTATTCAATATAAACATAACTTTAAATAAATAGTACAAACTATGTTCATAGATTTCATTTAGCTCTTCATTATTTAAATTATCTTTATCGTGGGCGAAACCTTTACATATATTCTCGACAACAGAAAAAGCTCTTTTTTTTAAGTTTTCATCAACTCTAGAAGCATAAGAGCGCCCCTCTTCATAAACATAGTCTAAAAAACATCTTTCTTCTTTGTAGCTAATATCTGGATTTATTTCAAAAGCTTCTTTTCTAAAAAAATTGTAGAAATACTTGAAACGTTCCTGATTCTTAGTTCTGCATATAATTTCTAAATCTATTTCATAGTAAGTTGTATGCTTTGTATCGGGCCTTAGAGAATAAATTCTCCAGTACTGACCATTCGTCAAAATACCCCATTTCTTGCCTGTATCTTCCATGTATCCAACGATCTGTCTCGTTGGGTTTGATTTAGCATTACCTTTTCCACTCAAATCTATACTCCATCTTTTAGCATCTGCAACAGAAAGAGCGTGTGAGTATTTTTTTCTTGTTGAATTAGCAGAATGATAAGAGCTTCTCTTTTCTGTAGTAGAAAACAAAGCATAGTCAGGGTAATTATTTTTATCCCGTAAGGAAATATCAGTTTGAACTTCATATACCCAACCTAAATATTGAAAAATAGGCTTAATCCATCGTTCTTCCAGCTGAGGTTCTTTTAAATTTGGTAGTTCTTTTTTATTTTCTTCCCAGAGATTAATAATCTGATTAAATGCAACTTCAAACTTCATTGCATGTTCTTCTGTAAATTCGCAGTTCCAATGATTATTTAGATACTCTGCTGATTGCTTTTGAAAATAAGATTCTATATTAGGTAACCTCTCACCTACAAAAGGATCAGAAAACAAACCATTATTATAAAAATATAATGGACTTTTCCCAGGACCAAACTCTGTTTTTTCATTTATATCATCTGACATATCATTCCCTATAATTGTGCTTCTTTAATAAATTTGTTTTCAATTAACTTAATTTTACTTGCTTCAGGAATTCTTACCTTATGAGCACACAAGCAATCATTTACATTAGAGTTGTATTTAAACATAACGACAGATTCTGATTTGATTTTTTGTCTTGGCTTTAGATTTATTACGGAAATATCAAAGTAAAATTCATTCCCTTGAGTGTCTATAATTATGCCGTGCTGTTCGCGAATGCTCCACCACAATACTCTTCCAATGAGCTCCATGAAATACTCCTTATTTCAGTTCATTTGGCTATTCGGATCTTTTAATAGTTGAAATTAAATATTTTGGAGTTAATTAACTGATGGGAAATATATTCCTCTATAAATCGAAAAGACTTAATTGGATTGCTTCCTGTATATACAACTTCTCAAACTTATCTCTAAACCTTGCTAGTGGTAACTTAATATTTTTAGCACATAGAACTTCAGAAACCTCTATATTTTGAGCAAAAATGACTATGGACTCAGGTTCAATTTTCTGTCTTGGTCTTATATTAAGAACTGAATCATCAAAATAGAACTCATTACCTTTAGGGTCTAAAATGATACCCTTCTTGTCTTTCTTACTCCACCACAGTACTTTTCCAATTTTCTCTATATCTTCAAGCATAACTACATATCGTCTCGCAAGAATAAATACTTGAGTAAATAAAATGTAACAATAAAAAGTAAACATATATTATTTAAACTTTAAAATTGAAGCATCTTGCTCATAAGGATTGTGCAATAAGAGTTCGTTTGTAATGCCCTTAATATCCACCCTGTACTTCTTTTTGGATCAATCATTTCAGAAGTGCTTTATAAATGAAATCGGTTAAGCGTTTATGAAATTAAATTGGAGACATCATTAATTTTATCTGGCCAAAAACTCCTAACTCTTTAGTCATAGAATCAAAATTTCTTTGAAATGCTTCTTTTAATGACTTCTTCCATTCTTTAGTGGCTTTATAATCTCCGTCTGTACAATAAAGGTAAGCAATTTTTTTGCCTTCTTTACCTAACTTGCAGTCTACATTAGATTTGTTCGTGAAGTTTTTGCCATTGGCATATTGATTCATCTTGACCTCAAGCCATTCAGCTTTAGTTGGAGAGTACTTATCCTCGAGATTGTAAGAGAGTGCACAAAAAGAAAAGATCATCATACTAATAGTTAATTTAAACTTCATAAATATCCTTATTAAGAAATTAAGTTTCTGCGATAATTTTAATATTAAATTGAGTCTCGAATTAATTTTAATTTAGTTTCACATTCTTTCAAACTCTTAAAAGTATGAATAATAAAATCCTCTGAGCCAGAACAAAGAAAATAGCTTTTTAGAGACACAATCTCTCTCTAGTATATCTTTTCGAAAGGTGTTAATACGACAATTCTCATCCTTTTTAATACCAAAGTATCTTTCATCTACAGAAGACGAAAATATGTATTCTTTAGAATGGCATACACCTGAAATAAAAAATAAAATAACGAAGATTGATTTCATAAAGGTCCTTTAAATATAATCTGCCACATTCCTGCCACACAAACAACAAAAGGACTTAAAAAGTCCTTTTATTACAATACCTTGGGGTGTTTTGGTGGAGGTCGGTGTAATCGAACCCACGTCCAATTATATTCATCAGTTAGGTTGAAAAGTGTTTTTTACTTAGCCAAACCTAGCCAACGAGTTTTTCCGCACCCCCGCGAGTGAAAAACTACATATGTAGTCTAACACGAGTGGCCTTTTAAAACTAGGCCAAAGTTTATGGATAACAATGTGAAAGAATTCAAAGAAGCTCTCTCTTTAGAGAGAACTCCTTACTGATCTGAAGAGAAAAGCTGAACGACGTTTTCTTTGTCGTTAAGATTTTTAGGTAGAACTTTGAGGCTTTCTGTTGCCCCCTTAACATCAACACCAGACAATCGAGAATAAATATCCATTGTCTTAGTTTCTCGCCAACCTCCTGCGGCCATCACCTTGTGAGTGGACACGCCATCAGCTAACAACTGTGTTGCAAAACAAGCTCTTAAAGTGTGGAATTTGATTGAGGGTATATTTATTTCTTTGCAAAAAGACCTTAATATACTTGCTTGCATTCCCCTATCCCATTGCCAACTTCTAGGTAAAACAAAGTCTGTTTCACCTGTCTTGCTTTGTAAAACAATCAAAATTTCCTTCAACTCAGAAGATATTGGTACGTTTCGCCAATACCCTGCTTTTGTTGATTTGGTTGTTCTTGTCTTTGTATTATAAGATTCATCTACTCTCATAATCTCATTTTCAAGATCAACTTTTGACCATTTTAATGCATACAGTTCACCATTCCTCATACCTGTTAGGATTGCAAAAGCCCAAACAGAGTACCAAGGATGATCTTGCTTCTTCGCCTCATATAAAAGAGTTTTAATTTGCTCTAGTGTTAAAATTTCAGGAAGTTTATCTACTGTTTTTTTAGTAAGATTTAAACCTTCCATCGGTGTTTTGTTAACACCAAGGATGAGTCTTTCTTCAAGCCCCCAAAGATAAATTCTATGAACTACGTTTCTAAAGGTTTTCATAACTTTGTATGACTTACCTTCGTCTTCCATCTTTCTTAGAACTTCCCTTGAATCTGCAATTCCGATTTGGTTAGCAGGAACTTTCATCCATCTGCCTGACCACTTCCTTAGCAAACCAAGGTAATCTTTGACTGTTTCATCTGAAAGTCTCGAAAAGGTGTTCTCCCTTTCGTACTCTTCCCACTTTCTAACGATAGCTCCCCACAACAAACCTCGACATTCAATGTCGTTGATTTCTTCTAGGGCCTCTTTAATGAGACGCTTCTCTTCTCGTTCCGCTTGCCTTTTTGACTTCAGCTTATAAAGTGTTTTTTGCACTCTAAGGCCTGGGTCTTTTTTACTTCTTACGTTGACGTAAACCCGATAAAAGGTTTGTTCGTTTTCTTGATATTCATTAATTGCCATAGAGACCTCCTACAATGTCTGTAGAATTCTCAAGTAGCCTATCAAGGTCGTCTTTTCGGAAATACAATCGTCGTCGCCATTTTTTGCATTTGATTTGGCCCCTAGAGACCATAGTTCTTAAAGCACCGACAGTTTTCCGAATGTAAAAGGCAGCTTCTTCACTCGTTAACCATATTAAATTGTCAAAGAACGAGTCAGAGTATTTTTGCAAACGCTCTGACTTTCCAATATTGTTGTTTTCCATACTAGCAAAATCCTTTCGGTTTGACATTCATTTTTTTGTTTATATTCAATAAAATAAATGTCTCAAGTTGTTTAAATCACTGTCACATTTTCATAGGTAAATGTGACATTAAGAGGGCTGAAATACTAATCCTTGTCGGACTAATTTGTAGAATTCTTCTCTAGTAACTTTGCTAACTTTTGAGCAGTATTGTTTATAATCTCTTAGGAACTTATCTTCTTCACTTAGTGAATCTTCTTGTAAGTCTTGGATTGTATTTTTAGGCATTTTTGTAACAAGATAGTTTATAAATGTGTCTATTTTGACTGAAGTTCCATAGTCTTTTTTGTTAACCTGAGTTAGCACTTTTTTTAGTTTAGCTGCGGTAGATTTAGTCAGTCTTATACCTGTATATTTAGACTCTGATTTAGTTTTTGGTTGTGGTTGGTTTGTATTATTAGTTTCCATTCAGACCTCCGGTTTCGTTTATAGTTGTTTGTGGTTTATTGTTGTACTCCCTGCACAGGGGGGAAGAAGGAATTTTGTCAAAAAAATCTTCAACAATGTTTTCTCTAATGTTTTCAATGGATTGCATGGAATTCAAAGCTACAGAATTGGCTACTTTCGTGGCCCTATCTGTAGCCGTTAATCTCAATTTAATTTCATATTCACAATCACCAACAGAACGAAAAATAATATCATCAGAACATAAAACATCTTTTTTCATAGCATAGAAGAACTTAGGTTCTTGACTCCTAGTTCGATACTCTAGCTCTGCTCTTTTAACTTGATTTTCAACGTGTTTTTCTTCAGAGATATAAAAGACTACTTTAACCTCCTTGTTGCGGTAATAACGATCAATCATTTCTAAATATCTTAAATTTGATTTAGGGGATTTTTCATATTCAAGTGTCGCTACAAAACTCTCATCTCCTAATGTAATCTCTAAAAAACCATCTGGTCGTAACTCACCAAGCATTGATCGAGCATGGCAACACTTAGAACTATCTCGAACGTTATATTCATGTTCAGTAAGCATATAATTAATAATGTCTCTGTTCTTTAAGGTTTTCCAAATATCTATTAAGTCAATGTCGTGGCCAGGACTGTTCGTTCCTTTCCAGACATAGGCATTTTTTGAGAAATCAATATACTTTTTAACAGTTGCACTTGTTAACCGATAACACATATCCCTGCTTTCTAAGTTGAAATATCTGCCTTTGATTAGTCCATTCTTTCGTAAACGTACCAATCTATTTCTTGTTGTCTCAAAAGATTTATATTTAGTATAAACGTCCCTATGAATTGCTTTGCCTGTGGCAACCCTGTGTCTAAACAAATAATCAAAAAGGTAAAGCTCTTCTTTTAATATTTGTACTTTCCTTTTACGCTTCATTAGACTTTCCTTCTGTTACACGTTTCAATTTACTTATTGCAGATTTTCCTTCATTCTTTTTTACATTTTCACCTCCTGTTTTCTTCTTTTTAATTAGTTTTGGTTCTTGTTTCGTTTTATCTCCCTTACAAAATTCAATAATCTCTTTTTCTTCGATAAATGGTGCTTGAAATTGAATAAAATCTTGGCCGTAATGCCAAATAGCTCTCCCCCTGATTTGTGGAAGCTCTTCAGCTCTTTTGTTACCTAAGACGAGTACAGATGCATTATTACCACTCATCTTAAAACACACTTTTGCGGCAATATTGTCTTGAATACTGGTATCAATTGTTTCTTTTGTTACTTTTTGTGTTGCTAATACAAGATGAATTCCTGCTGCACGAGAGAGCTTGGCAATATCATCAGTAATTTCTCTTGCTCTAACCTTATTATGATAATCACTGCTTCCTTTGTTCTTTTTCATATAAAGGACACTACATTCATCAATTCCAAGGACTATTCGTGGCATTCCATCCCTGTCAGGAACAATCGTTTTCTTTTTAATGGATTTTAAATGCTCAAAGCGATCTTCCATTTCATTTTTTACCTTCTCCAAAACGTCCACCGCATCTTTCACATCAGAGATTATTTCAACTCTCTCGGAGTCTTTGAAATCCGTCATCTCAAGACCTCCTTTCAAGTCAATTAGATACATTTTGAGTTTTGGTGTTGATCCTAGTAAGGACATAAGAACTTGTTTGAAAAAGACACTTTTCCCTGAGCCTGTCATTCCTGCAATTAGCATGTGTGGTAATTCAGCAATATTTTGAGTTATTACCCCATTTTTGGACATTCCAACAACAAAGTGATCTTTAGAAACCTGACTTGTTTCAAGATCAGAGAATCTAATCATTTTTGGCAGTTCAGCCTTAGAAAAAAGAATTTCTATTTTAGATTGGTCATTTTTAACCCTCGTTATCTCTTCAATTACCCCTAGCTTAAACAATCCCTCTAATTGATCTTTCTTGGATTCAAAGTCTGTAACTCCCAGGCCTTTTGGATCAATTCGCATCTTAATTGAGTCTTTATCAATACGAATACGATTTAATACTCTTGGGAATCTATCTTCAGAGTTCTTTAACCTGGCCAGCTTAAATATTTTCTCATCCCTGGCCCTTAGATACATCCACCGAAAACCAAAGATGGCACAAGTAATTACTAAAAATATGCTTGATACTAATAAAAACTGATACGAATTATCTCCATTGAATAGTCCTTTGTTCCTCAACCAAAAAAAGGAATCTTTATCTAATGCCAGAAATAGTTTTAAATGAATGTTATCTTTTACTAATAAGTAAACATACAAACAGTAACTAGAGGCAGCTAGAAAGGCTGTTAGCGTCCTCTGAAACGCAAACCTAACAAGTTCTCCAAGTCCAACTCCAATACCAAAAATTGCTTGGCCAAAAAGTTGAAATACTTCTCCAAATGCCCTATCAATACTTCCTGACCATTCTGTTGTACTCGATTTAGTTTCTATTTTTTGCAATATTCCTCCTGTTCATTTCCTGACATGTCTTTAATAAAGAAAGTCCTAAGACTTCCTTAACCAACCCCCTTTACAGGGCTAAGTGTTTTAACAGCAGCACTCTTTGTTTCTCCAACGAATTGCGGAGCACTTTCTTCTTCTTTATCTTGCAGTAATGGTCTGAAACACATAATCATACTTGCCGTAAAAAATGGGCCTATTAATACTTGAAACCAAGCATAAACTGAGTACATATAATAAATTCGTGAAGTCACTACCTTTGAATAGTAAAGGTGTGCACTTGAGTTTAATTCTCCCAAATACTCAAGCGTTTCACCTGCGACAGCAAGATTCGTCACAATATGGTAGAAAAGAGTCCAAATTGGTTCCCAAAGTAAGACTGAAAAATATGTTAAGAACCAGTAAGCTATCCATTTCCACTTCCCTGCAACAACTGGAAATATAAGAAGAGGAAACAAGGCTACAAGCAAAAGGGTAATAAATCCTTTAACGTGTGGTGCTCTCGCTAATAATTGGTTGAATTCTTCACTTCTCTTTGCTGCCAAAGCAGAGCCATGAATTCCATAACCATCAAATCCAAGAAGAGAGCCTGTAATTGATAAGAACCCATCCCATGTAAAAAATTTATTTAAATACTGAAACCACCTTGCAGCCCCCCCAGGAACTTGACTTCCTTTATTGATTCCAAACCAATCTTCATCGAGGTAATGATTAAGTAATGCACTAGAGTAAGAAATATTTTTAAATTGCTCTTCTGAAAAGTTTTTAATGTAATAATTTCTGAATGTATCACCCCACTGGTCTGTGGAACTATCGACATAGGAATAAAAAGCGTTTGAAACATTCTGCTTTAACTCTAAGCAATCTGTGTTTTCACCAAAATCGCCGCTGTCATTAGATTCTATTTTAATCTCAGACAATGCATTATCTAGTTCTGTTTGATTTTGCTTAAAGAAACCAGAAATAAAGTCTAACTTTCTATCTTTAGATTCAACTAAGGGTAAGACACTTTCTATACATTCCTTTGTATAAAAATTAACTTGCTCTCTTAATTTTGGGTCGTCAATTGTTGTAGCTCCTGCGTACATGATAGATTTATAAAAGAAATTAGGAGCTTTTAACTGTGAATGACTTTTACTCATTATACGATCAAAGAGATTTGAAACTAAGGCACTAAACTCATTTGCAGTTCTGGACATAATATCGAACAAAGCACTCACTTCAATTCTCTCTTCAACTGAAACTGTACGAGATGCAACATAAGGGTTTTCATGCCAAGACTCACCTTCATAATTCTTAACGAAAGAATCTGAGCCGACCTTTAAAACACTAATTCCTATAAAAACAGATACAACTATCCAAAAATATTTTGATAATGGTACAGATGTTCTATAAACAAGAATTCCTGGCAAATACTTAGAGAAGAATTTAAAAGTTGTTAGAAAAAAAATACAACCAATCAACAAAAGGATTATTGCTTGAAAGAATCCTTCAGATACTAAAATATCCCTCAACCCTTTTTGTAAATTTAGACCTAGATAAAGATATAAAGCCTCATAACCTGTTGATGAATACATTAATCACCTCTCCTTACAAAACATGCCGTCTGCACAATTCCAAAACTCTTTTTCAAGATGATATTTTTGTTTGCGGCCAAAATCGGTTCTTATGGTTTTCCCTTTTTTTACATTTAACCACTGCTCCCCCTCTTTACTGATGCTGGCCAATACTTTATTAAGTGGCTCATTTCTTTGCTTATGAAGTTCTAATGTGAGCTTCACACTAGATTCAAGCGAGTCTCTTTTATTTTTCAACGATGTTTTCTTAGAATCAGGTAGATTCGGGTTTTGTTCAGCAATATGAAGAAGGTCAAGTGTCTTATTCATTTCACTTGAAAATCTTGTTAGGGCTATTGCCTCACTTAACTTATTTACTGCCATTTCTTGCTGTCTATAAGGCATAAAAACTAATGACTTTATGGTTTGCTTATCAATTAGTATTAAATCTGAACTTCCTGAAACAGCTTCTAAGTCATTTTTCGTTACAATTGCCTCAACAGGCCTTTCTTCATACTTACTTTCTGTTTTATCAATAACCTTACTAAGCTCTTCCTTAGTTTTTTGAATAATTGATTGATAATAAGTTCTAGGCGTCATTGCGACTTTTCGAGGCCCATAATCAAGTGATACTTTCCCTTTAGATACAACCATGTCACCTACAAGAGATTTAGTTAAATCAATCACTCTTTGAGCTGTTTTTCCTTTAAGTCCTGCCCACTTCGAAGAAGACTCAATTAATTTATTATTACTGCTATTTCCATTTTTTCCTGTCCAATCGGCTAAATCGTAGTCAAAAACACGAGAATTAGAACACTCCTTCATTGCTGCTTCCATATTTCCACCATTTCTTTCAATAGCTTTGTGAATACATTTTTGACGTTCCTTATAAAAATCTTCAGTTCGTGAGTCAGTATATTTGTCTATAAGAGAACATTGATCTAATCGAAGTTGTGAAAGAAAATTAGCATTCATACGAGTATGCTTAAGGATTGCACACCAAGTCGGAGAAAAATAACAAGTTACAAGCATTGGAGAAGCTGCAAGAATGTCTCTTCCCATATCTCCAAAATATTGTGCATCTAATAAATTCTTTAAAGAAGCTCTCAAGGTTGATTTTAAATCAACCCTTCCACAGTCTGAACCTATCCCAAGATCAACACCTAAATTAGCGGTTGCATTTCCATCAAAGACAGGGTCTTTCCCTCTATCCCTTGAATTTAATAAATAATCATTTGGTCTTAATTTTGATGTGTTCCGATAAGAATAATCTGCATTAGAAATAATCGGGAATAGAATTATAAAACCAAAAATTAAAATTTTCTTCAAACCTGGCCTCCCAAAGTAGTGTCCTGAAATAATTCTTCAAAGTAAGTTGGATTATCACTGGTCAAAGACTTCAAAACCTCCCATTTATCCCCTTCATACTTTTGGAAAGCATCCTCTACTCTCTTCATGTCATTCATATTTGTTGGGGCCAACCACTTTTTAAATGGAGTTAAAGCAAATTTAAATGCTCCTTGCTTAGATTTATTTTTATTCATAAAGAAAACTTCAGCATGTTTATCTTTGACTGTATCGAGAGACTTTATAATTTGAGTATTTGCCTCATCCAACAAACTTGACTTACTCTTCAGATACTCCACATTATCAGGACTCATTTTCATAAAGACATAATTGTCAGCGACTTGCCACATGGCCTTGCCTGCCTCAATTTCAAAATAGTTTTGTGGTCTTGGCGTTAGTCCTATTAAAAACACACCGAGTTTTCTAAAAGTTTCTGCTGCATCAATAATAAATTTGGATGCCTCGGAGTTGGTACGCCCTAACATGCCCAACTCTTCAATAATGACGAATCCACCTCTCCCTCTGTTTTCTGGTAATTTAATCGTTTGACGTATTTCTTCCATTACAGACATTGTCATTAATGTTTGTAAAACAGGGTCAGAATCAAGTGAGTCTAAGTCATAAACAAAATAACGAGTGTTCCTATTGGCTAATGATGAACTACTTTTTCTGAAATACTTTGCATAAAGACCATCTCCATAAAATGGTTTTAACTTATTTAGCACCTCTTCTATTTTATCCTCTAATTTCTCAAACTCTTTAAGACTTGTTAGACCTGAAAGTTCAGAAATAAAACCGTCTATAGTTACTTCTACGTCTCCCTTAACTTCACTTTCAATGAGTTCACCATCAACAAACTCTAGCCCCTTTTGGCTTTGAGCATTTTTATAGGCTAGTTTTAATGATTTTGTAATTGCAGCAATATGTTCACTCTCAATAACAAAATTAGGACTTGTTGACTTAATAGCAGTAATTAAAAGCTGAGTTAAAAAAGATATTTTCCCTTCATCATAAACACCACGAAAAGGAGAAAAAGGAATATCCTCATTTGGATCAAAGACCGTCATATCAGCATCAAAATATTTCCCAATAATTTTATGAGATGCTTTCTTTTCAATAGCAAATATTAAAGGTTCAGGCTCAATTCTTTTCAAAGCCTGAACACAGTCAATAATGAATGACGACTTCCCTGACCCTGAATCTGCAATTACAACAGTATGATTTGAAGTAGCATTTAGAATTAAACTAAATAATGTTAAATTATTCTCTCTCGATGTATAAAGCTGAATTCCATTTTCAAACCCTCTAAAGCTGTCAAAGATTGGTAGGAACTTCACAGCATCTGACTTTAAAATTCGTATAAAACGTGAAGCTGACAAGTCGGCTTCTGGTGTATAAAAAAGCGGTAATGAATTAAAATATAGCCCTAGCCCAATATCTTTATCTGAAATTACCTCCGATTCTAATTTATTATTAAATATATTTGCAATTTTACGTTCTTTCTCATCAAGGTCATCCTCATCCTGGCCTTCAATGATAACCGTATAGGTCATATATAAAACACGGTCATCATGTGCTAAACTTTCTTGAGCTTGTCGAATCTCTTTCAACTGCCTTCGGCCCTTAGCAGATTGAGTTTTATCCAGTAAGAACTCTTTAACATCATAGAATTTTTTAATTTTTTCTTTTTCTGGAAAACTAAAAGATATTGAAAGTTTAAAAGGAAAGTCTAATTCTAAAAAACCTGACGTACTACCTGCATAAGCAAAACTTGGGGCCATTTTCAATGAGATTGACCTTGGTTTTATCCCCTCTCTTTTGATTCCATCAAATGACAACTCTGGAGAATTGTAGATAACTTGCTCAGATATTGGTACTTCTTTGTTATAGGGAGCAAATTCACGTTTATAAAAAGTTTGAGGATTAAATTCTTTTCTTAAAAATCGAACAAGCTCATCACCATTAACTTTTTCCATTTTGAGTGCAGAGTTAAATTCAATATCTTTAATTTGAGCCTTGAACTCCCTCAATCTCTTAATAAATGACTTTGTCTCATTAAGTAATAATGCCTCGCCCTTTTGAAAGAAACTAAATGCTGATGATTTTTTACTAATAGAGCAATTTCTAATTGAAAGGTATAGAACCCTTTCAAATGGAGAGCTGTTTCTTATATCCTCTATGGACTCTTTATAAAGTAAATTAGAAACTAAATGCCCCCCCTTTTTCTCAAGTAAATCATTCCACCTACGATCAAGTGGCCCAACGATTCGTTGGTCGTACAAGAGCTGTAAGGTATATGTACTTGAAAGCGAAAACCAAGATTTCAAACTATTTACAGAGTCAATAATTTTAGATGCTGTCATTGGCTCATGTTCAAGTAAGTCAATTTTATAAACAACCCCCAAAGATCCATCTTTCATTAGAAAAAGCTCTTCATCAGATATAAATTCATCAAAGGGCAATAGTTTAGAGAGCGAATCAGGTCTATCGAATAATGCATCTGTAAACAGTGATATTCCAGATAAAGCAGAGTCAATCAATCTTTCTTTCATTACTGTTGTCTCCCATTAATAATCACTTTTTCTTTTTCTACTTCTGCAAAAATATAACCACCCATAAAGTAATCACCATTTGGGAGCTGATGAGGATAAACATAAACTTTTACTCTTTTTGCAGGTTTTTGAATGGCGGTAAAACCACCCTTGCTTTCAATTACAACCTTTTTACTTTTATAGCCTGCTCGCTTTTCAAGCATGTTTTCACTCTTAGCTCTATTTAATGCACACGAGGACATAGCAACACTAATAAAGGATATTAGTAAAATACGAATATACTGATTCATTTTTGAAACTCCTTGATTGTTTAAAATATTCTTTTGGTAATTCGACCTTGTCTGCCATAACAATCCATACGTCTCTACCAGAGCCGACATTAATTGTAGGTAGTAGATTTTGTGCTTGTTTCAAATACCACTGAGTAACCTGGCCAGCAGCATTCCCGACACCTCCTGCACCAATATACTTTGCTTGGCTAGCAGTGATAACAGACTGACTTCCACCTGTTCCGTTTGTGCTCGATGTTGTCTGTGCAAGTTGAATTGCTTTTCCAACTCCTTCAACAACAGATGATAGAAATGCCATTGCAGCGACTCTATCTTGCTTTGAGTTTACCTTTCCTATAACTCCAAAGCTGTTATCACCGCCATCAGCAGTAAACCCATTAATCTTTCGCTCAAACATTTTCCCTGTTTTTGAAACACAACTTAATTTAACTGCCTGCATTTCGACTCGTTCGGTACTTAGACTTCCTGACGCTTTGGCAATCATAAAGCATCCAACTAAGTCTAATTTCTTATCGTTTGGAATTATGTGAGCAAAATCTAATTGTAATAAGACAGGATAATTTTTGCCTTCAGGAGCTTCAATACCTGTCATCATTTTTGCTTTGACATAACTTCCAGAAGGTAAAACAACCCCCTCTTTTTTTACAATCCGTGTGCTCTTTACTGGAAATGAAATTAAAGTCCTATTTCGACGAACACTTCTCCCTACTTTTCCATTTTCTCTATATGGTGTAGAGCTAGAACGATAATTCATGGCTTGTTGATGTACTCTAATCTTTTCCGAATTTAATACAGTATCTGAAGTATCCCCATTAATTGTCTCAGGTGCTTTTCGTAAATCTACTTCCAACTTCTTGTTTACTATTGGATTCTTTTTTTCATTAAGGTCAACTTCAATCTCATTAGTTTTATCTTTCAGTAGTTTTATAGATTCTTGAAGTTTCAAGTGAGAATTAATTATTTGATCCATCTTCTTTTCAAGGATTCGCTCTTTCCCTCTATATACTCTTCCATAAGAGTTACTAATCAATCGTGAATCTTTAAAGTCGGTTGCTTTGTTTACTTGAATCGTTTTACTTTCATTAAGGCTTTCAAGAACTGATGAAATCCACACCAAAACAATTAAAAAAGCAGATACGATAGCAAAGTTCTTTCTTTTCTTATTTGCAGTTACAAACTCTTTTACAAGAAGGTAAACAGGAATTACTTTCTGTGCAGACCTAATCACGCTTCCCTCCATTTCTCATATCATAAGGAAGCTTAATATCTGTATAAACAGAGCCAGGTTTTGCAACAATTCTAAGGTATGTAACCGCCTTGCCTATTTTTTTAGGATATACGATCTCATCATCAATTTGAGACATAATAGATTGATTTGGTTTTCCAAGAGAAATTGATTCGACATTAAGCTTAATAGTCTTTTTACTAGACTTATTTTCTACTCTAAAAACATGCCCATTAAATCGTTTTCCTTTATAAGATCGAATAAGTTGTACTTTAATACTTTTTCCTATTCCCCACAGAGTTCTAACTAGCTTTCTTTTTTTGTAACCAGTTACACTGTCATCTCTTATCATTGCTTTCATTAATTCTAATTCACTGATAGAGGCTAATTTCTCTTCCCTATTTACAATTTGCTTTTTCGACACAAATTCATAAAAAGAATCGCTATTTAACGATGATGCTTTTTTCATCGTCCTGAACTGCGTTCTCAAAACAGTTCCATCCTCTAAGACAAAAAGAACTTTTCCTTTTGCCTTTCGAAAAATGGGTTTGACTGAAAGTAGTGAGTAGTCAGGATCAGTTTTATCGACAGGTGTAACTTCAAAATCGCTTACATTTGAAATAGTCTTAACTTGGCTTGGAAAACGTAAAATTGTTTCTTCTCCATAGATGAGGTTAATCTTCTCAATCTCATCTCCAAATACAATTTCTCTTGCCATTAAGCCTTTGCAAGTGAGTAAGGCCAATAGCATTAACATTATTGATAATCTAATATTCAAGGCATCCCCCTTTATAAGTTTGTTTTTACTTTAAATGCTTTTTTGGTTGTTCTTTTAAGATCGGTTATATTCACGACCCATCTTTTCTTTTTATTTGGTGCAACAGCAGCAAGTTTCATTTCAACAACCTCATCAACAGCACCAATGTATTCGTGGTTTACATAGGTTTCTTTTTTACATAGAGCTGTAACTTCATACTGGCCCTTATCGTTTGAATGAATCTCTTGCTTTCCACATTTCAAAATCTCAGTGATATTTTCTGATATGACATACTCTTTCCACTCATAGGTTTCTTCTTCGAATTTTCGCTTCAAATTTAAGCTCATATTCATACTTAACTTGTCATACTGTTTTACGATCTCTTTTGAGTTGATATTCCCAAGTAATGACAAAAAGGTATCTACTGCATCTTTCACATAATCATCTGAAATAGAATGTGGGCTAACAGGGATATGATCGGGCAAAACTATGTATTCTTTTTCTCTGTATAACTTTGTCAGTTTGTTTAATTGGTAACGATCAACGACATATAAAAGAGAAATAGCTGCTAGTAATACCAATGAGACATTTTGCCAAAGAACTTTTTCTTTCAAGAGAGCAGATTTATAACAGATAAAGCTTGGTAATTTTGATAGATCAACTCCCTCGTACTTACCTATTGCGGGTACTTCAACCTTTGCTTTTTGAATTCCTTTGTCGATTGAATCAATCATACCTTTGTAAACCTCTCTCAATTTTGAGCTAACTTTATTAAGCTCATCTTTAATACTTGTTAGTAACTGTTCATTTCTTATATTCATCAATCAGACACCTTTTTGTTTTTTTGTGGATTAAATAGGCCTGGTAAAGAAATCCCAAGCCTCTTATAGAAATAATGAAGAAAAACGCCTCTGTTATTTTTCTTTTTTATGACAGGAACTACTCCGATGGAGATGCAAAGGAGAAAAAACATCATCCACCATGAGTAGAAAATTATTCCGAAGACAGTTATGATAAATAATGAAAGAGCCAAGTCCCAAAGATCAAAATGATCCATAAACATGATAGGGCCATCAATAGTTTGACTAACCTGATTACCATATTCTCTCTTTAACTTTTCATAGGAATGCATCTAACACCTTCGAAATACTTTTTAGAACTTAACTAAAAGTTCGTTCCTATCTTTTATATTTCAAGTTGAATGCCAAAATAGAATGCACTTAAATGATTGTTTTTTTGTTACGACAAAATCCTTTATTGTCGGAACTCCGATATAATAAATGTTCTTTTTTATTAATTTCTTTTATTTTGATAGGTTAAGAGCTGACGAGATTTCGCCAGACTTCAAAGGTTCACTGCTATAATTTAAATATAATGGAGACTTAGAGTTTTACGAAATTTCGACAGTTTTATTTTATTGGTGTAACAGTAATCTTAGTCTTATCAGGAAAGATCACATCGACATTAAACTCATCACGAATAATCATCGTTACGTCCTGTTGAAATGAGAAATTTGAAACGGTATTACCCTCATAAATTGCGAAGTTCAAGCCTCCTGCATTTTGGTCTCGGACAGATGGAAATACAATTGATTCAGGAATACTGTCGAGGCTTTTAATCCATTTATGAGAATGAACATAAGTAGTTTTATCTAGGATTTCTTTAGGGTTTTCTTCATTCTGAATATTGATTGGTTTACCTACTGGATTAAAGTCTAGTTTTATAAGACTCGCTCTAGTTTGCATATTTAGTTCATTTTCCCAATCTTTGAGTTTCCAGTACGCAAACTCATAATAAGTTGTATCGTGTTTTTCACTCGCATATAAAGGCCAACTGTCATACCCCTCTGGCCCAAATCGAGTTACACCTTGAGATACAATTCCACCTGTCCTTGTGAAGTGGTCTGGCCAATCAATAGAATCAAGAACAGCCCCAACTTCATAAACTTCATCTGCTGTATCAAGAAATTTATTCGAATTTCTTTTCTTTAATACAGAACATCGAAATAATGTCATGGATTCATCCTAGCCTCTAAATACCTTCTAACGTCTCTCAAGTGGCTTGGGTGTTCAAATATGTATGAAAGTGGTGATCGCTCACCAAATGCACGGTGTTCAGTCTTGAGCCACTTTACTTGATCTTCTGTTTTTACAAAATAACTAGATATAGTATCGTAAAGCTCAATAAGCTCATAAATTTGTACATCATCTGGTGTATATCCATCTTTAGATACTTTTACGCTCCTCTTTTTAAACCAACCATTAACTGTTGTTGGCGGCTTATGAATAAGTCTTGCGATAACTGCCTCTTCGAATCCAAACTCGTTTTGAATTCCACGCAAAATCTTATAAAGACCTTCATGCAAGGCTTCTGGTGATGATGACTCTAACGGCTTAGGTATTAATGCTTCCATTGGAATACTCCTATTAATCACTTCCATTATACCACCTTATCGTACTATTTAGTATTAATTTAACACCTCATGTAACTATTTCAACACTAAGCCATAAAAATCAAAAGGTTAGAGGACATACTATTTAGTACAGAGAACTTCGTAACCTACTGTAATTACATTAACTAAAAAGTGTTGAGCCACCACCAATATCAAAGATATTCTTAACCCACATTGGACAAGTACCAATAAGAATTGAACCAATAACTGAAATTACAGCAAGGCCAAACCGTTGATCTTTTAAGTGCCACCCTGCTGAGAGAATCCCCAGGCCAGCAAAAATTCTAGCTCCCCATTTGAATAGAGCTGTATCGACCATTCTTAGTAATGTTCCTGCTGCTTCTAGCTTGTCTGAACTATCCGTTCCTGGCAATTTGATTGAACCTGCATAAGCACTATCGAACATTAACAGTCCAATTAGCACTATTAGAAATACCATTAACAAAAAGTCATGTGACTTGAAATTCTTAAAAAAACCTTCACTTAAATTTGTTATATTCTTCATTTAAGTTTCCTCCTACTTAATATTATTTAATGATTGAAGAAGACTTCTAGTGGTTTGAAATCCGCTTAGTGGTATGGCCTTGCTTCCTACTCTTACAATGCTATACGGAACACCTATTCCAGAACTCATCAAGCCTTCTTTTTCTTTCTTGTTTATTTTGTAAATAGGAACGGACACACCAAACTTTAAACTTTTCTCACTATCAACCTGAATGGCTTCGACATAAACACCCATTTTCTGTAACTCATCCAATGTCTTAAACATTCTTTTACAAGCAGGACAAGTCGTAAGAAAGTATGTGGTTACAGTCACCTTCCTTGACGGAAGAGCTACAGGCCTCGGTAAGCTTTTAGTCTTTTGTATTATCAATTGTTTTGATTCAGGAGGTAAACTGGCCTTGCTTTTATAGCTATTAAGAGCTGCTAGAAAACGAGCTTGAACATCATTCTTCATTTTTATGTAATCAAGCCAATTCTTTATATTCTCTTCAGTCGGTCTTCTTGCAACCTCCATAAAAGGCTTGGGAGGTATATGATTCCCCTCCTTAAAGAATTCATCATTTTCTATATTCTTATATTTGCTCCATTCAAACTTTGTATCTTTCTTTTTGGACACGTTCTTTTTCCTCATATCCTCTTTCTTTTCATCCCAAAAATTAATTTCTGTTTCAAAAAAATTAACATCAGCGAAGGAACAAAGAGGAAATATGAATAAAGCTACAACTAAATACTTCATTCTATTGCCTCCCATTCTTCAAAGCATATTTCGCCAGAGTTCAAGTATTTTCTAGCAATCTCTTTCAAATTATTCTTCCCTTCACCTTTTAAAAGCATCGAAGAGTTTAGATAATCTAAGATTGGTCTTCTCTTTTCGATCCCTGTAAAGAAGCACTTTTCACACCCACTTGTATTTTTTAAAAAGCTCCCATCGCCACTTTGCTTTTTGCAATTTGAACAAAGAATTTTTATTAACCTCTGTGCACCTACGAACCTTAAGTTTTTTTGAATTAATGCTTTATCAACTCCAAGACCTTCTAACCGTTCGACGACAGATTGACAGTCATTTGCATGTATTGTCGAAATTACCAAGTGACCTGTATTCGAAGCATCCATAGCAATCTTTGCACTTTCCTCATCTCTAATTTCTCCAATAAATATCACATCAGGGTCTTGTCTCATTGCCGATTTTAAAGCATCAGCAAAGCGAAACCCTTTTTTAACATGAATAGGAGTTGTATCAGGAATAAGCCTCTCAACAGGGTCTTCAATTGTTAAAACATTTAATTTTTTGCGATCTATTAAGTATAAGATTGAATATAATGTAGAAGATTTTCCACTACCTGTTGGCCCAGAAAGTAAAACTAATCCACTTTTATGACTAATTGATTCTAGCAGTACCTTTGATACACTATCTTCATGTCCAAGAGCTTTTAATGAGGATGTAATATTGTTATCAATGATACGAAATACAAGTTTATCATCATATATTGAAGGAATTGCAGAACCTCTTAAATCTATCCCAATTGAAGGGTATGATACTCTTGAGTCTTGTGGTTTTCCTTTCTTGGCAATCGACATTCCAGTAAGTTTTTTAACTTCAAACAAGAAAGGCCTGGAGTATGCCCCTTTTAGTTTCATAAACTCTGATAAATCACCATTGACTCTAAACCTTATGATTAAGTTTTCCTTTTTTGGCTCTAAATGAATATCACTTGCATTTGATTCTTTTGCCTTTACTAATATATTTCTAAACATTGATGAGAATGGCCCTACTGAACAAAGCATTTCATCATGTGACTTAACTTCTTCTAGTTTTATTGTTCCACTCATATACATGCCGCCTTTATAGCTGCAAGTGCTGCATAAAAAGCAGGAACATAAGGAAAATCAACACAGCAACTAACTCTTTTCCATGTTGCAAACAAATAACCCTTTAATTTTCCTCTTGTGATTCTTCCATGCTCAACGACTCTCTTAATAGGTGATTCTAAAAGGCCAATATTTTGCCCCTCATTAAAACAGGATGAAGAATTTGGAGTTATCATTTGCCATTTTTCATCGAAAGTTGATGGCATATTTCGATATACCTCACTTGATATACTTTTCATTCGAGAAGCAATCATTAAAGCACCTGCTGTTTGGCTCGAACCATGATAAGTACCACTTCGAGGAAAGAATGCCCCCCAACCATTGCACATACTATGACTACTTGGAGGATATATGTTCAGCCAATTCAATGGGTATGAACAAGCTCCTTCACCACCAAAGACAGCTTCCTTTCCTACGGCTGAAGTAACAGCACCTTTCATCAAACAGGCTTTGGGAGCTAGTGACCAAGCAAGAAACTTCGGCTGAGTCAGATCGGCCTTTCCTGTATTCCAATTTGAACCGAGATGTTCTGACATGCCATCAAAACAATATTTTTCAGTTCTTGCTCCACCACAAGATAAAAAGTTAAGTAAATAATTAAATGGAATACTAAGTGTATGAGAGTTGAAAGTATAAGTGCTATCTGAATTAACAGACCCAAATGGAACTTTTTTAGCACTTACGGTTGATAGCTGTGCTAAAACCCCAGGAAGCCCTTTAAAAAAAGTTTCCCCTGCTTCGTGAAAAACCTCTATAAAACTTTGAGGTATATAATAACTCATTCGAACACAAGGTCTTAAAAAGGGCCAGCTACCACAGGTACAGCCTGATTTTTTAACTGCCATACAAGAATTAAATTCGATACTCTTAACTACGTCACATACGTTTGGAATAGCAAAAGCCTTTCCAAAACTTAATAGAAAAAAGATACTAATAAATAAAATCTTCATCTAAGGTAATTCCTTTTATACAAGTTAGAACTGGCCCAAAGAGTTTTTCAATAAATTCAAAAACTTCAAGCCTTTCATCAATAATAGGAATTAAGTCTTCACTAAATTCCAAGTTTTCACTTTCGAAGCTCATTAGTAACCAAACCCTGTCGAATACCTCACAGCATTAAGCTTATGTTCATCTAACATTGTCTTTGCTCGTTGATACCCTTCTTCAAAACCTCCAAATGTAAGTATTGAGTTAATTAACTTCCCTAAATATTTTTTTACTGTATTCATTTCTTCCCCTTTTAAACTGAAAGTCTAAGTTCATTATGCACAGGCAAGGCAAAGCCTCTCCCTTTCCTTTCTTCATCTTCTTGGCAACAGATACACTTCATACTCGTTGGGTTAGCAAGTAGCCTTAGAGCACGAATATTATCTCCACAGTCAACACATTCACCATACGTTCCATCTTCAATTTTACTTAGTGCAATTTTAATTCTTCTCAAGTGGTTCACTTCACGAAATCCAAGTGCAACTTTATCTAGGAAGTTCCTCTCTTCTCTTGAATGATCTGCAAGATCAGTAAGTTCATTCTTATCTAAGAAAAGATTTTTAATTTTTGACTTAATTCCATTTTTCAAATTGCTCTTATCAAGCTCAAGCTTTGACTTAATTGCATCTAATTCTTTTTTATCTAGCATTGAATACTCCTTGCTTGTTTTCTAGTTCCTACCTTTTATATTTCAATCTATGTGCCACTTTTAAGCGGCTCTAAATTAACGAAATCTCGTAGAGCAAAACAAGGTCAATGACGAGACTCCGTCATTAAAGAGTATTTAAATGAACTACTTAAATAAAAACATAGACTTGCTAAGTGACGACATTCCGATAAAGAGACTAACAAAAGATGGATAGACATTTCATATCAACTGCTTAGCAATTAACGAAAGCCCGACAGTCTGCAAAAATAGAATTTAAAAGTAAATTATGAAAGACTAAGAATGGATCTTAGCCCCAACCAAGAATAGTTTTAGGTAGAATCTTAACTCCTTGGGTGGAGCAAGTTCTTTGCAAAAAGAAATCATCAAAGTTATTTGTAAAAAGAAATGTTTTATAATCATTTTTGACAATATTTATAATATCAAGACCATCTAATTCGTTATCTTTCAAGTCATAGTCTATAAAGAAAACCGAATCTTTATCAACATTTCTGTCTATATTATCAAACCAATGCTTAAAGTCTCCTATATGACTAAAGGAGATAACTTCTTTTGATTTAGCATTAAGAACCCCATCATCACTTTTAAACCTTTCTATCACGCTCTCATCATCATCAAGAATAATAAATTTTTGATTAGCTGAGAAGTTTAGATCAGAGGCAAACCAATTGGGAGAATCTGCAAGCAATATATCGAGAAAAATCTCAGTTCCTTTATCACTTGAATTTACTTTAAAAGCTCCGCCATTCTCTTCTGTTTTATTCTTAGAAGAGTATAGACCAAGGCCGCTACCATTTTCTTTTCCAAAGGTATTTCCCTTTTCTCCAATTCGATTCATTACAGTTTTTGGTATTCCTGGCCCGTTATCCTTAATCCTAATGAATGCTTTTCCTTTAGATTTATCTGTGGATATTGTTACATCAACATGCTTTTTCTCCTGCTTTGCGTCGAAACACTCTACTGCATTATCAACTAGATTAGACAAAACCCTCTTAAAGTCAGAGTCATTAAAATTAATAAAGCGTGTAATTGCGTCATCATTAAAGTGACCTCTAATTGAAAGTCCTTTTATTTTTCTATATGTATGTGTCTTCTCTTGAGTAATCTCTTGAACTGTTGAAAATAGAGAGCATGTTTCTTGAGTGTTTAAATAGGTCGATTCAATTTCTACGCCCTGATCCTTAACCGCATTTAAATCTTGAGTAATTTTTTCTATTCTTGAGACACCCGATAAAATCATTTCTCGACTTTGTTCATCAATCTCATTTGCTGTTTGAACTGCCATTAATATTGACTGTAATGGTGAACGAAGATCATGTTTCACCATCCCTGCTAAATCGACAAGGTCTTTAGTTCTTCTTTCTTCTCCCTCTAGCTGAAGTTTTCTAATCACAAAGTTAAAATGGTTTCTTATCATCGGAATTGTTAAGAGTAATGCGAACAACCATATCCCTAAGCCAATTCCAACAGCATAGTAAGTATGGAATTTAAATTTAAGAACCCCTACTTTTTCACTATTTTCATTTTCACCAAAGTAGATTATCTCAGATATAGTTTTTGAAAAGAAATTTCCTTCAGACATATCAAAGTCATTTAAGCTAGAAGGAAGTGAAAATATCCTTCTCCCCTTCATATCGAAATAGCCTACACTCTTAAAGTTTTCAAGTTTTGCTGAACCGAGAGTATATATAGCTTCTCTGTGATCTCCCTTCTTAACCATACGGCTAACAATTCTAGCAATCTGTCCTGCATTTTGCTTTTTGACATAGTAATTTGTGATATATGATGCAGACATAAAAAATATAGCTAGCAACGCTTGAACAAGTATCATCTTGTACTTAAATTGCTTCTTAATATCATTTAGTTCCATATTCATTATCAACCTATAGGATGAAGGATTGTTTCTAAGTCTTTAAGTTCAACAAGCTTTCCAAAAAATTCCCTTAGTCTTGGAAAATTCACCTTGTTTTCTGATATTTCACCATAAAACATATTCTGTAACGAAGGTGCATCTCCTTTAACTACATATAAGTCAAGGCCAGGTAAAAACTCTGACAAGTTTCCAACGATGTTCCAATCAATACTAATATTAAAATTCAACGATTCTACTTTCTTAGAAAAAGAAGAATTTAAAATCAGTTTCGAATCTTTCAAAATAGAATTAGAAAGATGAAAGTTGTAATGATCTATAGGATTACTGGCAACCTCTACTTCCTCACTTCCTGCATTACCAGATTCAGCAACAAGCCTAAACAAACACTCTGTCACTGATTTCTGCAAAGCAGCTTCAGGGTCAACAGCAGCACCAAGTCCAATAATGTTGCCTGTAGCCCCATTCTCACCAATGGTTAAGAAAACAGAGTGTTCATTAACGCTAGATAACTGATACACCCTTACCCTACAACTTCGCTTTGAAAGAATCCCATTTACTTCTTGAATAAGGGAATTTTCAATTCTTTTTGCTCCCTCACCAGTCAGGTAATGACAAAGAAAAACATCACGTTCTATTAATTCATTAAGGGAGTTTCTTTTCGCATCTTCCAAAGTCCAATGAACAGAGACACCGTTACTTCTAATCATATTCTTCTTACAATACGCTCTCTCTACAGACTCAGAAAAAGCTTTTAAAAAAGCTGTCTCTTCATCTATGTCAATTCCAACGCCCCAAGCATCCTCTCCAAAGAGGTTAGTCTTTACTCTAAAGTCATAAAGACCGCCAAGATAGTCATTTCCCCATGAAAGCTTTTTAACTTTCAGCTTTAATGACTCAGCATTAGCTAGAATGTGATTTATTCTCTTGTTATAGGCCATAGTGGGTTATTCGCATAAATTTGTGAGATTCCTACCTTCCAACCTTCCCTCGCAAATGCAGCGTAAGGAGAATTAACAAGTGGAACAAGTATTCCTTCTTTAAGAACATTAAAGTGTAATTCTTTAAGTTTACTAATCCTGTTACCTTTTTCAGTTATTTCCATATAGTCTTTTAACCATGAACGCATTTCATCTTTCTCTGCTCCAAAATAGCCTGCATTTATGGAGTAAGAGATTAAACCAATATCCTCTAAGAAGCCTGTATCTGGCCCCGAGATAAACGCATCAGGTATTTCACTATCTTTTGCATTTTTCATAAAACTTGGAGCAGTTTTCCCTTCATAAATTGAAACATTGGGAAAATCCTTTTCAAATATTTGTTGAATAAGTGAAATATCTCCTACCCTTATTGTACTAACAGATACTTTTTTATCTCTTAATATCTCAGCTTTACTAAATAGCTCTTTCAGTTCATCTTCAAATTTTTCATTTAAACCACCATCTCCAAAGGGTAAGAAAAATTGATTTGTAGAATCAAAGCCTGGGGATTCCTTGTGATACTCTCGCCATACTTGCTTAAACATTTTACCAATTGCAATCCTCTCACTAACAGAGAACTTCTTTAGGCCTTTATCTGTGAAGGTCAAAACGTAAGTTCTGATGTTCATTGTTGTATGTAGATTTCCTTTATTCTTTTTTGAAAACTCAATAACTTTTTCAGCAGGAAGTTTATCAATCGTCGTTATGTAATCTACTTTCCCATCTCTAAATTGCTTCAGAGAACTTTCGTGACCTTCAATACCAGAAGGTACAATTACAATCTCCTGTGGAATGTTTTCTTTGTAATGATAATGAGTCTTATTTGCAGCAAGAACAATGTTCCCTTTCCCATCGTCACTTTTGACATAGTAAGGCCCTGAAGTATTTTTAAAATCAATTATATCTAATGTTTTAGGGTCAACAGAGCTTTTTGGAATTATCGCAAAATCCAAAGCTGCCATCATAGGTAATAAAAATTCTCTCTTCTCACTTGGAGATAAAATTAATGTATTACCCTCAACTCTAATTCCAGAACATGAGTCTTCAATAGATTTCAACTCTAAGTCTGTGCACATTAAGTCGTGAAAATTTCCGTGAGTATTTCCTCGTTTGATTAACAATCTTTTCAAAGAGAACTCTACATCATCGGCAGTAATTCTTTTCCCATCTGCTGTTTTAAGATTATCTCTAATATGAAAATGCAATTCTTTGCCAATCCATTCAAATCTATCAGCGATCCCAAGAACAGGCTCACCATTCTCAGGGTGTAACTCAATTAGAGGACTATATATATTTTCTAATAAAATATATTCAGGTGCATAATGTATTCTTGTCGGTTCATATACTGACAAAGGTTTATCATAAGGAAATGCTACTCTTAGTGTCATATCTTTTTCTCTTTTTAAATTTTTAACAATGAGAATAGTTAATACTACAGAGATGGTAACTATTGCTTCTGTTAGTAAAAACTTTCTCATAATCACCTACATGCAGATAGTGCCAGTAGCACTAACTTCGTCTCTCTCTAAAATTCCCATATTATCTAAAATATTTGTCAGATTCCTTTTCGATAATCTTTCATCAGAGAAAATTTCAAATGCTTCTTTTACGTTCTTAACGACAAAAACAACATTTTCTTTTGACTGCCCTGCCTTTCTCAATTCTTTTGCAAGAACACCATAATTAACAAATGTCGTAGTCAGGCCTGGTAATTCTGTAACAATCCCTCTTTTCTTCATCTCTTTAAGAATCTCATCTTGATTAAGTTCAAGCTTTTCTAAAATAGGCTTTTTATCGCTTAATTCAAGTTCAATACTTGGCATGTCACAGGCCAACGCATTTCCAGTTACAAGACAGCTTAAAATGATAAGTGTCTTCTTTTTCATCTTTGTTGGTTTCATAATTCCCCCTATATACTACTCAAAAGCTCTTTAGCTTCATTGTTTGATATATTCATTAAGTTCTGTTTCTTTAAAAAATCAATCATTGTCGATCTTTTCATATCCAACATATCAGCAGCATGTTTTTTATTACTTTCACACAATGTTAAGGCTCTCAAAACAAGCTTAGTTCTCTCTCTTAATTGTTTTTCTTCCAATGTCTTCATTGTATAAATTGATAACTCATTAGCGTTTTGGTCAATCCTTTCTAAACATAAGTCCTTGGCCATGATTTTTTCATCTTTAGTATTAATTATGGATTTTTTAATCACCATCTCTAATTCTCGAACATTTCCTGGCCAATCATGTTTTTTCAATTCGAAATAAGCAGCTTGTGCAAAAGAAAGCTCCTTCTCACTATTGTGCTTCTTTAAAAAATGAAGAATCAAAGGCTTAATATCTTCCTTCCTCTCATTTAAGGTAGGAATCAATAAATCTAGCTCGTAAATTCTGAAAAATAAGTCTGGTAAAAATGTTCCTGCTTCCACCATAGTCTTCAAACTAGGTTTTGCTGCTACTATAAGTCTAAATTCAACAGGCGTTTCTTTATGTTCACCAACTCTAACAATTGATCTATTTTGTATTAATCGCAAAAGCTTTGCCTGTGCATCTGGACTCAAGTGGTGAATCTCATCTAAAAATAAAGTTCCACCATTCGCAGCCTCTACAAAACCAATTCTATTGCGATCTGCACCTGTGAACGCCCCTTTAACATGACCAAACATTTCACTTTCAAATAAGTCAGTCTTGTCTTTGTAGCGAGTACAATCAACGCTGATGAATTCACTCTTAGACTGTTCTGAGTTTTTATGAATTCCCTTTGCAAAAACTTCCTTACCTGTTCCTGTCTCTCCAAAAAGCAAAACGGTAATGTCTTTCTTTGCATGGTCAAATGCCTTTAATGCAACTCCTCCCATTGATTTTGAGATTCCAATAACTCCAAGTTTATCCATAGCCATTCTTTCTCTTTGGTTTGCATAGAAGTCTTCAGAATCTTCACAAAGCTCTTCGATCTTACGTTTTTGCTCCCTGGCCAGCTCGATATATGCTAAAAGTTGTTCTTTCTTGAATGGTTTCCATAAATATTTGTCTGTTCCTGCCTCTCGCCAACTTTTTAAAGCTTCTGAAGAATAATCACCAGACAACATCACAACTTGAACTTGAGGGTTTAGTTTTCTAATTTCTTTAACTACCATTGGCCCAAGAACTTCTACTTTTTGGTTTTCTTGCTTGTATTGGTTATCAACAAGAATTGAGAGATACCCATTAGGACTCTTGCGAAACAATCGAATCCCCTCTTCTGGGGTGCTTGCAGTTTCCACAACAATATTAGTTTCCCTTAAAGCTGCTTTTACTGCATCCAAGACTAGGTACTCGTCATCAATAACTAAAATTCGTTCATTCATTTCTTTTTCTCCCACAAACTTTAATTACAAAGCATGTGCCAAAAACCTAACCTCAAAGAAATCAGTGAGGTAATGCACTAAGCAATACAATTTCAACTTCAGAATGGCAAAAAAGTGTCGGAATCACGGCACTAAATAAGAACATAATGCACAAAAATAACATATCTTGTTGAAATTACGGATGTAAAACAAGCTTTACCAACTATCGGCTTCCCGACAGATATTGGCCTCCAACAAACAAGAGCCATAACAAAGCTTTGATATTGCTCACTTTAACTAGAGCATTTAGAAATATCGGATTTCCGTCATCATGTAAATAATACATGATAGCTGAAATGCCAATGACACAGCACAGCGCAACTGATACAGTCATTAAAACAGTGAATTAAAAAACAACGGTTACACAAAAACCATTTAATTTATATTAATCGTAAAGCATCAGAAGTAAGTACACTCCTGCCTTGGCGTTGGTTATTATCGGTCAGAGAAACTTTTCTATGTAAACCTTTTAGGTATGTGACTTTAGTCACATACCTAATGAACTTGTAATGATACCTTTAAAAGAAATGGAATTTTAGTGACAATTATTGATAAGCTTGGCAATTTTTCTTTGTTTTCCCTGCTTTCTAAAAGCTCGCAGGACTTGGTGAATGAGCATGCTCTCTGGAAAAGCTACCAGGCTAAGGAACACTTAATTGAGAAAGGAGACTCTGTTGCAGGAGTTTTTTTAATTCAATCTGGCTCTCTTAGAGTTTACACCATCAATTCGAAAGGGCATGAGACAACTCTTTATTGGGTTAACTCTGGAAACTCTTGTGTTTTAGCAATGAACTGTATTTTCTCAAATCTTTTTTATCCCGCATGGGTTGAGAGTTGTGAAGAGGAAGTTGAAATAGCAATCATTCCTCCTGCCATTTATCGAAAGCTCTTTGAAACTGAACCTTTAATTCAGGAGTTTACTTTTAATGTACAGTCTGCAACTGTTTTTGATCTTCTAACAACGCTTGAAGAGGCAGTAACAAGCAGTTTTATGCAAAGGCTTGCAAGCTTGCTTATAAAAAAGGCAGATAATAGGAAAATAGTGAATCTTGGACATGATGAAATTGCCAATCATTTAGGAACGGCTAGAGAGGTTGTTTCGCGTGCTTGTCGGCAAATGCAAAATAAAGGCCTGATTTCTACAAAAAGAAAAGAGATAACTCTCTTAGATACCACAGCCCTTAGTAAACTTACTTTAGAATAATTTCTTTTTGTAACTAAAGTCACCGACTTTTTTCTCTAACTTCGATAAATTCAACAAAAGTAAAGATTAATTATCATTAATAAGAAAGGAATTATTTATGGAAAATGAACAATTTTATGAGTTGTGTTGGTTAACAAGAATTGCAGCGGTTACAGCCCTTATGTGGGTTCCCTATGTATTAGATCGTTTTATGAAAGAAGGTATTTTTGGATCTTTAAAAAATCCCCAAGGGTTTAAGTCAACTCCATCTGCTTGGGCGATAAGGGCAAAGGCAGCGCACTTAAACGCTGTTGAAAACTTACCTATCATTGGGGTTCTGGCCATCGTCGCTTTTTTAACCATCCCAGGCAATAGTGTCGTAGGTACTTCAGTAGTTGTTTATCTGGTTTCAAGAATTATTCACTATATTTCTTATACGCTAGGAATCGCAGGAGTGCGTACCTTGAGCTTTCTTGCTGGTTTTGGTGCTCAGTTGGTAATTATCTTTCAAATAGCAAGTCATTTAAACTAAATGGAGACGAAGATGGTAGAGAAGAAAAATATTGTTATTGGTGGCGTTGGCGATACATCTGAATTGAGTATTGTTTTGATAAAAAAGCTAATAGAGAAAAACTATCGAGTTTTCGGAATTGCTCGTAGTCAAAGCACCCTTGAGTCCCTTAAGGAACAAATTGGCTCCCCTGAAGAGTTCAATCCCATTTCGCTAGACTTACTAGATGAAAAAAGTGTTGCTAAAGAAATGAGTAATCTTGAAAGCAGCTATGGCCCAATTTATGGTTATATCCACAATGTTGGGAAATTGTTTCGAGGAGCCTTCTTAAAATCGACTTTTGAGGATTTCAAATCTTCTTTAGAGACAAACTTTGAAACGGCCATCCCCATTTCCCAAGCATTATTGAAAAGCATGCTGCCTCCTAAAGAAGGAGTGCTTATTTTTACCGGTGCCACGGCATCGATAAAAGGCAGTGCAAATTTTTCTCCATTTGCCAGTGCTAAGTTTGCTCTAAGAGGGTTTACACAGTCACTTGCTAGAGAATTTGCTCCACAAGGGATACATGTTTGTCATGTACTTGTTGATGGGGTTATTTGGGGAAAAAGGGCAAAGGATACTTTTAAGATGGATGAAAATAGTTGTATTTCAGCATATGATTTAGCAGATATTTATCTTAATATTTTGACGCATAAAAAAAGAGCTTGGTCTAATGAAGTTGACGTTCGCTCTTATATGGAAAAATTTTAGTGATAGGCCTTGGAAAAGATACAATGTTTGGGCTTGTTAGTATTTATCATTATCTGAGAGGGATAATTTCACAAAGAGGATTTTCGTTTATGGAAAACTTTAATATGGATTTTTCTAAGAAAGTTATCATAGAGACATCGAAACAAAGCTGGGTTGATTCTCCTATAAAAGGGGTTCAAAGGATTCGATTAGAAAGAGAACATGAAGAATCAGGAAGAACCACTTCAATCGTTGAGTATAAACCAGGCTCATATTTTGACTCTCATAGGCATCCGATGGGAGAAGAAATATATGTTTTGGAGGGGGTATTTTCAGATGAAAGTGGAGACTATGGCCCTGGTACATATATTAGAAATCCCCCAAAAAGTACCCATCAGCCATTTAGCGTAGAGGGTTGCAAAATATTTGTAAAACTCAATGCGATGAGCTTAGATGATAAAGAACAGCTTGCTATCGATATAACTAATCAAGATTGGCTTCAAGGTCACGGTGGTCTGAATGTTATGCCCCTTTACAGCAGTTCGACAGAGAGTACAACAATGGTAAAATGGCCCCAAGGTGAGAAGTTTAATTCTCATAATCATTGGGGAGGAGAAGAGATTCTAGTTATAAAGGGTGAGTTTATAGATGAATACGGCCGATACCCAGTAGGTACTTGGATTAGAAGTCCGCACATGTCGCAGCATACTCCTTATGTAGAAGAAGAGACAATCATTCTAGTTAAAACGGGGCATTTGCCAAAATAGTATCCTAAGTTCATTGAATCAGGATGAGTAATTTTGGTAAAGTTTCTCATTATAACTGAAAGATATTTTCTTTCAGTGCAAAAATAAAAGGAATTTGAAAGTATTGAATTAACGGATGTCCTCGTTTTATAGTGGGCAATTGATCTAGATTAAAGTCTATAAGCTAATTACAAAAATCATTTTCTTCAAAACTATCTTCGCCTTAAAGTTAATAGGTTGTTTTTAGTATAACATATCTCATTTTTAAATACAGTACTCCACAAGCCTTTAAATTTAAGACCATACTTTATGCTATTGCAGTTTTAATTACCTACATGCGTAGAGCAGTTTTAAACGATAGTTTTCAAACTTTCTAAAACCATAAGCTTGTCTTTGAATCAACTTTGCTTTCCTGTTAAAACCTTCGGTTTTTCCATTTGTTACTCTTCGTTTGAATTAATTCAATATCTCTCTTCTCCAACTCATAAGTGTTCGTCTTAAAGATTTAAGTCCATCCATTTTAAGACTTGCTATGAAGTCAGTTATATTAATAAAATATTTTCTAGCTCTGTTATAACCTCTAATTCGATACAGCTCATGAATCATCTCTTTGACTCGATAGTATGCTTGAAGCTCTGGGTGACGATCAAATACATGCATAAGAGACCTTTGCTGAGTAAAGTGAAGCTTTTGTCCATTAGTTAAAAGCATTTTCCTTAGAGGATTGTTCCGGCTCTTTAAAATATGATTTTTTGGATCTTTCATAATCTCAAGGCGTTTCATATTAACAGCTTGATTTGCTAAGCGAACCAAATGAAACTTATCTGCAATAATTTTTGCATTTGGAAAAAAGCTTTTTGCAAAAGATCTCATCGATGGAGCAGAGTCACAAATTACATTCTTAATATTCTCGCGCCCTGGAATTTTGAGAAGATTTTGATCTTGTAAATAATCACTTGGATAACGTCCCAGAACAACTTCTCTTACACGTGACTTATTATAATCAACAAAAACTGTAGCAAATTCTTTGTGTCCGTACTTTTGGTTTCTGATAAATGAATGCTCATCAATTCCAATAGTCTTTCCCCAAGGATTTTGAAGTTTTCTGACTTCAAGTTCAGCATGTTCGTAGTAAGCAGTATAGACCATCCAGGATGAACATTTACATTTAAGTCTTACTCGTTTTAAATCTTGAAACTGAGTTGCACACCAGAAGACATGTTTTCTAAAGCGTACAGTGGATCTACGTCCTTTAACGATTCCTGTGATTGGCTCAGTAAATGGTTTTTTACAAGACTTACAAAAAAATCTTCGTTTAGTAATTTTAAGAATGACTTGTTTTTCTCTGATAGGAGCATCTTTAATTGTGACAATTCTTTTATCGTAACCAGTGTGAGATAAAGTGGCACATTTAGGACAGACTTCGCAATTGGATTTCTTTTTAAAATGAAACTGTAGAGTGTTTTTAAACTGTTTGGAATTGTGAGTTTTTTCTAGTTCAGGTAATCCAAATAAATTGTTAAGCTTCTTATCAAGCATAGGCATCTCCTTCTAATTAAATACATTTACGCGAATATATTTTATCAGAAATGATGCCTGTGTTTATCTTACTAATTTAATCTAGAAACACTGCTTCCCACTCTTATCCGAGAAGAGCCCTTGCTCATCAAACCTTGTTTTATGAGCAAGAAATATAAAGACAAAGAATTATTATAAATAGATTGAAATAAACTATTAGTATTTAATCAATACGAGTATGAAATTACAATGAATTTATAAAGAATGAACGAAGGGCCAATCTTAGGCCCTTCGCTCGTTTAAGATTACTTTAAAATACGGAGAATTATTATGAAAAAATTATTAGTAGGAATAGCTCTTTTGGCTTCAATGTCGTCTTTTGCTGATGAAACTTATAGTGGAGTCAATGAAAAGGGAGATACTTGTTCATTAACAATAGGGCTTAGCTCTGATGGTATAATAAATATTAAAACAGGAGAATTAGTTGATATACCTACTGGTTACTTTAAGGCGTGGAGCCATGCCTGGACACCAAGATCTTTAGAGCTTCAATTAGCATCTAATCATGATCAAGCTTCAAAAAAGATTGAAAGTAGTCAAGGTGATGCGAGAGAACTTCAAAATGTATTTAGAGTAATAAGCGATCAGGTTTCAGTTGTTATGGAATCTGAAAAACCTAAATCATATTCTATATTAACAAAAATCAAATATAGAGGTCCAACTCCTGGCTATGCTCCATTTAGTCTAAAAAAAGCAGTACTGGGAATATTTACCAACTATACTGAAAGGAAGACGGATACTATTTCTAGAAAATGCACTTTTTAAACCACTAGGTTTTTAATCAATACCAGTATAAAAATACAATGAAATTATAAAGAAAAGCGAAGGGCCTAAAATTGGCCCTTCGCTCGTTTAAGGTTGCTCTTTAATAAAGTAAAAAATGAGCTGAGAAGTTTTTTTAGTAACGAACCACTTGAACTGGCACAGGAGGAATTTCTACCTCTTCTGGGTCAACCACAGGTATATTAGCGAGTTTATTTTTCAGTTCACCAGAGATTTCTTCATCTTCAAAGTTCTGTTCTATGCCTTCAGATTTTTCTTTTTCCCATTGTTTCATTTCGACGGAGACGCTACCTTGGCTACAATTAGCCAACCTTGCAATTTCTCTAAAAGTTAAGCCTTTAGAACGTAGTCGTCTGATAAGAGCAGATGGACGAGTTTTCTTTCTACCGATTTTTACACCCCTTTCTTTTGCCGCCCTTAAACCATTTATGACTCTTTCTCTAATCAAATCCCGCTCTAATTGACTAATGCTTGATATGATACTGAAAATCGCCACGCCGAGGGGGGTATTAGTATCAAGGTTTTCAGTGGTACTTACGAAAGCAACACCTAGGGATTTAAAAGTTTCTAATGCTTTGAGTAGATGACTTGTAGATCTGGCATATCTTGAAAAAGAATACACGGCCACTCTTTCTATTTTACCTTCACGTACATCTTCCATCATTCTATCAAGAGCAGGACGCGAAGCTTTAGCTCCTGATATCCCATCATCTTCATAGATTACATAGTTTGTAATCTCATGTTGAACACAATATCTTCTAAGTGCTCTAATTTGAGCGTCGAGGCCGGAAGCCTGCATAATTGTTGATGTTCTAGCGTATAAAGCAGTTATCTTTTTATTTTTATTTTCATTTTCTTTCAAACACACCCCCAAGTATGACATTAAAATAAATCTACTTACAAATCTTTCTAAATTAAATAATTGACCTCCATATAGATGGAGTTTCAACTTTCATGCCAAGAGGTAATCAATAAAACGAAAAAGACGGGACTCCGTTACTTAAATTAAAGAATGAAAACATACAGGAGAAGGAATTTCTCCCCTGTATTATTCAGTCACTATTCCTAAACACCAAAGCTGTTTAACTCTGATTTATTGTCACTTATAAACTGATAAAGCTGCCCAGTGAGAAAAAGTCCAATAAACTCATCCTCTGAAACTTTCTTCACTTTTTTACAATAAAATTGATGAATAATGGATTGTCGATCTTTATTACGAAGTGAGTTTCGTTGCAACAATTGAATATCCTCTTTTGTCACTTTCTCTAAAGCTTTTGTGACAAGATCATCAATTGAGACCTTACGGCCAAACTCCTTTTTGTTGATGCTTTCTAAGATTTTTAGGGCATAGTCCTTAGTTCCATTTTTTACTCTTAGAGAAGTAAAAGATTCTACATTTTTTTTATTTTTTGTCTCATTATTGTTTTTCATTGTTAGTTCTCCTTTTAATAAATTACTTGATCATTGCTTTAAGAAGGTTAAAGGCCTTCATAGTTTGGGCATCATCCATTTTGTGAATAAAGTTAATTAAATCCTCTTTATAATCAACAAAGAGGTCATTATCTGATTTCATAAATAAATTAAAATCTTCCATCGAATAACCATAGACGGTGACAAGACTTTCAATCATGTTTGACTGAAGATCAAATCGTCCATGCTCACAATGAGAAATTAAAGTGTCTGATTTCCCTATGAGAAATGCCGCTTTTCTCATAGATAAGCTTTTAGACTTCCTCATAAACCTGAGAACCTGAGCCTCTTTAGTAATTACTTTC